>Ga0315271_10000364_pt1 | contig 24179 bp, 25 predicted proteins | sample C3_top_MG_FD_204664 | JGI IMG/M metagenome (GOLD analysis project Ga0315271, IMG submission 204664) | Sediment microbial communities from Yellowstone Lake, YNP, Wyoming, USA - C3_top | ecosystem: Environmental > Aquatic > Freshwater > Lake > Sediment | place: USA: Wyoming | collected 2017-08-01
GCGAACTCGCCAAGCACGCGCAGGATCCGATGGCGCGCACCCTGCACCTCGGCGTCATCCCCACCCTGGGGCCGTATTACCTGCCGCACGCGCTGACGCTGGTGCATAAGAAACATCCCGGCCTGCGCCTGTTGCTGCGCGAGGAAATGACGCCGCAAATCCTGGAACATCTGCTCGACGGCAAGCTTGACGCCGGGCTGCTGGCGCTGCCAGTAATGGACGACAACCTGCGCGTCGAGCCGCTGTTTTACGAGCCGTTTTTTGCTGCCTTGCCGGCCGGACATGCACTGGCCAAAAAAACAGTGCTGAAGGTGGCGGACATCATGGATGAAAAGCTCTTGCTGCTGGACGAAGGCCACTGCCTGCGCGATCAGGCGCTCGACGTCTGCGGCACCGGCTCGCGCGGCCGCGAGGAAGTGCGCGCCACCAGCCTGGAAACCCTGCGCCAGATGGTGGGCATGGGGCTGGGGCTGACCCTGCTGCCCGCGCTGGCGGTCGATGCGGGACCGCGCACCAGCAAAAAAGCGGTGGAAATTCGCCCCTTCAAGTCGCCCCCGCCCGGGCGCAGCATCGGTCTGGTGTGGCGCCGCCGCGCGCCGTTTCCAGAAACCTTCGAGCGTCTCGCCGCCACGCTGAAAGCGACGTTGCCTGCCGAAGTGGAGGCGGTTTGAAGTCTGGCCGCAACGACCTGCGCGGACAGCCGGGCTGGCGTCCAGCGCCGCGATCATCTAGGATGCAGGCATGAGACTGCTTCGGCTGATGCTGGTTCTGGTGTTAAGCATGACGATTCCGCTGCACGGAATGGCCGCTGTGCCGGATTGCGCGTGTCCCATGCAAACGCAGGATGGTGCATCCGCCATGGACTCCGCCATGAGCGCCGACATGAGTGATTGCTGCGTGCCGGCTGATTCAGGCTCCACGCCTGACAAACCCTGCAAGCCTGGCCAGTCGTGCGGCGTCAGCGGCGTGTTGCTTGCGCTGCCGGCTCACTTCCATTTCGCAGCGCCTGTCGGGCGCATGGTTCCTGTCCATCAAACTGTCGCACGGCTTGTCGAACCGGCCAGCGGCATCTGGCGTCCCCCCAGCTTGTCCTGATGTTCTGAATTCACGCTCGCGCAGAAATGCGCGCGCGATTCTGCGCGGCTGCGCGGTTTTTCAGGAGTTGGAGCATGTCCCTATCCCATTTTCCGGTAGTGCGCCCGGTCGTGCTCGCATGGGCGCTGGCCTTGGCCGGCGCTGATGTCAGCGCTGCGCCCCTCACGCTGGATCAGGCTTTGCAGCAGGCGGTGCAGTCTTATCCTGCGCTGGCGGCACAGCAGGCGCGGGTCGATGCTGCGCGTCAGGCACAGATTCCCGCCGCCGAATTGCCCGATCCCAAGTTGGGCATTGGCATCGAAAATTTCCCCGTATCGGGGCCGAATGCGGGCAGTCTGACGGCCGATTTCATGACCATGCAGCGCATCAGCCTGTTGCAGGAAGTGCCCAACGCCGACAAGCGCCGGGCGCGGCGCGAGGTGGCCGACGCACGGGTGGCCGAAGCGGGCGCCGGGCAGTTGGTGTTGCGGCGCGAAGTGCGGCGCGACACGGCATTGGCCTGGATCACCCGGATCACGGTCGAGAAAAAGCTCGCCTGGTTTGGGCAACTGGAACAGGAAAATCGTTTGCTGGCCACGACCGTGCGCGCCCGCATCGCCAGCGGCCAGGCGCAGTTGGCCGAAGCGGTGGTGCCGCAACAGGAAGCGCTGAAACTGGCGGATCAGCGCGACGACTTGCAGGCGCAGCAACAGCAGGCCGTCGCCGGTCTGCGGCGCTGGCTGGGGCCGACCGCTGATGGCGCGCAGGATACGTCCTGGCCGAGCTGGCCGGTCGGGCGCGCGGCGCTGCAAGCGCGTTTGCACCAGCATCCCGAATTGCGCGCGTTCGAGCCGCGCGAGCAGGTGCTGGCAGCCGAGGTGCGCGAAGCAGAAGCGGCGAAACATCCTGACTGGGGCGTGGAGCTTGCCTATCAGCGGCGCGGCCAGCAATTCGGCGACATGGTTTCGCTCGAATTCGGCTTTGATCTGCCGCTGTTTACCGAGCGCCGGCAGGATCCGCGCATCGCCGCGAAACAGGCCGAACGCATCGGTCTCGCAGCCGAACGCGAAAGCATGTTGCGTTCGCATACCGAAGAACTGGAACGCGATCTCGCCGAATACGAACGGCTGGAACGGATAAGCAACAGACAGCGCGACGCGCTGCTGCCCTTGCTGGAAACCAAACTCAATCTGTTGCTGACCAGTTATGGCGCGGGTCAGTCCAGTCTGGCTGAGCTTGTTTTTGCGCGCGCCGAGCGGCAGGCCGCACACCTGCAATTGATTGAGCTCGAAGGGCAGCGCAGCCTGGCGGCGGCGCGGCTGCATTTCATTTTTGGGGAGGATGCGGAATGAATACGCAAAAATTAAAACTTGCAGTACTCATGGTCATCATCGCGGCGCTGGCCGCAGGGGCGGGCGTATGGTGGGCGCGGCGCGATGCGGCCATGTCAGGCCAGTCCGCGCAGACCGCGCCGATCAACACACCCGACGCAGAAAAAAAGCCGCTGTACTGGTACGACCCGATGGTGCCGCAGCAGCATTTCGATGCGCCCGGCAAGTCGCCCTTCATGGATATGCAACTGGTGCCCAAGTACGCCGAGGGCGGCGATGGGGGTAATGAGAGCAGCACGGCAGCATTGAAAGTCGATCCAGCGGTTACGCAGAACCTGGGGATGCGACTGGCGACAGTGACGCGCGGCGCGGTCGCTTCAGCAATCGCGGTCAGCGGCGTGCTGGCGTTCAACGAGCGCGACGTGGCCATCGTGCAGGCGAAGAGCGGCGCTTTTGTCGAGCGTGTGTTTGCACGCGCACCGGGCGACGTGATCGCAGCGAGCGCGCCTTTGGCGTCGGTGATGATTCCGGAATGGGCGGGTGCGCAGCAGGAGTTTCTCGCGCTCTTGGCGCTGAATGATGCCAGCCTGGTTGAAGCGGCACGCGCCCGCTTGCGCCTCACCGGCATGTCCGAGGCGTTGATCCAGCGCGTGGAACAGACGCGCCAAGCCCAGACCCGCATCACCATCGCTTCGCCCATCGGGGGCGTCATTCAAACGCTCGACGTGCGCGCGGGTATGACGCTGGCGGCCGGACAAACGCTGGCGCGCATCAACGGACTGGGCACAGCATGGCTCGACGCTGCGGTGCCGGAGGCGCAGGCGGGCAGCGTGCGCGTCGGCCAAAGCGTGACGGCGGAATTGCCCGCTTATCCGGGCGAAAGTTTTAGCGGAAAAGTCAGCGCGATCCTGCCCGAAGCCAGTCTCGACACCCGTAGCGTGCGGGTGCGGGTGGAACTCCCCAATCGCGGCGGGCGGCTCAAACCCGGCCTGACCGCGCAGGTGCGTATCGCGGGTGGGGGTCAACAGGATGCGTTGCGCGTGCCGAGCGAGGCGCTGATCCGCACCGGCAAACGCACGCTGGTGATGCTGGCGGAAGACGGCGGGCGCTATCGTCCGGTCGAAGTGCGCACCGGTATTGAAACGGGCGAATTCACCGTGATTCTGGACGGGCTTGAGGAAGGCCAGAAAGTCGTGGCAAGCGGCCAGTTCCTGCTCGACTCCGAGGCCAGCCTGCGCGGCTTAGGTTCGCGCCCTCCGGGCAACTGACAAAATTTTGCGTCGTGTTTTTCCCGTGCGCACAACGCAAGAATGAAACTGCACGGGTCTATTTGTTGCAAAAGGAGATAACCATGTTAATCAAACCTTTGATCGTGTTCTGCGCGTTAGCCGTCTCATTACCGGCTTATGCCGTAATGGACGAAAAAACCATCGAGCTCAAGGACGGCACGATCCTGGTCATCCAGACTGACGGCAAGATGCGTCACGTGGATCAGCGGGGTCATGCCGTGACGATGCGGGAAAACATGACGATGGAAGCCAAGGATGGCAACACCTACATGATGAAAAACAGCGCCATCTGGCAGCAGCTCTATAGCAAGGGCACGCTGAATCCGAAGCAGTAAGGGGAGTGAATAAGCCGGGGGTTCCCGGCTCATTCGTGCTGTTAACTGTTTCTCACGCCGCATCCCAGCATCGAACCGGGATGCGGCGTGAGATGTATTCGACTGATGCCGCCGAAGCGTCTCAGTCGGGTGTCGAATTGTGCCTAGGATGGGGAATGCCATGATCGAAAAACTTATCCGCTGGTCGGTCGCCAACCGTTTTCTGGTGCTGCTGGCGACGCTGTTTCTGGCCGCCGCCGGGGTCTTGGCGGTGAAGACCACGCCGATCGACGCGCTGCCGGATCTGTCCGATGTGCAGGTCATTATCCGCACCAGCTATCCCGGCCAGGCGCCGCAGATCGTTGAGAACCAGGTTACGTATCCGCTTGCCACCACCATGCTGTCGGTGCCGGGCGCGCGCACGGTGCGCGGGTTTTCTTTCTTCGGCGACAGCTTCGTGTATGTGTTGTTCGAGGACGGCACCGATTTGTACTGGGCGCGTTCGCGCGTGCTGGAATATCTCAACCAGGTGCAGGGGCGCTTGCCCGCTGGCGCGAAACCGGCGCTGGGGCCGGATGCCACCGGCGTCGGCTGGATTTACCAGTACGCGCTAGTGGACAAAACTGGTCAGCATGACTTGTCGCAATTGCGCGCCTTGCAGGACTGGTTTCTGAAATTTGAATTGAAGGCGCTGCCCAATGTGGCCGAAGTCGCCAGCGTCGGCGGCATGGTGCGCCAGTATCAGGTGCAGCCCGACCCGCTGAAACTGGCAAGCTACGGCATTACGCTGAATCAAGTCATCGCCGCGATTCGCGCCGCCAACAACGAAACCGGCGGTGCGCTGCTGGAACTGGGCGAGGCGGAATACATGGTGCGCGCCTCGGGCTATCTGCAAACGCTGGCCGACTTTCGCGCGATTCCGCTCAAACTCGTTGGCGGCGTAGCGGTGACGTTGAACGATGTCGCGCAGATTCAACTCGGCCCGGAAATGCGCCGGGGCGTGACTGAACTCGACGGCGCGGGCGAAGCGGTGGGCGGCGTGGTGATTTTGCGTTCGGGCAAAAACGCACGTGCGACCATCGCGGCGGTCAAGGCGCGGCTGGACGAACTCAAATCCAGTTTGCCCAAGGGTGTGGAAATCGTGCCGGTGTACGACCGCAGCCAGTTGATCGAGCGCGCGGTGGACAATCTCACCCACAAGCTGATCGAGGAATTCATCGTGGTGGCGCTGGTGTGCGCGCTTTTCCTCTGGCATGTGCGCTCGGCGCTGGTGGCGATCATCGCCTTGCCGCTGGGCGTGCTGGCCGCGTTCGTCGTCATGCGTTATCAGGGCATCAACGCCAACATCATGAGCCTGGGCGGGATTGCCATTGCCATCGGCGCGATGGTGGATGCGGCGGTGGTGATGATCGAGAACGCGCATAAAAAACTCGAAGCCTGGCAGCACGCGCATCCGGGCGAAAATCTCGTCGGCGCAGAACGCTGGCGGGTGTTGACCGAGGCGGCGGTGGAAGTCGGCCCGGCGCTGTTTTTCTCGCTGCTGATTATTACCCTGTCGTTCATTCCGGTGTTCACCCTGCAAGCGCAGGAAGGGCGGCTGTTCGGGCCGCTGGCGTTTACCAAAACCTATGCGATGGCGGGCGCGGCGCTGTTATCCGTCACGCTGATACCGGTGCTGATGGGCTACTGGATACGCGGGCGCATTCCCGACGAAACCAAGAATCCGCTCAACCGCGTGCTGATTAACGCCTACCGCCCGCTGCTGGAATGGGTGTTGCGTTTTCCCAAAGCCACGCTGGTGATCGCGGGCTTGGTGTTCCTCACCGCGCTATGGCCGATCAGCCGATTAGGCGGCGAATTCATGCCGCCGCTGGACGAAGGCGATTTGCTGTACATGCCGTCTGCTCTGCCCGGATTGTCGGCGCAAAAAGCTGCGCAATTGCTGCAACAAACCGACCGCCTGATTAAAACTGTGCCGGAAGTCGCGCATGTGTTCGGCAAGGCCGGACGCGCCGAAACCGCGACCGACCCCGCACCGCTGGAAATGTTCGAGACCACCGTCCAGTTCAAACCGCGCGCCGAATGGCGAGCCGGGATGACCCCGGAAAAACTGGTCGAGGAGCTGGACAAAACCGTGCGCGTGCCGGGGCTGACCAATATCTGGATTCCGCCGATCCGCAACCGCATCGACATGCTCGCCACCGGCATCAAAAGTCCCATCGGGGTGAAAGTGGCGGGGGCGAATCTTGCCGCCATCGACCGCGCCACGCAGGCGGTCGAGCGCGTCGCCAAAACCGTGCCGGGCGTGTCGTCGGCGCTGGCGGAGCGTCTGTCTGGCGGGCGCTACGTCGATATCGACATCGACCGCGCCGCCGCCGCCCGCTACGGCCTCAACATCGACGACGTGCAGTCGGTAGTGGCTGCGGCCATCGGCGGAGAGGCCATCGGCGAAACCGTAGAGGGCCGCGCGCGTTTCCCGATCAGCGTGCGCTACCCGCGCGAATGGCGCGACTCGCCCGCCAGGCTGGAAACGCTGCCGATCCTCACGCCGACCGGCAGCCGCATTACGCTGGGCAGCGTGGCAAACATCCGCATCAGCGACGGCCCGCCGATGCTCAAAAGCGAAAATGCCCGCCCCTCCGGCTGGGTGTATATCGACGTGCGCGGACGTGATCTCGCCTCGGTGGTGGCCGACCTGCGCCGCGCGGTGGGCACACAGGTCAAACTCGAACCCGGCATCAGCCTCGCGTATTCCGGCCAGTTCGAATTTCTCGAACGCGCCAACGCGCGGTTAAAACTGGTCGTGCCTGCTACGCTGCTGATTATTTTCGTGCTGCTGTATCTCACCTTCAAACGCTTCGACGAAGCCGCGCTCATCATGGCCACGCTGCCGTTTGCGCTCACCGGCGGCGTGTGGTTTTTGTACTGGATGGATTTCAATTTATCCGTCGCAGCGGGCGTCGGCTTCATCGCGCTGGCGGGTTTGTCTGCCGAGTTCGGCGTGATCATGTTGCTGTATTTGAAGAACGCCTGGAACGAACAACAGGATGCCGGGCGCGAGTCTGATCCCGACTTGCTGAACGCCATCCGCACCGGCGCAGTCTTGCGCGTGCGCCCCAAAGCCATGACCGTCGCCGTCATCATCGCCGGTCTGCTGCCCATTTTGTGGGGCGGCGGCGCGGGCGGCGAGATCATGAGCCGCATCGCCGCGCCCATGGTCGGCGGCATGATTACCGCGCCGCTGCTGTCGCTGTTGGTGATTCCGGCAGCATACCGGCTGATGCGGCGGCGATAACATCAAATAGCCTCCGGCCAGGCCGGGGGCGTCCATATCCGACGCCATCGGGAACGCGGCGCATTTTGCCTGCATCTAATGCCGTAACAGCAGACAAAAACAACAGGCAAAACCATGCAACACGCTTTACCCCAAGCATCCATCAAGGATTTGACCGACGCCGAACTGGCGGAACGCATCGCGTCGGGCGACATGCGTGCACTCCAGCATCTGATGCGGCGACACAACCAGACGCTCTACCGCACCGCACGCAGCATTCTGAAAGACGATGCCGAAGCCGAGGATGCCGTGCAGGAAGCCTATGTGCTGGCCTATCGCGCGATGGATCGGTTTCGCGGCGAAGCGAAACTATCCACCTGGCTGATCCGCATTGCGGTCAACGTGGCGATCCGCCGCGCCCGCAAACTCCACCGCAGCGCCGAAATCATTGACTTGGTTGGCGACCCGGCTGATTTGCGCGAGACCGGCGAGAACCCGGAGGCCAATATGCGTGAACGCTCACCCGAACAGCCGGAAAGCAGCGCCTTGCGTGCGGAAACCCGGCGACTCATCGAAGACAAGATCAACCGCCTGCCGGATGCCTTTCGCACCGTGTTTGTGCTACGTGCGGTCGAGGAAATGTCGGTGGAAGAAACCGCCGTTTGTCTGGGCATTCCCGAAGCCACGGTACGCACCCGCTACTTCCGCGCAAAAGGGCTGCTGCGCGAAGCGCTGGCGCGCGAGATCGACTTCACCCTGGGCGAGGCATTTTCGTTTGCCGGGGATCGTTGCGACCGCATCGTCGCGGGCGTGCTGCGCCAGTTGAGCGAGCCATCGGCCAACAGTTGATTTTCCGGCTGTTCAACACCCGACCTTCGTCACCCGCTCTTCGTCTTGACCGGCAACGTTGAACAGCCGGTTTGTTCGCAGCACCCTTAAAAGGAAACCACCATGTCTTCACGTATTCAAACCCCCGACGCTTCGCTTGTCATCGCCCCGGATGCGCCGGAAATGGAAACGCGCCGTTCCTTTCTCGGCAAGTCCGGCCTGCTTCTTTCTGGCGCGGCGATTGCGCTCTTGGCCGGACGCGATGCGCTGGCGAAGGGCAATCCATCCGCCGCTTCCGACGTCAATGTGCTGAACAGCGCCTTGGGCGCGGAGCTGGAAGCCATCGCCGCGTATCAGGTGGGAGCGGAAAGCGGACTGCTGCAAAAACCCGTGCTCAATCTGGCGGTGACGTTTCAGGGACACCACAAGGAGCACGCCGACGTGCTGGCAAAAACCATTGCCAAACTGGGCGGTCAGCCGGTATCGGCAAAAGCCGAATACAGCTTTCCGGTGGACACGCTGAAGAACCAGAACGACGTGCTGCGTTTTGCGGCGATGCTGGAAAAGGGCGCGGTCAGCGCTTATCTGGGCGCGGTGCCGCTGTTCAACAACCGCGAACTGGCCAAGGCGGCGGCCAGTATTTTGGGCGACGAGGCCATGCATTGGGCGATTCTGCGCAACGCGCTGGGCGAAGACCCGGTGCCTTCCGCGTTCATGTCGTGAACGTGCGCATTCCAGCGCTGCTTGGCCTCGCGCTGGGCTTTGCCGTCGGCACGGTGGCGGCAGATGTCTTGCGCGGGGGCGATCCGCAAGCAGGCGAGGCCATCTATTCGCGCTGCCTGGCCTGCCATGCGCTCGCCTACAACCGCACCGGCCCCAAGCACTGCGGCTTGTTGGGGCGGCGTGCCGGGGGCGTGGCGGGGTTTGAATACTCTGCGGCAATGAAACGCACAAACTGGATATGGGACAGAAAAACCCTGGACCGTTTTCTGGCCGACCCGATGAAGGCCGTCCCCGGAACCGCGATGGGCTATGCGGGTGTGAAAGACCCGCAGGAACGCGCCGACCTGATCGCCTATCTCGAACAGGCGGGGACTTCCAAAGAATGTCGAAGTCCGTAATACGCCCCGCCCAAAATGCAGATGGTTTATCGCTATCCAACAAATTGCAACAATCAATTAGACCTATCGTTAGCCCCCCGTAAGGGTGCGTCCGTGGACAGCATTCAACCGCCGAACAACTTAACTGGAGCTAACGAAATGGCGCGATCTCGCCTCGGCGGTGGCCGACGTGCGGCGTGCCATTGGTAAAGAAGTCAAACTCGAATCCGATACCGATCTGACTGATGCCGACCTGGCTGAGGCCATCCGCACCGGCGCAGTCTTGCGCGTGCGCCCCAAAGCCATGACCGTCGCCGTCATCATTGCCGCGCTTCCCCATCCTCAAAATCGCTCGTCCTCAAATACATAGCGCCACTGCCCGGGCGGCAGTTTGCCCAGCGGCACCCGTCCCAGGCGGATGCGTTTCATCGCCAGCGCCTGCAGGCCGACGGCTTCGCACAGGCGGGCGATTTGTCCGGGCTGCGCGCCTTTCAGCGCGACACGCAGGTGGGTTTCGTTTTGCCAACTGACCTTGATGGCAGGCGGGGTGCGGCCATTAAAAGGGATGCCCTGATTCAGCCGTTTGAGTCCGTGCGGGATCAGCTCGCCTGCGACTTCGACGATGACTTCGTGTTCCAGCATGGCGGCATCGTCGGTCAGCTTGCGTGCCACGCGCCAGTCCTGGGTGAATACAACGAGCCCGCTGGCGTCGGTTTCCAGCGGCGCACAGAGCGTCAGTTGGGTGAAATGCTTTTTCAGCGGGCGGATGCCGGGGGCGGCGTCATGCCACAGGGTGGCGGCGTTGAGCAGTTGCGCTGCGGGTTGGTTGCCGCCATTCGTGTGATAGCCGGGCGGCTTGTGCAGCAGCAGGGTGACGGGTTCGGCCTGACTGAGGTCGGCCGTGGGGTCGATGTCGATGCGCTGGTCGGCGACGCGGAACTGCGGCTCTTCGATCACCACGCCGTCCACCCGCACCCAACCGCCGGTGATGAGCAGTTCGGCTTCGCGGCGTGAGCAGGGGCGCAATTCGGCGACGCGTTTGGCAAGGCGGATGGGGTCGGTCATGGCGGGTGCAGTGGGATGTGAGCTGAGAGTTTACGCTGCGCTTGCCGGTCGCCGTGCAGGACATATCGCGAACGCGGTTGTTATTGCCGGTGCGGGCACGGTATGCTTTTACCTCGCACGATCCATTCATCCATCCGGAGTGATCCATGAAAGCCACGCTTGCTTTGTCCGTGTTGCTGTTTACCTCATCCGCCTTGGCCGCCGTGGTGGGCAAGGATGTGCAATACAAAGCGGGCGACACGGTGATGCGCGGCTTTCTGGCGTTTGACGACGCCGTCAAGGGTCAGCGCGCGGGGGTGCTGGTGGTGCCGGAATGGTGGGGGGTGAGCGACTATGCGCGCAAGCGTGCGCGTATGCTGGCGAGCGAAGGCTATGTCGCGCTGGTGGTCGATATGTACGGCAATGGCCAGATTGCCGACAACCCGACCGATGCAGGCGCGCTGGCGGGCAATGTGAACAGGAATCCGCCGCTCGCCTTGAGCCGGTTTCAGGCGGCGGAAAAGTTTCTCGCCAGTCAGCCCAATGTGAAAAAGGGTGAGCTGGCCGCGCTGGGTTACTGCTTCGGCGGCGGCGTGGTACTCAACATGGCGCGCGCGGGCGAACCGCTGCAATCGGTGGTCAGCTATCACGGCGTGCTGGCGACCGATGTGGCAGTCAAGCCGGGCGCGCTCAAGGCGAAGATCCGCGTTTTCCACGGCGAGGCGGATCCCGTGGTGCCGCCCGCACAGGTCGAGGCGTTCAAGACCGAAATGGACAATGCCAAGGCCGACTACATGCTGGTGGCCTATCCCGGCGTGAAGCACACTTTCACCAACCGCGAGGCCGACAGCTACGCTGCGCAGTTCGGCCTGCCGCTCAAATATGACCACGCGGCCGACGCCGATTCGTGGACGCGCACGCTCGAATTCCTTAAATCGACCCTGAACAATGACTGACACCTGCGACCACGACGGCCACACCCCGCCCGCCAGCGGCAGTATCGGCATTCCGCAAGTCGGCGCATTCGACCCGGCGGCGTTCGAGCAGGCGGTTAACGCCATGCTCGTCGCTTGCGGCGTCGCGCCCGATTCGGTCCACACCGGGCGCACCGCCGAGCGGGTGCGCGAGCTGTGGCAAAAACGCCTGCTCGGCGGTTATGCGATTGCGCCCGCCGAGGCGCTGGGCGAGGGCTTCGCCGACACCCGCGACGATATGGTGGTGGTGCGTGGCATCGCGGTACACGGCGTGTGTCCGCATCATCTGGTGCCGTTTCGCGGCGTCGCGCACGTCGCCTACATCCCCGGCGGACGCTTGCATGGCTTCGGTCGCATTGCGCGCATGGTTGACGCCATTGGCCACCGCTTCACCTATCAGGAATGGATGACGCGCGACATCGCCGAAGCGCTGGTGATGCACGGCCAGGCTGCGGGCGCGGCGTGCATCATCGAGGCCGAGCAGTTATGCCTGCTGCTGGGTGAAGACCGGCGCGGCGACGAGCGGGTGGTGACGCAGGCTTTCAGCGGGTGTTTCAGAGCCAGCGACCAGATGCGCAACGAGTTTCTGCGCGCCGTGGCGCAGTCCGATTTGCGCTGAGGTTTGCCGGCGATGAAATCCGGTTTGTTGTTGATCGCGCTGCTGCTGGCGGAGCCGCTAGTTGCCGCCGAATCTCCCAACTGGAATGTCGAGCCGGTGACCAAGGCAGTCATCAAGCTGACTGAACCCGCAGCGGATGAAGTGGTCGTCGTGATCAACGACAACGCCTTCGGCGGCAACCATGCCGGCTTGTTCGCGGGCAGTCGGCTGATCGATCCGGCGGGCAGCTATTTCGGCACACGCGGCGAGGATCAATCCTGGGAGGGGCCGACGCTGGCGGATTACGCGCGCTTCCAGACCGTCGATGGCCTCAACATCCGCTTCTACCGTTTTCGTTTGCAGCCGCAGGCATTCGCCGCCATCGATCAGCGTATCCGCGAGGCGGGGGCGACGCCGCCGCTATTTTGTGCCTCGGCCGTGCAGAACCTGCTGGTGGGCGTGCCGCCGTTCGACAAGATCGCGCACACCGGCTGGACGTCGCCGACCGAGCTGGGGCGCGAACTGGATCCGCTGACACAGGGCGCAGCCGCAGCCGGGGAATGCCAGAAACTGGATGCGACGCCGTGCTGAATCCGCCCGCATAATTTCTGCCGGGCTGTTTTTTTGCCTTGACACATACCAACCGGTATGTATGATGAGGCCATGAACACCCCAGCCAAGACCCCTGATCTCACCCGGCACACGCTGCTGGAAGCCGCGTTTGCCGAAATCCACCGCAACGGGTTTCAGGCGGCGTCGCTCACGCAAATTCTCGCCGATACCGGGTTGACCAAGGGCGCGTTGTATCACCACTTCGCCGACAAAAAAGCGCTCGGCCTGGCGGTGATCGAGGAAACCATCCGCCCGCGTCTGGCCGCGATGATGTTCGAGCCGCTGGCGGAAACCCGTCAACCGCTGGCAGCCATGCAGACATTATTGAAAGCCAAGGCGAGCGAAAGCGACCCCTGGGTGGTGACGCTGGGTTGCCCGCTCAACAACTTGATCCAGGAAATGAGCCCGGTAGACGAAAGCTTCCGCCTGCACCTCAATCACCTGTTTCAGGATTGGGTCGCCGTGATGAAAACAGCGCTGGCGCGCGGCAAAAAATCGGGTGAGGTGAAGCAGGAAGTCAATGCGGCCGATACCGCTTTCTTCATCGTCTCCGCGCTCGAAGGCTGCATCGGCATGAGCAAAAACACCCAGTCTGTTGCGGCCTATCGTGGCTGTCTGGCGCAACTGAGCCGCTATCTGGAAACCTTGAAGAACTGAAGGAATATCCCGAACGGCTGGCGCGCTACCCGTCAGCAGTTTTAGAAACCGGTAGCGGAACCCAGGAGAGACACCATGCAATACACGCAAGAACTCGACGCGCGCGGCCTCAATTGTCCGCTGCCCATTTTGCGCACCAAGAAGGCGCTCAGTACGCTGACTTCGGGGCAGGTGCTGAAGATCACCTCGACCGATCCCGGCTCGGTCAAGGATATGCAGGCTTTTGCCAAGCAGACCGGCAACACGCTGCTGTCCACCGCTGAAGCGGGCGGCGAGTTCGTGTTTTTGATGCAGCGGCATTGACGCATGAAAGACGAAACGCGACGTCCGCGCACCCTGATCCTGCCGCCTGCGCCTTACGCTGCCGCGCTCGCTGGCGGCTGGTGGCTGGATCGCCATGTGCGGCCGCTGGCGTTTGACGGCGGGGCGGCCTCGCGTCCGCTGGGCTGGTTGTGGCTGGCGGTCGGGCTGCTGTTGTTCGGCTGGACGCTATGGACGTTCTACCGTCATCACACCACGGTCAACCCTTACGCTGCGGCCACCGAGCTTTGCACCGGCGGGCCGTTCCGCTTCAGCCGTAATCCGATTTATCTCGGCGACTGGCTGATCCTGGTTGGCGTGTCGCTGCTGCTGAACACGTGGTGGCCGTTGGCGTTCGCCCCCTTGATCTGGATCATGCTCCGCTTCGGCGTGATCCGGCACGAAGAAGCCCACCTCGAAGCCAAATTCGGTGATGCCTACCGGGACTACAAAGCCCGCGTCAGGCGCTGGATATAACCTCAACAGGAGAGAGAATCATGAGTATTTTGCAAACGCTTACGCCCGAAACCGCAACCGGCGAAGTCGCCGAGATTTACGCGCAAATCACCCAGGCGTGGGGATATGTGCCGACCGCGATTCAGATATACAGCGCCAACCCGTTTTTGCTGCGCAACCAGTGGGAGTATTACGCCAACATGATGCAGCATCCGCGCATCACGTTCCCCCTGGCGGCGTGCATCCGGATGCTGGTATCGCAGGGCGGAAACTGCACCTACTGCATCGACATGAACGCGGGAATGCTGATCGGCATGGCGGGCTGGACGCCGGAGCAGGTCGCGGCCACGCGCGCTGACTTCAAAAACAGCCCGCTCACCGCTAGCGAAAAAATGCTGCTGGGGCTGGTGTTGAAAGCCACCCGCGACTCCAACAGCGTTACCGCGCTGGACGTGCAGGCCGCACGCGAAGCGGGCTGGTCGGACGCCGATATTCTCGATGCGGTGAGCCACGGCGCGCGCATGGTGGCGGCCGACATTCTGATTAACGGCTTCAAGGTCGAGCGTGATTTTTAAGGCGCAGCCATGAAGCACTATTTCAATTCCAGTCCGGCCGCGCGGCTGTTTTTTCTGGTGGTGAGCCTGAATATCTGGCTGGGCATCTGGCTTACCGGGTTCGGCGTGGCGCACTGGTGGCTTTACATTCCCGGCGGTTTTTTGCTGTTTGCTGCGGTCACCGGATTATGTCCGGGGATGCTTTTCACGCGCTGGCTGTTCAAGGAGAAATAGCCAGTACCGCGCGTGCGTTGCGCGTGGTGGCTTCGGCGATTTCGACTACGCTCACGCCGCGCAGGTGTGCCAGTTCTGCGGCGATGCGCGGCAGTTCGCCCGGCGCGTTGCGGCCGCGTCCGATCCACACCGGCGGAATGTCGGGGCTATCAGTTTCCAGCACGATGGCGTCCAGCGGCAGCTCGACCGCCAGCCGCCGCAGATGATTGGCGCGCGGCCAGGTGAAAGCGCCGCCAAATCCCAATTTGAATCCCATCTTGATGAATTCGTCCGCTTGTTGCGGGCTGCCGTTGAAGGCGTGGGCGATGCCGCCGCGCACTTTAACCTGGCGCAGATGCTTTAACAGCACATCGCTCGACTTGCGGCAGTGCAGCAACACCGGCAGATCAAAGTCGCGGGCGATTTTCAGTTGTTCGACGTAATAGTGCAGTTGCGTGCCGGTGTCGAGCCCGCGCACGAAAAAATCCAGCCCGATTTCGCCGACAGCTACTGGCCGCTGCGAGGCGATGTGCGCGCGCAACGCGTCGAGGTGCTCAGCTTGGTGGATCGCCGCGTACATCGGGTGCAAACCCCACGCCGGCAGGCAGCCGGGATAGCGCGCACAGGTGGCGGCTACCGCGGCGAAGTTGTCGCGGCTGACGGCGGGGATGATTTGCGTTGTCACGCCCGCTGCTACGGCGCGCGCGTACTCGGCGTCGCGATCAGCATCGAACTCAGCCGCGTCGAAGTGGCTGTGGGTGTCAATGAAAAACGGCGTCCTTGCAGACGCCGTTTTGTTGTCTGGCGACATTGGAATCAGTCGTTGCTGGCAAAGCCCAGCAATTGCAACAGGCTGGTGAACAGATTGAAGATCGAGATGAACAGCGTGACGGTCGCCATGATGTAGTTGGTTTCGCCGCCATGGATGATCTGGCTGGTCTGATACAGGATGAGGCCGGACATCAACAGCACGAACATCGCCGACACCGCCAGCGACAGGCCGGGCATCTCGAAGAAGAATGCGCCGAGACCCGCGAGAAAAGCGACCAGAATGCCGACCGCGAGAAAACCGCCCATGAAGCTGAAGTCCTTGCGCGTCGTCATCACATAGGCCGACAGGCCGAGGAAAATTGCTGCGGTGCCGCCCATCGCCATCATCACCACCTGGCTGCCGTTGGGCAGTGCGAGGTACATGTTGAGTATCGGCCCGAGGGTATAGCCCATGAAGCCGGTGAGGGCGAACACGAAAGCGATACCCAACCCGCTGTCGCGGAACTTGGTGGTGAGGAACAGCAGGCCGAAGTAGCCGACCAGGGTGATGATGAGGCCGGGATACGGCAGGTTCAACGACATCGACACGCCGGCGGTTGCCGCAGCGAACGCCAGCGTCATCGACAGCAGCATGTAAGTGTTGCGGACGACTTTGTTGGTCGACAGCGCCGCAGACTGGCTGCGATCAAGGGTAGTGATTTGCGGGTTCATGGCGACTCCTGAAAATAATGAACGGCGAAATACTGCCGTTGGAATGATTCTAGCCCAGCAAGTTCCTCAGAGATACCTCAACCACAAATACACGTTGCTCACCGCGATGCTGGCCAGCATCAGCGGAAACGCCATCAGCATGAAAGGCAAAAAGCGGATCGGCTGGCCGGTGCGTTCGGCGAAACCGGCGACCACCAGGTTGGCCGAGGCGCCGACCAGAGTGCCGTTGCCGCCCAGGCAGGCGCCGAGCGACAGCGACCACCACAGGGTTTCAATCTGCGCGGGGGTGAAATGGCTGCCCATGCTCTGGATCACCGGGATCATGGTGGCGACGAATGGGATGTTGTCGACCACGGCGGACAGCACGGCGGAGACCCACAAAATGACGGTGACGGTGACGGTGAAGTCGCCGCCAGTCCAGCTCACGATCTGGCGCGCCATGAATTCCAGCGCGCCGGCTTTTTCGATCCCGGCCACCACCACGAACAGGCCGACGAAGAAAAAGATGGTGACCCATTCCACCTCGCCGAAGGTGCGGTGGATGAGGTGGGATTGGTCTTCTGCGGACTGATCGTACACCCGCAGCAACAGCAGTAGCGCGGCGCCGAACATGGCGATGGCGCCGGGTTCCTGGCCGATGTCGTGCGCCAGCACGAAACCCGTAATCACCAGCGCGATGACGAACAGCGCCTGCTTCAACAGACGTGCATCGGTGATCGATTCGCGCTCGTTGAACGCCATCACCTGCGCGCGGTCTTCGGCTGAAGCATGCAGCTTGCGTCCCCAGATCAGGTAAATCGGGATCAGCGTCAGCACCATGACGATGGCTGCCACCGGCGTCAGGTTGAACAGGAAATCGTTGAAGGTGAGCCCGGCCGCCGAGCCGATCATGATGTTGGGCGGGTCGCCGATCAGGGTGGCGGTGCCGCCGATGTTGGAGGCGAAAATCACCGAGAACAGATAGGGGTAGGGACTGATGCGCAGGGCGTCGGTGATCAGCAGCGTGACCGGCGCGATCAACAGCACGGTGGTGACGTTGTCGAGCAGCGCGGAAAACACGGCGGTGACCACCGACAGCATCACCAGCAAACCCCACGGATCGGCGCGCACCAGCTTGGCCGCTTTCACCGCGACATACTGGAACACGCCGCTTTTCTGCGTGATGGCGACAATCACCATCATCCCGGTCAACAGGCTGATGGTGTTGAGGTCGATGCCTTGAAAGGCCTCGGCCTGGTTCAGCACGCCGGAAAAAATCATCAGCCCGGCGCCGAGCAGCGCAATCACCGAACGGTTGATTTTTTCGGTGACGATGACCGCGTAGGTGAAAACAAAAATGGCGAGCGACAGCGCCAGCGGCGACAGGCCCAAGATGGCCTGCGAGGGGGCGTGCGTCATCTCAGTTCCCCGCCTGCTGGAGCAGATACGCCAGCAGGGTGCGGCGCGACAGCATGCCCTTCAGCGTCCCGTCCGCATTGATCACCAGCAGCGGTGCGGCATGGCGGTGCAGCAGCAGGGCGGCTTCCAGCAGCGGGGTATTTTCATTCAGGGTGGGCAGGTCGTGCAGCGCGATTTCCCCCACCTTTTTTACCGCCAGCGCATGGATATGGTTGGCGATCAGCGCGGCGCCATCGCCGACGAAACGCAGATTTTGCAGACCGTGTTCACCGCGCGCGGCGGCGGGCAGCAGTTCGCCCAGAATGGCGTTGATGTCGAGCAAACCGACCCAGGCGCCGTCATCGCACACCGGCAGGTGGTTGATCCCCTGCTCCAGCATGAGGTGCAGGGCGTCCAGCAAGGAGGTGTTCGGGCTGATACAAACGGGTTCCGGCAGCAGGGGGATGGCGCGTAGAGTCATGTCGGGTGTGGGATCAGGAAGCGACGGATGGCTGACGGCCATACCAGGCCTTCAGCATGAATGGCGGTGCGACGGTGGTGATGGCGATGACAATCAACAGTGCGGCGTAGGTTTCTGCATCGAGAATTTTCTGGTTCAGGCCCAGTTGCGCGAAGATCAGGCCGACTTCGCCGCGCGGCACCATCGACAGGCCGATGGCGATCTGGCGGAAGCGGCTTTCGCTGATGAAAAATCCGGCGGCGACTTTGCCGATGAAGGCCACTGCGATCAGCGCGCCGCCCAGTTGCCAGACGTGCGGCGAACTCCAGTCCACCGTGTTGAGATTGAGCGAGACGCCGACCATGACGAAAAACATCGGCGCGAAGGTGTGGATCAGCGGCCGCATTTGATCTTCCAGCCGATGCGCCAGTTTTGGGCTGGGCGCCAGCCAACGGTCGAGCGCGGGCAGGCCGAGCCGGTGCATGATATTGAAACGGAAATGCTGCGACAGCGCGATGCCTGCCGCGAAGCCGCCCATGATGAGCGGCGCGCCGACCAGATGCGCCATCCAGGAAAACAGCAGGATCAGCGCCAGCGCCATGGTGATGAGCAGCCCCGGCGTGGCCGCGCGCTGGTCGTAATGGTCGATGATGGCGCCGACCAGTTTGGCGGCGAACGGCGACAGCAGCATGAACAGCACGATGAAGAGGCCGACCTGGCCGGTGGCCGCGAGCGACACTTCCTGCTGCACCGCGAATTGATAGAGGAAGGCCAGCGCCAGCACGCCGAGAATGTCGTCCAGAACCGCCGCGCCGATGACGATCTGCGCTTCGTCCGCATGGCGTTTGCCGAGGTCGTCGAGTACTCGCACCGTGATGCCGATGCTGGTGGCGGTGAGCGTGCCGCCGATGAACAGCGACACCAGATTGTCGAGGCCGAAGCCCCAGCGGCAGACGGCGTAGCCGAGCGCGAACGGCAGCACGAAGCCGACGATCGCCACCACGATCGGCTTCATTCCCGACTTGGCCAGCCGGAACAAATCGGTGTCCATGCCCACTTCGAACAACAGCAGAATGATGCCGATTTCCGCCAGCAGCGCCATCGTCGCGTCCGGCGACACCCAGCCCAGCAGTGAAGGCCCCACCAGCAGACCGGCCAGCAGTTCGCCGATCACCGACGGCACGCCGTGGCGCCCCGCGATCTCGGAAAACAGCCGCGCAGCGATCAGGATGATGGCGAGGGTGAGAAAGAATTGGTGGAGTTCCATGCTTGGGGTGCCTGAGCGTTCAACTACCGAAAGGATGACACATTCGCGTGTTCCGGCAAGCGGGTATTCAGTGCTTCCCTAGCGGGGCGCACGCGTACCGATGCATCGCCAGGCACGCGCCATGGCTTTACGCGCCTCGTCCAGCAGCAGCACGCTGGATGCTACCGCTGCCGCCCGCAGCCAGTCGTCCAGGTGCAAATCCGTGGTGCCGAAGATCGCCTGCGCGGGCGACCAGTGCACCGCCATCGCCTGCAAGGCGAGCACGCCGGCCAGCGCCAGCCACAGCTTGCCGTTCTTGAAGAAAAGGACATTGAACGCGCTGCCGTGTTCGGCGCGGGCGTTGAACACGTTGAAAAACTGGAACAACACGAAAGTGGTGAAGGCCAGCGTCAGCGCATAGTCCGCGCTCTGCGCGGCGAGGCCGTGCTGAAACATGAACAGCGTGCCGATCATCATGATCACGCCGGTCAGCGCCAGCCGCGTCAAGCGTTTCGCGGTGAGAATTTGCGCCGACTGCCGACGCGGCGGGTCGCGCATGATGCCGGGGCGCGCCGGTTCGATGCCGAGCGTCATCGCGGGCGGGCCGTCCATGATGATGTTGATCCACAGCAGTTGAATCGCGGTGAACGGCGTGGGCATGCCGGTCAGCGTGGCGGCCAGCACGGTAAGGATCGCGCCGATGTTGGTGGACAACTGGAAGCGCACGAACTTGACGATGTTCTCAAACACCACGCGGCCTTCTTCGACCGCGCGCACGATGGTGGCGAAGTTGTCGTCGGTCAGCACCAACGTCGCCGCTTCTTTCGTCACGGCGGTGCCGGTGATGCCCATCGCCACGCCGATGTCGGCGGCTTTGAGCGCGGGCGCGTCATTGACGCCGTCGCCGGTCATCGCGGTGATGTGGCCGTCGGCGCGCAAGGCCTGCACGATCTTGACCTTGTGTGCGGGCGAGACGCGGGCAAATACATCGATGGCGTCGATGCGCCGCGCCAAGTCAGCATCGCTCATCGCATCGAGTTCCGCGCCGCTGACCACTTCGCCGTTCAAGCCCAGCTCGCGGCCGATGGCGGCGGCAGTGAGCTTGTGGTCGCCGGTAATCATCTTGACCTGGATGCCGGCGTGGCGGCAAGAAGCGATGGCGAGTTTCGCCTCGCTGCGCGGCGGATCCATCAGCCCGGCCAGCCCCAGAAATGTCCAGCCGGCAGCCCACGCCATCAAGTCGCCCGCCGGGTCAAAATCTTTGGCAGGAATCACCCGCCGCGCCACCGCCAGCACGCGCAGGGCTTGCGTGGCGAGGTGTTCGTTCTCGGACTCAATCTGATTGCGAATTGAAGTGTCCAGCAGCGCTTCCGCGTCACCCGCCAGCCACGCGGTCGAGCGCGCCAGCAACACATCGGGGGCGCCCTTGACGAACATCTCCACCGTTTCCCCGGCGTGGTGGAACGTCGCCATGAACTTGTGCGCGGAATCGAAGGGGATTTCGGCGATGCGCGGCCGTTCTTCCTGTTTGGCTTGCGGGTCGAGGCCGCCCTTTTGCGCCAGCACCCATAGCGCGCCCTCGGTGGGGTCGCCGATCACATGACCGTCGCGCACGCGCGAGTCGGAGCAGAGCGCCATCGGCAGCAGCAGGGCGCGCAGTTCTCCCCTCTCCCTCTGGGAGAGGGGCTGGGGGTGCGGGGCATTGGATGCTTGCTTACCTGTGGAAGCACCCTCACCCCAACCCTCTCCCGCTTGCGGGAGAGGGGGCAAGACTGCGATCTCGCCCGTCGGCAAATACCCTTCGCCGCTCACCGCAAACCGATATCCTGCAAACCACCCCGCACGCGCGGTCATCTGGTTCAAGGTCAGCGTGCCGGTCTTGTCGGAGCAGATCACCGTGGTCGAACCCAGCGTTTCCACTGCGGAGAGTTTTTTCAGGATCGCGCGGTTTTGCGCCATGCGCCACATGCCGATGGCGAGCGTGACCGTCACCACCGCAGGCAGACCTTCGGGAATCGCCGCCACCGCCAGCGCCACGGCGGTCAGCGCGGCGTCAACCCACGCCACGCCGCGCAAATAATCGAGCGCGAAAATCAGCGTCACAACTACGCCTGCGATGGCAGCGAGTTTTTTGCCCAGGGTATCGAGCTGTTTTTGCAGCGGGGTGTCGGACTCGGGCGCGGCGGCGATCATGTCCGCGAGCTTGCCCATTTCGGTGGCCATGCCGGTTGCGGTCACCAGCAGCTCGGCGCGACCACGCGTTAGCACCGTATTCATGTAGAGCAGGTTGAGACGGTCGCCCAGCGGCAGATCAGCCACATCGAACGCGGCGGTCGATTTGCCCACCGCGTGCGATTCGCCGGTCAGTGCCGCCTCGTCCACTTCCAGCGCATGCGCCGCCAGCAAGCGGCCATCGGCGGGAATACGGTCGCCCGCTTCCAGCAGCACGATGTCGCCGGGCACCAGTAGGCTTGCGTCGATGTCGATCACGCGACCGTCACGCCGCACCCGGCTGCTTACGGCCAGCATGTTTTTCAGCGCCGCCAGCGTGCGCTCCGCGCGGTGCTCCTGATAAAACCCCAGCGCGGCGTTGAACACCACCACGATGAGAATGACAATGGCGTCTTTCAGATCGCCAATCAGCCAGGCCAGCGCAGCGGCGAACAGCAGCACGATGACCAGAAAATTCTTGAACTGGTCGAGAAACTTCAGCCACAGCGGACGCGGTTTGGCCTCGATCAGTTTGTTTTCGCCGAATTGCGCGAGGCGTTCGGCGGCTTCAGCATCACTCAAGCCCTGCATCGCATCGACTGCCTGTGCGGCAAGCGCGGCGTCGGCGGTGAGCGTGTGCCATGCGTGAAGCGCGTTCATCGTTTTTTCTTCCATGCGCCCCCTTTCAGGACAAGACCAGGCGCTGACCAGCCTCGGGCGCGCTGGCAGACCAGCCCGGTTTTTCACTGACCAGCGCGGCAAATCCGGTGGCTGTTTCCGCCTCGCCATGCACCACAAAAGTGTGTTTGGGCGATGTTTGAAAATGACCGAGCCAGGCCAGCAGCGCGTCGCGGTCGGCGTGGGCGGACAACCCGCCGAGCGTATACAGGTCGGCCTTGACCGGCACATCCTCCCCCAGCAGGCGCACCTGTTTTGCGCCGTCCACCAGTTTGCGGCCCAGCGTGCCCGCCGCCTGGAATCCGGTAATGAGAATGGTGGAGGCGCGGCGCGGCAGGTTGGCGCGCAGGTGAAACTTGATGCGCCCGGCATCGCACATGCCGCTGGCCGAAATAATCACGACCCCGCCAGTAATTTTGTCGAGCGCTTTGGATTCTTCCACGTCTTCGACAAAAGCGAGCTTGCGAAAATGCGCCGCGCCGCCGTGCTTGCACATCAAGCTGCGCGTGTCGGCATCCAGCATTGCCATATGTTTGAAGGTGATTTCCGTTGCGGCGGTCGCCATCGGCGAATCGACGAACACGGTCAGTTTGGGAATCCGCCCCTGCCGGGTTAAATCCGCCAGCAGGTACAAAATATCCTGCGTGCGTCCCACCGCAAACGCGGGAATGATGAGGTTGCCGTGTTTCTTTTCGAGCGTGTCGTTGACCGCCAGCACCAGCTCGTCCGCCGTCGCCTCAAGCGTTTTGTGCAGCCGGTTGGCGTAGGTGGATTCGACGATCAAATAATCCGCTTCAGTGATCGGTGTCGGGTCGCGCACCAGCGGCCGCGCCGGTTGCCCGAGATCACCGGAAAACACGATCTTGCGCCGCGCCGCATCCGCGCCCACCCACACTTCGGCAATCGCCGACCCCAGAATATGCCCGGCATCGCGGAACACGCAGCGCACCGCAGGATGCGGCGCAATCTCCAGATCGTAGTCCACGGGATTGAGGCGTTTCAGACAGGTGCGCGCCTGCTCCACGGTGTACAGCGGTGCGGCTTCATTACGCACTGGTTTGCCCGACTTGAAACGCCGGTAATTTTCTTTTTCCGCGTCTTTTTCCTGAATGTGCGCCGAGTCCGGCAACATCACCGCCAGCAGATCGCAGGTCGCGCGCGTGGCATGAATCGCGCCGCGAAATCCCAGCGCCACCAGTCTGGGCAGCAAGCCGGAATGGTCGATATGCGCGTGCGTCAGCACAACAAAATCGATCGACTCGGGATCGAAACTGAACGCCAGGCGATTTTTCGCCCGCGACTCGCGCCCGCCCTGAAACATGCCGCAGTCCACCAGAAACCGAACGCCGTCCGCTTCCACGAGATAACTGGAGCCGGTGACTTCGCGTGCTGCACCAAGAAAAGTGAGGTTCATGAGTATTCCCTATTTTTTTGAAATGACGTTGGGGTTCAGACTGCACCCACCAGCAACACGTCGCAATTCGCCGCCTGCGCCACGTCTTTGCTCACACTGCCCAGCAAACACGCTTCCAGCCCGCCCTGCCCATGCCGCCCCAGTACGATCAAATCCACTTTCCATTCGAGGGCGCGCTGCACAATCAGCAGCGGCGGATAGCCGGTTTCGATATGGCCTGTTGTGGCGTAGGGCAGCGCCGCTTGTAGATTGGTCATCAGATTGTTGGCGATGGCGCGCATCTCTGCATGGGCCTGTTCGTCTTGACCCTGCGGCGTCAGCACATGCAGCAGGCGTACCGCATCGCCATCCGCCAGTTGTTGCGCCAAGTCGCACACGGCCTGGGTATAGGGAAAGAAATCAACCGTTGCCAGCACCCGGCGATAGGTCTCGATCGGCACATGGCGCACCACCAGCACCGGACATGCGCACACCCGCAACAGCCGCCAGGCGGTGGAACCCAGCATCAGGCTCAGCCGCGAATTTTCGCCGCGCACGCCTGCCACCACCAGATCGGCGGCGACCTCAGCGGCATATTCCGCGATACGGGTATGCGCGCGTCCGATACGCTGCGCGATGTGGATCGCAATGCCGTAGCGCTCGATCACACGCTCGCTCATGGCATCAAGCTGACGGCGCGCCGTAGCCTGCCGG
>Ga0315271_10000365_pt1 | contig 24167 bp, 20 predicted proteins | sample C3_top_MG_FD_204664 | JGI IMG/M metagenome (GOLD analysis project Ga0315271, IMG submission 204664) | Sediment microbial communities from Yellowstone Lake, YNP, Wyoming, USA - C3_top | ecosystem: Environmental > Aquatic > Freshwater > Lake > Sediment | place: USA: Wyoming | collected 2017-08-01
GTGCACGTTGTTGTCGGCGGTGCCGTAGTACACGAGCAGACGGCCGTCGAGCTTGTCGGCGTACTTCATCGCGCTGCCGAGATCGTACCCGTCCTTGTTCTCCTGCGGGATCCACATGTAGCGCTCGGTATAGATGCTGTCGTAGTGGATCCACGCCGTGACGGCCGACGAGGCCGACGCCACGCGGAACGCCTCGGGGTGGCGCAGCAGGCACATCAGCGACGAGTACCCGCCGTAGGACGTGCCCTGGATGCCGACGCGGTCCTTGTCGAAGTACGGCCGGCTCCACAGCGCCTTGATGCCCTCCGCCATGTCGTCCATTTCGACCTGGCCGAGCTTCAGGTAGATCGCGTCCAGCGTGCGCTTGCCCATGCCAGGCGCCGCGCGCGAGTCGAGATTGACCACCAGGAAGCCGTACTCGGTCATCGGGTTCGCCTGCACGAACGTCTCGCGCGCCGTGTTGCTCGCCGACGCGGGCCCGCCATACACCCCGACGATGGTCGGGTACTTCTTCGCCGGGTCGAAGTTCGACGGGAAGCTGATGAGCCCGCGCAGCGGCGTCTTCCCGTCGGCAGCCGTATAGGTGAACAGCTCGGTCTTCTTCAGGCCGAGCTCGTTGAACTTCGTCAGGTCGCTCGCGGCCAGCTCCGCCACCAGCTTGCCCGTCAGCCCGTCCGCGAGGCGCGTGGCCGGGGCTTTGTCGTGCGTCTGGTAGACGTCGACGAAATACCTGTTGTCCGGGGAGATCCCGCACGCCGCCGGCCCGCCGCCCGGGCCGCCCGCCGGCGGGCCGCCGGCGCCGCGCTCGGGCGTCATGCAGTTGCCGACCGTGTGGTGGAACGCCGGGTCGGTGAGCCGCACGTCCGTCTTGCCGTCGAGGCTCACGCGGTGCAGCTGCTGCTTCAGGTAGTTGTCGCCGTCGCGCGCCATCAGGAAGAGGACCTTCGCGTCCTCGTCGATTTTGACGATGGCCCCGGCCTCGAACGTCGCGTACTTCGTCAGCGGCGCGATGAGCGTGCCCGCGAGATCGTAGAGGTAGTAGTTGCGCCAGCCCGTGCGCTCGGACGCCCAGATGAAGCGGCGGCCGTCCTTCAGGAAGAGCCGCGTCGACGCCTCGTCCACCCAGCCGGTCGGCCATTCCTCGCGGAGGATGACGCGGCACGTGCCGGTCGACGGGTCCGCCGCGGAAAACTCCTGGATGTTCTGACGACGGTTCGCACGCGTGAAAAGCAGTTCCTTGCCGTCGGGCGACCACGCGACGCGATAGACGTAGTGGCCGACGACGTCGTTGTCGAACGGCTTCCCGCCGCGCACGTCGACGGTCGTCGTCTTCTTCGTCGCGAGGTCGTAGACGAAGAGATCCACGACGGGGTTGGGCTCGCCGGACTTCGGATACGCCTCGGTGTCGACGCTGCTGTAGAGCTTGGTCTGCTCCATCTGCAGGAAGTAGTCGGGCACCTTCTTCTCGTCGAAGCGGTAGTAGGCCAGCTTCTTCGAGTCGGGCGACCACCACATTGCCGTGGTCTGCGACAGCTCTTCGCCGTACACCCAGCTCGCGGTGCCGTACTTGATCCGGTCCTTCTCACTGCCGTCAGTCGTCAGCGACACCTCATTGGCGCCCTCGGTCTCGCTGATGAAGAGGTTGCGGTCCTTGTAGAAGGCCTTGAGCGTCTTGTCCGGCGACTCGACCGACGCCACCTGCCGCCCGCGGGCCGGGCCGCCGCCCTGGCCCCGGCCGCCCCGGCCGCCCGCGGCGTCCGCGGCCGCCGGCACCGTCGGGATCTCCGCCGTCTGCTTCGTGGCGACGTCGTAGCGGTACGTCTTGCCGTCCTTCAGGTACTCGAAGGCCTTGCCGCCGTCCTTCCAGGAGACCGTGAGGGCCCCGGTCTTCACCGCGCCCTGCATCTCCTTGGACATCTTTGCGAACTGCTCGTACCCCGGCATCGTCCGGAGCCGATCCTGGGCGACGAGCCCGATCGACAACACGAGCGCACCCAGCAGAACGGCGAGCGACAGACGGCGAACCGTGGTCCAGCAAGTCGTAGTCATCATGAGTCTCTGATCTCCTTCGATTCGACGGCCTATATTACACGGCCCGGCGCCAGGAGGGGCGGGAGCCGCTGGCTAACCTGCGTGCGCGTAGAGGGCCGCACCGCCCACCACGCCGTCCCGGCACGCGGCCGCCAGTTCGCCATACCACGCCGCCGCGAACTCGTACCACGGCCGGCCGGCGTGCGCGACGATGGCGGCTTCTGCCGAGACGATCCTGTCCGCGAGATCCCCGTACCAGCGCGCGAACTCGGCCGTCATGTCGACGGTCGCATCCAGGCGCCAGCCGGCTCCGTCCAGCATCTCGGACATGCGGTCGAGGCGCAGGGGCTGCCAGGAACCGGATCGCTTCGCGGCCAGCGCTTCCGAGCGCACATCGAAGACGGGCCACGTGTAATCGAAGATGACGAGGGTCGCACCCTCGGCGGCGACGGCCCGCATCTGCTCGAGCGCGCGGGGCTGATCCGGAAAGGCGTAGAACGCCGTAAACAGGCAGATGACGCCGGCGCGACCGGGCCAGGCGGCCGCCAGTGCGCCGGCATCGGCGAGCACGAAGGTCTGCGCGGGGTAGGCGGCGCGGGCTGCGGCGATGTTCTCCTCGTCGATGTCGACGCCCACCGCCGTGCCCCAGCCGCGAGACTCGAGGTAGCAGGCGGTGCCGCCTCGTCCGCATCCGACATCCAGCAGCACCTGGCCGACGCGTCTCGGGACGCGCGCCATGACCAGATCGATGGCCGACGCTTCACCCGGATGCGCGTAGTCGCCCCCACGCGCCAGCGCCAGGATCTGCTTGCCGGTGATCGAGTTCATGCGCACGCCGCGAGCGTCGCATCCCCGCCCGGTGGAGTCAAGCGGGCGGGCGCCGCCTCCCGCGGCCCGCCTGACAGGCCCGCCGGAATTGTGCTTGACGACGTTTTCCGACGATGGCATCGTCGTCGTCGTCGAGGTGATCCATGCTGGCAAGCGATGGACTGATGGCGGCGGCGAGAGACGCGCGGCAGCAGGCTCTGGCGGCGGCCCTGGGGGCGGATCCCCGTGTCGTGTTCGCGTACCTGGCGGCGCGTGCCTCGGTTGGCAGGTACGACAGCGGCGGGGAGCCGTGCGTGGCGGTCTACGTCGAGGACGCGGCCGATCCCGAGAGGGTGGGGGTCGAACTGGCCGCGCAGCTGGAGGACCGGCCCGGTGTGGACCGCCTTGACGTCGCCGTGTTGAACACGATGGATCTCGACGAAGCCGGCCGCATGCTGGACGAGGCCGCTCTCCTGGTGGATCGCGATCCGCAGCGGCAAAGCGCATTCGCGCTCAGGGCGTCGGGCGCGCATCTCGACTTCCGCGAGTCGGAGGTGGTGTTCCTGCGCGAGCGGGCCGAGCGGCCGTATGCCGACACCCTGGCCCTCACGCTCGCCGATCTCGACGAGCTCATCAGCAGGCTGCGCGAGCTTCGGGGTTTGACGCGGGAGGAGTACGTCACCGACTGGAAGACGGCGTATGTTGCCGAGCGCGCGCTCGAAGTCGCGATCGGCCTGTGCATCGACACCGCCCGGCACGTGCTCGCGGAGCATCGGTTGCCGCACCCCAGCACGTATAGGGAAACGTTCGTGATCGCGAGGGATGCCGGTCTCCTCGACCCTGGCGTGGCGGGGGCGCTCATGCGAATGTGCGGGTTCCGCAACCGGGTGGCCCACGAGGGCACCAGCCTGGACGCCACGGTCGTGGTCCGCATGGTCGAGTCCGGGGTCGAGGATCTGGCTCGATTCAGGGACGCCGTGTCACGTCTGTGACGCGACGCGGAACCGGAGTGCGCGAAGCGAACGGAGAAGCGCCGGCGACGCCCCGGGCGCGTTGACGCTGGTATGCCGGAACTCGCGGCGCGTCGGGTAGGTCTTGCGCAGGTCGTCGAACGCGCGGGCGCGCGCCGGCGGTTCGAGTGCTGCGGTCTGTCGCAGGGCGTCCACGTCCCGGGCGATCGGGTAGACCGCGGCCACCACGTCGGCGAGCACCGCTTCGTCGGCGCGGCCGCCGGCGATCTCGGTGACGACCGGCACGTTGGTCGGCGGCGCGGCGGCCTCAGCGCTCCATGACGGCGCGACGCCGAGGAACCGGCACGCGGCGTCGTAGACCATCCCGGTGCCGTTGAGCTTCCCTTCCAGCGAGTAGCCCGCGATGTGCGGCGTGCCGATGTCGACGCGGGCGAGGAGCCGGCCGTCGATCGCCGGCTCGTGGTCCCAGACATCGAGGATGCAAGCGCCGAGCCGGTCGGCGTCGAGCGCCCGGTGGAGCGCCGCCTCGTCCACCACTTCCCCGCGCCCGGCGCTGCAGAGCCACGCGCCGGGCTTGAGGCACGACAGGAACGGCTCGCCAATGAGCCGATACGTCGGGTCCTGGCCGTCGTAGGTGAGCGGTGTGTGCAGCGTGACGATGTCGCAGTCGAGCAGGTCGGAGAGCGGGCGATAGGCATCGCTGCCGGACTCACGGGCCTTCGGGGGATCGTTCAGCACCGTCTGCATGCCGAGCGCGCGGGCCTTCTCCATGACGAGCGATCCGACGTGGCCGACGCCGACCGCGCCGACGCAGAGTCCGCGTAGCCGGCTGCCGGTCCGCTGCGCCACGCTCAGCCATGCGGCGGTCGTGTACTCGGCCACGGCGTTGGCGTTGCAGCCCAGGGCCGCGTAGAACGCCACGCCGAGCTGCTCGAGGTCAGCCGCCGCCACGTGGTCCGAGCCCGACGTCGCCGTCCCGACAAACCGCACGCGCGTACCTGCCAGCAGCGCCGCATCCACTTTCGTGATCGATCGCACGACGAGCAGGTCGACGTCGCGCAGGTCGGCCGTCGTGATGGCGCGGCCGTGCTTGAGGCGCACCTCGCCGAGCGTGCCGAACGCGTCGCGCGCGAAGGGGATGTTCTCGTCCGCCAGAATGACGACGCCGGCCATGGGGTGATTGTGACGCCGGGGCGGGAGCGCCGCAAGCAGGTATCATGGGGGAATGCGGACATCGATGCGATTCGGCACCATGACGGCCGCGGCGTGTGCCGCGGCCTCCCTCTGGCTCTCGGCGCAGGCGGTGCAGACGTCCCCGCTCGCCACACAGGCCACGACCCAGGCCCCGGCCGCCCAGGCGCCCTCCGCCCCTGTCCTGCCGACGTGCCGGGCCGACTTGAAGCCGACCGAGACGGACGACCGGCTGATCGCGGCGCCGCCGGCGTTCGAGGTCGGGGCCGACGGGCCTTCGACACTGACGTTCACGACGCTGGTGCCGACGCCGGCGTGCCGCGTGTATCTCGGGACGTTGAACGCCTTCACGACGCTCGACACGAGCTTCTATCCCGCGGCGGTCCGCGAGGCGCTGGCGGCCGGCGCCACGGCGACCGGGCACACGATTACGGTGGACCTCAAACTCCTCAACGCATGGCTCCCGTCCGGGCCGGCCGACGCCGCGCGCGAGGGTGAGGCGTACATCCGCGTCGAGGTGTTCGATCCCCGCACGAGCGCTCCACGCTACTACGAGCGCCGGGTGCACTACGCGCTGGCAGGCGGCAAGTACGAGGCGCGGCCGACGATCCTCTACGGCCCGGCGCTGGACCTGGTCACGACGTCGTCGGCCACCGTGTCCTGGGATCTCGATCGCCCGGCCCTGGGAAAGGTCGAGGTCTGGTCGCAGGACGGCGCCACGAAGCTCGGAGAGTTCTCCCAGGGCAACGAACCGGCCTCACGGCACATCGTGAAGGTCACCGGGTTGCGGGCGCGGCAGGCCTGCAAGTACCGCGTCCTGGTGCGCGACCGCGCCGACGGGCCGGTCCTGCATACCGGGCGCTTCTACACGTTCCGCGCGGCGCCGCCTGTTGGCGGCGCGTTCTCGTTCGCGTTCCTCTCGGACGGACGCCCGCCCTCAGGGGGCGGCTTCAACAGCTTCAACGGCGTCAACGCGGAGGTGACGCCGCGGCTGATGGCCGACGGGTACCGCCGTGGAGCCGAGTTCGCCATGTTCGGCGGCGATCTGATTTCCGGCGGCACGTCGAACCTCGAGCACCTCGGCATGATGCTCGACACGTGGCGCCTGTTGAACGATCCCGTCGCGCACGTCATGCCGATCTACGAGGGCATCGGCAATCACGAAATCCTGTACGACTACTTCGTGGACGCGCAGAACACGCGGTACTCGACGTCCAGGACGGGCGAACGCGGCACCGAGGCCGAGTTCGCCCGCCGCTTCGTCAACCCGCCCAACGGGCCGGAACCCGAAGTGCGGAACGGCGTCACGGGTCCGCCGTACCTCGGTACCGTGTATTCCTTCGACTACGGCAACAGCCACTTCGTGATGCTGAACACGACGTACTGGTACACGACCGGCGGGCCGCAAAACGACCGCGCGCTCGGCATGAAGCTGCTGGGCGGCAACCGGAACGGGTACGTGATGGCGAACCAGCTCGCGTGGCTGGACAAGGACCTCGCGGCGGCGCGGAAGCGGGGCCTGCGGCACCTGTTCGTCGTGGGGCACGAGGCCCCGTTCCCTGCCGGGGGCCACGTGGCCGACTCGATGTGGTGGAACGGCCTCAACGACAAGACCCTCCCGTCCGGCGACGTCCTGGACATGCGCTCGCGATTCCTGACCATCCTCGACCGCTACCACGTCGCGGCCATCATGGCCGGCCATGAGCACAACTACTCGCGCGTGGTGGCCGGACCGGAGACCGACAAGGCCCTGACCCGTCCCCTCACGCAGATTGTGAGCGGCGGCGCCGGCGCGCCGATCTACGCGCAGGACGAGAAGGCGCCGTGGTTGAAGGCCGTCAGGAAGTTCGCGGCGACGTACAATTACGTGCTGTTCACGGTGGCGGGCGACGCGGTGCGATTCGAGGCGATCGATCTGGACGGGCGCGTGATCGACTCGGGCGTACTGAAGTAGCGAAGTTCTCGGGTCCTGTCCGAGGCGTTTCCACTTGTCCTCGGCTGGACTTCGATTGTGCTGCCTGCGGGCAAGATGGAAAGCACCTCGGCCACCCGAGAACTTTGCGGAACCGCCTACCCCACGAACTTGTAGCCGATCCCGTGAATGGTAAGCAGGAACTGCGGGTGGCGGGGATTGGGCTCGATCTTCTGCCGGAGCCATGCCACGTGCACGTCGACGGTGCGCGTGGACGGCATGGCGTGGTAGCCCCAGACGTCGTTCAGTAACTGCTCGCGCGTCACGGCATCGCCGCGATGCTCCAGGAAGTGCTTCAGCAGCAGGAACTCGCGCGCGGACAGGCCGATGGCCTCCCCGCCGCGCGTGACCTCGGCCTTGCGCGCGTCCAGCACGACGTCCCCGAAGGTGAACACGTGGGGCGCGGATGACGAGGCGGGCGTGCGGCGCAACTGGACCTCGACGCGCGCCAGCAGCTCCAGCATGTCGAACGGCTTGGTCAGGTAGTCGTCGGCGCCGATTTTCAGCCCGAGCACCTTGTCGACGATCTGCCCGCGCGCGGTCAGCATGATGACGGGCGTCGCCACACCCTTCTGCCGGAGATCGCGGCACACATCGAAGCCGTTCTTCCCCGGCAACATCACGTCGAGCAGAATGACGTCCCAAGCCTCGCTGGCGGCGCGCTCGAGCCCGGACGGCCCGTCGGTCGCCGCGCCCACCTCGTACCCTTCGGCGCGCAGCCGGTCGGTGAGCGTCAGCACGAGGCCGGGCTCGTCTTCGACCAGCAGCACCCGCTTCATGTGCGGGACTCGCCGGCCGCGGCGGGCAGGCACACGGTGAACGTCGCACCGCCGCCGGGCGACGAGGAGACCACGACGCGGCCGCCGTGGGCCTCGACGATGCGCTTGACGAGGCTGAGGCCGAGGCCGTTGCCGCGGATCTGATCGCCGAGCGCGCGCCGGCCGCGATAGAACGGCTCGAAGACGTGCGCCAACTCGGCGCCCTCGATGCCGCGGCCCCGATCGGTGACCGTCACGCAGCCTTCGGTGCGACCGTGATGCATCGCGCTGGTGACCGCCACGCCGATCCAGCGGCCGTCGGCGCCGTGCTTCACCGCGTTGCCCACGAGGTTCTGGACGACGAGGCGCAGGCCGGCCTCATCGCCCATGACCGCCGGGGCGCCGGCGGCCGAGTCGGCGTCGAACTCGACGGTGATGCCGGCGTCGGTGCAGAGCGGCTGGCAGGCGTCCAGCGCGTCGTTCACCAGATGCGACAGGTCCACGCGCTGCGTCATCCTGGGCGCCTTGCCGCCTTCGAGGCCGGCGTAGGCAAGGACCTGCTCGACCATGTCGGTGAGTCGTACGCCCTCTTTGTCGATCAGCTCGCCGTACGTCTTCGCTCGCTCGGGCTCGGCGACCACGCCCGCCGACAGGTTCTGCGCGGCGGACCGAATGACCGCCAGCGGCGTGCGCAGTTCGTGGGTCACCGTCGCGACGAAGTCCATCTGCCGGTCAGCGAGTTGTTTCGTGCGCCGCGCGTTGACGGCGACCAGCATCATGCCCGCCGCGAGGACCGACAGGATGCCGAAGCTCAGCGCAAGATTCCGGCGGCGGGCCTGCGCCACGGCGATATCGAGCGAGCCCGCCGCGTGCTGGAGCACGACCTGCCAGCCGCCGGAGGGCAGCACCGTTTGCCGCATCGCCACGCGGCCAGCGCCTCCCGCGCTTCGGCCGTTGGTCGACCACTGCTGCACGAAGATCGAGAACTGGCGAGGCTCGGCGGCGGTATCGGGCACGACCGAGACGCCCGCGGCCTCCGTGGGCGTCGCGCCCGGCGCGGCGCTGCCGGTCACGGTCACGGATGGCGCCATCCGCGTGTAGACGGCCTCGGGCCGCACCCGGAAGAACCACATCGCGACGTCGTAACGCATGAGAAGGACACGCTCGCCAGGCGCCGCGGCCTTCGGATAGAGCCGCTCGGCACCCGTCGTCCACACCTCCACGCGGTACGGCGTCGAGTCGTCCGCCGGAAAATGCCTGGCTACCAGCGCCGGCACCATCGCGGTCTTCATGGCCTCGAGATCAAGCGCGACGACCAGGTAGGCGCGAGGCGCCTGCAGCCAGCGCACGGCACCGCGCGTGAGCGCATCGCTGGCGGTGCCGTCGAGCACGACGTCGCCGCCGCCTCCGCTGAAGGCGCCTCCCACCTGCATGCGCCGCTCTTCCACCGCAGCGGGCCTGCTGCCGCCTCGCCCCCCGGTCGCGACGCCGCTGATCTGGAACCGCGCATTCCAGTCCGCGTGCGGAACCGCCGGTTCGTTCGCCGGAGCCGTCGCGGGCACGGGAATCACGATCGCGGGGATCTCGGGCAGAAGCGGCGGGGCCGAGATGGCGATGAGTTGGCCGCCGCCTTCGGCGGACGTCCGGGCGACGCTCGCCTGACTGCCGGTCAGCCGGTCCCGGAGTGGCACAAGCGTCTCGGGCCACGCCGCCGGCGCGGCCGCGAATCCGCGCGCCGCCTGGTCGTATGCCCGCAGCGTGTAGGTCTTTCCGTCCGGCTCGGCGAGGTATACCGCGCGGACAATCTGCGGAAAACGCGTTGAGGCCTTCCACCCGTCCAACGCCGCCGGCAGCGCCGTCGCCCGACCTCCCGACTGGCTGGTCTGCGCCTGAAGCGCCAGATAGAGTCGCGTGATCTCGCCGTCGAAGTCGTCGGCGAAGTCCCGCGTGCGCTGGGTGAGCGACTTCTGCAGTTGCGCGCGCTCGGCCTCGGACACCTGGCCGATCCAGCGGTACTGCAGCGTCGCCAGCAGCACGACGAGACCGACGAGCAGGACCGGCACGACGAGCCCGGAGGCCAGGGAACGCACCCGCATGCGATTGAGTGTACCATCTGGAAACCGGCCCAGAACCGAGCGGGGCGAGCCGTCGGCCGCCTTTTTACGTCCTTAACAGTCTTATTACGAGGGCTTAACCATCCGGGGCCGTCCCGGAGTCATGATCGTTCGTCAAAGCATGGCGTGGGGCGGATGTTCAGGCCCCCGCCCGGAGGCAGCTGGCATGAAGCACAGGTTCACATCGATCGCGATCGCGCTCTTCGCGGCGCAGGCCCTGGTGGCCGGGCAAGGCAAAGACGCCAATCAGGTACTGGCCGACACGCGCGCCGCGCTTGGCGGCGACAAGCTCGCGGCCCTGAAGGGCCTCACGGGCACCGGCCGCATCCTGCGCACCACGCCGACCGGCAACACCACGGAGAACGAGTTCGAGGTCGCGCTCGAACTGCCCGACAAGTACCTCATGCGCAGCGTGCTCGCCGCAATGGGCAACATGAGCATCTACCGCAACAGCGGGTTCAACGGCGGCCAGGCGATCGAGGAGATCGACCGTCCGCCGAACCTGCAGACCGGCGGCGGCGTGATGATCATGCGCGTCGGAAGCCCCCTCGGCGGCGCGGTGGATCCCGCGACGATGACGCCCGAGCAGAAGGCCGAGTTCGACAAAGCGCGGCTGCTCCAGAACCGCAAGGAATACGCGAAGCTCGCGCTGGGCATGTTCGCCGCCGCGCCGGCCACCTACCCGCTGACGTTCGCCTACGCCGGCGAAGCCGAGTCGCCAGACGGCAAGGCCGACGTGATTGACGTCAAGGGCGAGGGCGATTTCGCTGTGCGCCTGTTCGTCGATCAGCGGACACACATGCCGTTGATGCTGAGCTGGATGGACAAGGAACCGCTGGTCATGACGATGACCAGCGGCGGACCCGGCGGCGGGCCAGGGGGAGCGCCGCCGGCCGGCGGCGGCAACGTCGCCTTCGCGGGGGGAGGGGGCACCTTCACGACGACCATGTCGGGCGGCGGCGGCGGGACGGTGGTGCAGCAAACGGTCGTCGCGGGCGGCGGCGGCGGCGGGCAGCAGATGACCCCCGCGGAACGCGAGAAGTTCGTTGCCGAGATGGACGCGCGCCGCAAAGAAGCCGACGCCAAGCGCCGCACGGTTGAGTACCGCGTCTACTACGCCGACTACCAGGCCGTGAACGGCGTGCTGCTGCCGCACAAGATCCAGCGGTCGATCGACGGCAAGCCGACCGAGGAGCTGGTCTTCGACCAGCTCAAGGTCAATCCGAAGATCGACCCGAAGAAGTTCCAGGTCACCAAGTAGCCATCGCGGAGATACGTGTGATGCGTGACAGGATCATCGCCCTCGTGCTGGGCGTGCTGTTGATTGTCCCGGCCGCGTCGCGCGCCGAGGACCAGGTTCGGCGCGGCCGGCTGGTCATCTCGGTGGCCGACCAGACGAGCGCGATGATCCCCCACGCGAAGATCACGGTGACGTCGCAGGACGGTGGCGCGGCGGCCGCGGTGATCCCGGGTGTCGTGACGGACGACACGGGCGTCGCCATCATCCCGGACCTGCCCGACGGCCGCTACACGGTCCAGGTGGAGTTCCCCGGGTTCGCGACGTCGATTCTCCAGGACGTGCGCGTGCGCGGCGGCGACGTGCGCCGCCGCGTGACGCTGCAGATCTCCAAGTTCGATCAGCAGGTCACCGTCGCGCGCGACGCGCAGTCGGCCTCGCTCGATCCGGGCGGCGCGGCGTTCAGCACCGTGCTCACCCGCGAGCAGATCGCGGCGCTTCCCGACGACCCGGATGAGATGGAAGAGGTGCTCAAGGCCATGTCGCCGCCGGGCGCGACCATCCGCGTCGATGGTTTCACCGGCGGCAAGCTCCCGCCGAAGTCCCAGATCCGGTCGATCCGCCTGCCCAAGATGGACATGTTCGCCGCCCAGAACCACGGCGGCATGGGCGGCGCCCTTTTCATCGACATCATGACCATGCCCGGGAACGGGCCGCTCCGGGCGAACATCGATTTCAACTTCATGGACGACGCGCTGAACGCGCGCAACGCCTTCTCGCCCGAGAAGGGCGACGAGCAGCTCCAGCAGTACAACTTCGGGACGTCGGGTACGATCAAGCCGAACAAGGCGTCGTTCTCGATCAACGGCGGCGTGGGCACGCAGTACACGTCGCCCATCATCCTGGCCGCGCTGCCCAGCGGCGACACGGCCAATCGGAACACGAAGCAGCCCCGCGACTCCTACAACATCACCGGACGCGTCGACTACGCCATCAACAAAGACCACGCGATGCGGGCCAGTTTCGACCGCACGTGGAGCGAGTCGCGCAACCTTGGCGTCGGCGCCTACGACCTGGTCGGCCGTTCGTACCAGAGCAATCAATCCGGCAATCAGCTGCGGCTGTCGGAGAACGGCCCGATCAGCCGCCGGATGTTCACCGAGTCGCGCCTCCAGCTGCGGTGGTCGGACACGAGCAGCGTATCGGCAGTCGAGTTGCCCACGCTCCGCGTGAATGACGCGTTCACCTCAGGCGGCGCACAGCGCAAGGGCGGCCAGCACAACTTTGATGTCGAGCTCGCCACCGACCTCGACTACGTCCGGGGCGCGCACTCGTGGCGCACCGGCGTGCTCGTCGAGGGCGGGCGATATCGTTCCGACGACATCGCGAACTACCTGGGCACGTACACGTTCGCGAGCCTCGCGGCGTACGACGCGGGGAAGCCGTCGAATTTCTCGAAGCGGATCGGCGATCCGAACATCACCTACACGAATTACCAGTTCGGCGCCTACGTGCAGGACGACTGGCGCCTCTCGCGCACCCTGCTGCTGGCACCGGGCATCCGCGTCGGCGCCCAGACGCACGCGGGCGCCCCGCTCAGCGTGTCGCCCCGCATCTCGGCAGCCTGGTCGCCGCTGCGCAACGGCACGCTCACGATTCGCGGCAGCTACGGCGATTTCTACGACTGGATCGCGGGCGGTCTCTACAAGCAGACGCTGCTGGTGGACGGCGTCCGCCTCCAGGACATCAACATCGTCAACCCCTCCTACCCGGATCCCGGCGCGGGCGGCGCGGCCGCGCCGTCGAACCAGTACCTCTGGTCCGACGCGCTCGTGCTGCCGCGCGCGAACCGGATGAACGCGGGCGTCGACAAAGCGCTCACGAAGAACGGCCGCGTGAGCGCGACGTATTCCTACGGCTGGGGCCGCGCATTGCTTCGCGGCCGCAACCTCAACGCCCCGGTCGGTGGCGTCCGTCCCAATCCGGCGCTGGCCAACGTGGTGGAGCTGCAGACCGACGCCGAGTCGCGTTCGCAGGCCCTCAACGTGAGCTACAGCTACGTCAGGCTGGACTGGAAACGAACGTTCATGATGGCCAACTACACCCTCGCGTCCGCGCGGACGAACACCACCGGGGCGTTTTCGCTGCCTGCCAACGGCGACAATCTCGAGACAGAGTGGGGCCCCTCGGGGGGCGACATCCGGCACCGCATCGGCGGCTCGATCAGCATGTCGCCATGGCGCGACGTGAGCATGAGCGTCAACCTGAGCGGCCAGTCGGGCACGCCGTACAACGTGACCACGGGCGGCGACAACAACCGCGACGGCGAGTTCACCGACCGGCCGGCCGGCGTGACGCGCAACTCGGCGCGTGGCGCGTGGCAAGTGAACCTGGGAGGACGCCTCTCCTACACGCTCGGCTTCGGCAAGGCACGGGCCGCGGGCGGCGGGGCGGGCGGCACGCAGGTCGTGGTCGCGATGGGAAACAGCGGCGGGGGCGGCGCGATGGCGCCGGGCTTCGGCGGCGGCGCGGAGAGCAAGCGCTACCGGGTCGGGTTCTACGTGTCGGGCCAGAACCTGCTCAACCGCGTGAACTTTACGGGCTACAGCTTCGTGCAGACCTCACCCTTCTTCGGCGCGCCGGTGGCGGCCTCGCAGCCGCGCCGGATCCAGATGGGCATGCAGTTCGGGTTCTAAACGAACGGAGGCGCGCCGCCCTCTCGGCGCCGCGCCTCCTGGTCCGACAGCGCGTGTCGTCCTCCGGTGGCCGCGTCTACTTCGCCCGTGTCGCCGTCCAGGCCTCCTGCTTCCCGTCCGTGGTCGTCCGCGTCCCGGCCACGGTATCCCCATGCACCTTGCCGTGGTAGCGTGCGCCGTCGGCGGTGAAGGCGATCTCCGTGCCGTTCATCTTCCCGTTCTCGAGGCTCAGCACGCCGCGTGGGGTGGTGAGGGTGCCCGTGATCACCTGGAACTGCTGCGCCAGCGAGAGCTCGCCCTGCGGCAGCTTCCAGGTCCCCTGGACCTTCGCGGGCACGATCCACAGCAGCGCCAGGCACCAGGTCTCGCACTCGTCGGCGGCGCGGACCGTGTCGTCGGGCAGCCAGTCGTCCATCGTGAACGTGTTCGAGACGATGCGCGTGCCGGGCTTGAGATCGAGCAGCTTCGGCCGCAGCCTCAGGTTGAGCTGCGGCAGCAGGAACATCGAGATGACCGTCGCCTCCGAGAAGTCGCTTTCGAAGATGTCGGCCTTCATGAAGGTCGCTTTGCCCGTGACGCCGGCGGCCTGCGCGTTGCGCTTCGCCAACTCCACCATCTCCGGGTTGTACTCGATGCCGAGGGCCTTGGCCCCGCGCCGCGCGGCGCCGATGACAATCGGCCCGTCCCCCGATCCGAGGTCGATGAGGTAGTCCTGCGATGTCACCTTGGCGAGGTCGAGCATCTTCTCGACCAGGGCCGGCGCCGAGGGCACCCACACCACGTCCTTCCCGGCCTGCCCGTACTCGGGCTTGTAGCCGGCCGGCGGCGGGGCCTGCTGGGCCTGGGCCAAGGGTTCGAGCAGCAGGAAAACGGCACACGTGAGCACGAGCCACCGACCGAAGACGCGCAGTGCAGGCATGGATTCCTCCGGTGTGAGCGCAGAGACGACGCCCGCTGGACACGGTGTCATCACCTGCGCGCAGTGGGCGGAATCCGACCAGGCGAGCGGGTGATGACGCCGGGCGCCGACGGTGGCGGGATTATAGCGCCGATCGGCCGCGGACCGGGCGGAGGTGGCGTGGTCGCTACCGGGTCTTGCCCGCCCTATTCAGTTCGAGCTGCAGAGCCAGTTCGAAGTACGCCGGTGGCAGGCCGCCTTCCAGCCGGACGCCGTTGACGAAGAACGTCGGCGTGCTCGTGATGTTCAGGACGGTCGCCAGCGCGATGTCGCTCTTCACCTGGTTCAGCATCGTCGGGTACTGCGCGTCGAAGTCCATCACGCCCGCGATCTCGCGCGCGGCCCGACGCACCGAGGGCGGCGTGAGGGTGGCGTGATTCGTGTAGAGCCAGTCCTCCATCGCCTCGCCACGGTCCCTGAAGCGCGCCAACCGCGCCGCCACCGCCGCCTCGCAGGCGGCCGGATGCTTGTCGACGGTCAGGTTCGAATTGCACTCAGTCTCGAGCGGATAGTCTTTGGTGACAACCCGGATCAGCCCCGGGTGCTGCGCCTGGTAGCGGGCCAGGATGTCCTTGTAGCCGAGGTAGCTCTGCGCGCACGCCGGGCACTGGAAGTCGGAGAACTTCACAATCAGAATCGCCGCCCCCTCGGGCGACACGGGCACGGGGACCCGCGGCTGCGATTCCCAGTAGCGCGTGAACTCGCTCTGCTGTTCGAGGGTCTGCCCGCCGCCAGAGGCCGGCAGCGCCGTCAGGCGCGGAACGAGGGCGACGGCGGAGCTTGCGCCGACGACACACAGCAGCACCAGGACGAGAGCCGCGGGGCGTGCCAGCGCGGCGCGCAGGTCCTGCCAGAGACGACGGGGAATCGTAGTCATGGGATAGGCCATCCTCATTCCGGAGAGCACGAACAAGCCCGCCACCGCGATGTAGGTGACCAGGCACATCAGGCAGATCGTCTTCAGCAGATAGAGCGAGGCATATGCCAGGTAGATGACGAAGCCGAGCCCCGCCGTGGAAAGCGCGACCGTTGCGACGGGGATTCCCCTGCGGCCTTCCTCGAGACAGGCTCAGCGAGCGACCGGTTGCCACTCCCCTTTAAGTACACACTCCACACGCCGGTTGTCGACCGCCGTGATCCTGCCCGGCGCGTACAACGCTCCGCGCGAGTCCGCGCAGTAGGCCGCAAGTTCGAGCCCTGCCTGGGGCGAGGGCGCCGTCACACGTCCCACCCAGATTCCCATCGCGATGGCGCACGGCACCAGTGCCGCGGCAGCGAGCTGTGTCCACCGAACTCTGCCGAGCCGCACCGGTGGCGGGGAGAGCTTCTGGTCCATCGACCGGTAGAATCCCTCGCCCGGGGGCATGTTCACGGACTCGACCGCCACTCGCAGCCTGGCGAATTCGACGAGCATCGAGGTGGCGCCCGGCTCCCCCAGCGCCACCTCGAGCCGGTCAGGATCGACGGCGACCCCGTCCGTCAGCGACGACAGCACTTCCCCGGATTCAGCGGTCATGACTCCACTCTCCTTTGATGGCAGGCCCGGCCCCACGCAACGCCGGACAGCCGTGAACGCAGTGCGTTGCGTGCCCTGAAGATCCGGGATCGAACCGCGGCGGGGCTCGTGCCGATGAGGTCCGCGATTTCCTCGTGGCCGAATCCGCCCAGCACGCGAAGCAGGAACACATCACGGTCGTCGACCGGCAGGCCGTCCAGCGCCTCCTGCACGGCGGTATCGACGTCCTGGGTCGAGTCAACCGCGAGTGCGGCAGGGTCAGAATGCCCAACGGCCTCACGATGCTTCGCACGGTGCCAATCGATCGCGAGGTTTCTGGCGATGCGAAAGAGCCAGGCGCGCTCCTGGCCTCGCTGATCGTAGGTATCCCACGACCGGAGCACGCGCACGAATACTTCCTGCGTCAGGTCTTCGGCGGCGTCTGCGCGGCCGGTCATCCGCTGGATGTAGCGAAACACTGCCAAGTGGTGACACCTGAAGAGCTCCGCGGGCGAATCCGGCATGCGCCTCCCTTACTGGTAATAACGTCGTCCCGCCTTCAGAATCGCAACGCGAAGGCTAGATCTTTTCGGCGCCACGCGATAGGGTTATCCCGCAGACGCGATCCATGCTCACTTCCGCGCCCGACGACCTCTACCGCGCGCTCCAGCAGCATCTCGACAGGATGCCGGTGCCGTACCCGGCCACCGTGTCTGGTGTGGAGTTGCGCATCCTGAAGCAGTTGTTCTCGCCCGACGACGCGCGCCTCGCGCTGTGCCTCGCCGCCATTCCGGAGAAGCTCGCCACCATCCGCCGGCGGCTGAGGCCCGCGATGGACGCCGAGGCGCTGACGCGTTCGCTGGACAGCATGGCGGAGCGGGGCCTCATCCAGCGCTGGCCGGCGAAGAGCGGCACCTTGTACGGCAAGTCGGTGTTCGTCGTCGGCTTCTACGAGGCGCAGGTCAACCGCCTCACGCCCGAGCTCCAGCGCGACGTCGAGCAGTACTTCGACGAAGGATTCGCGCAGGCGCTTCACGGAAAGCAGACGCCGCAGCTGCGGACGGTCCCGATCAACGCGACGGTGCCCTTCGAGCGCGTGGTCGGGAACTACGACGATGTCCGGGCGTACGTCAGGGCCTCGGCGGGCCCGTTCGCCGTGATGAACTGCATCTGCCAGCAGGGCAAGGACCTGCTCGGCCAGCCGTGCCGGCAAACGCGCGACCGGGAGCACTGCCTGACGATCGGCGCGGCGGCGCACTCGATGGTCGGGCGCGGCGCGGCGCGTGCTATCTCGCAGGACGAGGTGCTGGCGTTTCTCGACCAGGCGGACAGGGACGGCCTCGTCGTCGAGCCGCAGAACACGCAGCAGCCGCTCTTCATCTGCCTGTGCTGCGGCTGCTGCTGCGGCGTGCTGACGACGGCGAAGAAGCTCCCGCAGCCGGCGGATTTCTTCGCCACCAACTACTACGCGGTGGTCGACGCCGGGCGCTGCGACGCGTGCGCCGTGTGCGGCACCCGCTGCCAGATGGACGCCATCACGTTCGATGACGGGCCGGCCGCCGTGGCGCGGGAGCGCTGCATCGGGTGCGGCCTGTGCGTCACCATGTGCCCGACGGACGCACTTCGGCTTCATACGAAGGCCAGCACGCAGGCGCCCCCGAAGGACACCGGGCGCCTCTACGCGCGCCTGATGCGCGAGCGGTTCGGCGCGCTGGGCGTGGCGGCCACCGTCGGCCGACGGCTGCTCGGCCTCAAGACCTGATGCGCCACGACCCGGAGCATTCGGTTCCGGCCGCCCGCGCCGTCTATCGAATCGGGTGCCGCCATCGGGGCTCGCTGAGTCTTGCGGCGCCTGGAAGGAGCCTCCCATGAAACGCGTCGCGCTCGTCGTCATCCTCCTCTACGCGGCGGCCCTGGTCGCCCTCACGTGGCCGATCCTCACAATGTGCTTCTGGGGCGAGTCCTATCACGTGACCGACGTGTTCGGCGAGGGCATCTACTGGCTGTTCGTCGCGGTCATGGTGGCCGGTCAGGCCCTGTTGCTGGTGGTGCCGGTGCAATTCGCCAGCCGGCGGCCGGCGTCGCAGCGATCCCTCCTCTGGCCGGTGCTCGTGTCGGGGTTGATGGCCGGCAGCCTGGTCCTGGCCGCCATCGCGGCGGTCATGGAGTTCGTGCAGCGGGACCAGGCGCTCGGATCAGCCTGGGTCGGGTGGAGCGCGGTCGCGGCCGGCCTGATCACCTGGCTGGCGTGGAGCGTGCTGTTCTACCGTGCGCACCGCGGGGCCAGCGCGCAGGATGTACTCACCAGGCACTGCCGGCTGATGATCCAGGGCAGCATCCTGGAGTTCCTGGTGGCGGTGCCCACGCACATCGTCGCCCGCCACAGGCACTACTGCTGTGCCGGCGTCTACACGTTCGCCGGCATCGCGGTCGGCACCGCCGTGATGCTGCTGGCGTATGGACCCGCGGTGTTCGTCCTCTTCGCGAACCGCTGGCAGAAGCTGCACCCGGTCAGCGCGTCGCGCTGAGCAGCTCCAGCATCTGCTTCGACGACTGGTAACCGACCGCGCGACCGAGTTCCTTCCCCGACGGGTCGAGCACGATCATCGTCGGATACCCGATTACGTGGAACTTCGCGACCAGCGCCTTCTCGAAATCGCCGTCGAGTTTCACGCCGAGGTACCCGCCGGCAAGCACGCCGGCGACCTCGGCGTCGGACCAGATCCACTCTTCCATCGTCTTGCAGGGCCCGCACCAGGTGGTCCAGAAGTCGAGGATGACCTTGCGGTCGCCGGCCTTCGCCAGGGCCAGGGCGGCGTCCAGGCCGGTCCCCCACGGGAACGGCGTGGCAGCCCGGGGGCGCGGCCGCTCTTCGCGCAGGCCGTCGTCGCCGGCGCGATCGCCGGCCTTCGTGACCGGGCGATCGACCACCGCGAACTCCAGCGCGCGGCCGTCCGGGGTCAGCGAGCGGAACTCGAGGACCAGTTCCTTCGCGCCCGTCTTCACGAACATCAGGCGGCTGGTGGACTTGGCCTCCGCGATGGAGAGCACGGCCTTCGCGGCGTCGGGCGCCGAAGCCTCGAGCGCACTCCAGGTGTCAGCCTTGTCGAAGAGGGCGTTGTTGTCGCCGTCCATCACGGCGACCAGCGCCTCGACGCCGCCGATCGCGACGGTCCCGGATCGCCACGAGTTCACGGAATAGCGGACGATGTCCGGCGTCGGCCCGTCGGCCGGCCGCACCGCCCAGAACGACACCATGTAGGGCTCGGTGATCTCCCCCTGCTGGCCTCGCCCGTACGGAACCGTCAGCTCGAGGCGCGAGAACGAGGTCCACACGTCGCCGGTCTTCTCGCGCGGCGTGGGCTTCGCCGTCGCCGCGGGACCATCGTCGAGGAAGTTCCCATTGCGGTTGCGATCGAGGTAGAGGCGGCAGAGATCCTTCGGGTTCTCGGCGTCGGCGGTCAGCAGGACGCGGACCCCTGCCCGATCCGAGGAACCGAGCTTGATTGTGCCGATCTTCGCCGGCCGGAGCGCGCCGTCCGGGAGCGTCGCGTCGGGCGCCACGTCGGACAGCGGCACCTGCGTGCCCTTCGGGCTGAAGTTCGGAGCGGGGCCGTTGCCCGGCGCACGATACTGCAGGTCCACGCGCACGACCTGCTGCGCGAACGCCGGCGCGGCTGCCGCGAGTGCCACTCCCCCCATCCAGGACACGACCCGCACACCGATGCTCTTCGCCCGCACGTCGATCCTCCATGGTTGTCCGATCGGCCGAGTATGGCCGAGTCGGGCACCGCGTGACAACCTGCTGATGGCCAAAGGTATGGCCGGGTGAAGCCGGCTGAAGCCGGCTTCCACGACGGTCATCCCTGCACGATGTCACCCGTCCGTAGGGACGTTGCCAAGAGGCGGCCCGCCTGGCGCAGGCACGAACACCCACCGATCGCCGGCCGCGTAATTGACGACGGCGCAGGCGAGTACGGTCAGAAGGTTGGCGAGCAGGAAGTGGATGCCGAGGGCGTGGACCAGCACGGGCATCAACAGCGCGCCGCCGGCCAGCGACACGCCGCCATTCGCCAGGTTGAACCGCAGCAACCGCATGGCCGTGGCGAGCGGACCGGCGGGCCGGTCCGCCCACGTCCACCGCACATGCCAGGCGAAGTTGTGGAGGACCGCGAGTTCCGTCGCCAGGAGCGTCGCCGGCACGATGGCGACGCGCCCCTGGCCGGCCAGCAGCCAGAGCGCCGCCATCTGGACCCCGTACCCGGCGATACCCACGGCGGTGAAGACCACGGGCCGGCTCCCGGTCATCGGAGTTCGCCCCCGGCCGCGCCGGAGCGGCCGCCGCCACTCGCCAGCAGGCGCCCCCGCACGGACTCGAGCGTACGCGTCATCGACTCGCGGGCGATGGCGTCGATGATCGGCCCGGCCATGAACTTGATGAGGGCGGGGATGTCGCGGCTGAGCGTCAGCGACTCGAGCTCGATGATCACGCCCTCGGGGACCTGCTCGTACCGCCAGTAGGAGTGCAGCCGCCACATGAAGCCGCGATCGATGCCCACCGGCTTCTCGCGCTCCTCGGGTGTCCCCGCGTTATCGAGTTCCGCGATCCGCGTGGACACGCTCTGGCTGTACGCCGTCGTCGGGCTGAGCCGCACGTAGCGCACGTGATGCTCGGTGTTGTAGGTGACCGTCACGATCTTCCTGCGCATCAGCTTGAGGAAGATCTGCGACTCGTCGCCGCGCCGCCAGAGGACGCGCGACTCGAGCACGTCGTCCTGGACGTGGCGCCTGGTCTGCGGCGACCGCAGTTCGGCCAGCACCTGGTCGAGGTTCGCGTGCGGCACCAGGATCGCCCCGCGCCAGTGGTTGATCAGGCCGTCCGGCACCTCGAGCTCGTGCGCATCCCGGCTCTGTTCGGAGACCCGCGTGATCGGCACGTCGCCGGCCACGATGGCGCGGCGGACCGCCGGCGCCGACGCCCGGTCCTGGAAGTCGAAACCAAGGAACCCGCGGCCGGCCGCGAGTTCGCGACGGCCGCGGTCCTCCACGGCCCTGGCGTAGGCGTCGAACGCGCGGACGGTCTGCGGCTGGAGTTCGGCGGCCACCAGCGGGCGTCCCGAGGTTGCGAGGATCGCGCCGATCGTCGCGGCGGCGGCAACGCGTCTGGCAGGCGAAGGGCGCGTCATCGCCGCACGCCCGTTTCTTCGCGATAGAGCACGATGGTGTTGCAAGTGGCGGACACCACGAATGCGATACCCATCCCGATGGTGGCCGCCACCGCCCCGACGTCGAACACGTGATAGGGACCCAGGCCAAACGGCTTCACGATGCCGCCGTCGAGCAGCTTGATGGCCCCCGCCGCGATGAGCAGGCGGAACTCGGTCGGGCCGAACCAGCCGAACGACATGCGGAAGATGCCTCGCGAGAACGTGGCCAGAAACGACTCGGCCGAGACGAGCAACCAGGCGGCCAGGACGGAGACGGCCACGATCGGCGTCATGTGGCCCGACAGTGCCAGGCCCGCCATCATCATGGCGGTCCCCGCGATGTCGATCACGTGGTCCACGTAGAAGCCGTAGCGCGGCCGCTGGCAGTCGCGCACCCGGGCGAGGGTGCCGTCGAGGCTGTCGCCGGCCCAGTTGAGGACGAGGAAGACGACGACCATCGGGAGGGCCAGCCGGGGCGCGGCGCCGGCCGCCCAGAACGAGAGGCCCACCCCGAGCATGGACACCAGCCCGAGGGCCGAGAGATGGTCCGAGTTTATCCACGGGGGGAGACGGGTGGCGATCCAGACGAGCAGCCGCTTTTCGGACGCCGCCAGCAGGCTGTGATGATGGCGCACATGGTGGCCGGCCTGCGGGGCCGGGGCCTTGAACGTCGCGACGGTCGACACGGTGGCTACCTCCAACGGGGGATTTCCCCCTCTATCCGTAGATGCGCAAACGGCGACCAAACCGGCTCACCGCCCCCGAGGGGTCGGGTCGGTTTACGATCACCCGGTGCTGTTTCTTACAGTTCTGTCGATGATGCCGCTCAATCACATTTCTGTGATCCGAACGAGAACCGTACCGTAAACCGTCCCGACCCCTGTGGGGTGGGGTCTGACCCCGATAGGGTGAGGTCGGCGCCGGTGCCGTAGAATGGGGAGGTGATGTCGAGGTCGGGTCCGATCGTGGGTTACTCGCGCGCGATGTTCAGCAACTGGTGCTGGCACCAGCCGCTGCAACTGGTCATCGACGCGGGCGAGGGCCTGCAGCTGGCCCTGGGCCACCACATCTGGTCGCCCGAAGTGGTGGCGATCACCCACGGCCACTCCGACCACCTGCTCGGGCTGCCGGGGTTCATCGCCTCCCGGCGCTACGCCAAGGGCGCCCAGGAGAAGCCGCTCACGGTGGTCTACCCCGATGGCAACAGCGCCGTCACGACGATCCGCGAGCTTGTCGGGCAGTTGTGGCCGCGCGAGCAGTTCCCGGTGACCTGGGTGGCGCTGAAGCCCGGAGAGGAGTATCGCCTCGGGCCGACGCGCGTGCTGCAGGCCTTCCGCGCCACCCATGGCGGCGGCGACCCCGCGCACGGCTATCGCGTGCTCGAAGAGCGGCGCCGGCTGAAGCCCGAGTTCGCCGCGCTCCAGCAAGCGGAGATTCGGGCGCTGGTGGCGGCCGACGGCCGCGACGCGCTGATGGCACCGTACCGCCACGTCGTCTTCGCGCATACCGGCGACAGCATGCCGATCGACCCGGCCCTGGTCACCGGCGCGGACCTGCTCGTGCACGACGCGACGTTCCTCGATGTCCAGGAGCGCAAGTGGGAGATTCACGCGAGCACGAGCGAGGCCCTCGAGGTGGGACGCGCGGCGGGCGTGAAGGCGCTCGTGCTGCAGCACCTCTCGATCCGCTACGAGCGCGGCGACGCGCTGCCGACGCTCCGCGCCCAGGTACAGGCGTCCGGGTTCGCGGGACCGTGCGCGCTGCTCGACGAAGGCCGCCTGATCGACCTGCGCTGACTCGCCCCCTAACCGACTGATTCAACAGCAGTTCCAGCCTTGCTCCGGAGAACTCCGGAGGCGCCTCCGGTGTTTTCCCTAGCCGCCTCGGGAATGACACCCCGTCATTGCCGGCGTCGTCCCGATAGCAGAACGGCGCGGCGAGCCGTAATCTATCTATAGAAGCGAGTGACGTTGATAACCGAATCGAACCGCATTCATACAAGGAAGGCAGGCACATCATGGCGCACAACGGCGGCACCAAGGCCAACTACGGGTTCTACTGGAGCGCGAAGGCGTGGGACATGGCGATGATTCCGGCCGAGGGCGGCGTGCTCCCGGGCAACGCCGGCGACCAGTACATGCGGATCCCGACGTTCCTGTTCCTGCTGATGGCCCCCATCATGGGCGCCCTCTACGTGGTGTTTCTGCCCTTCGCGGGCTTCGCGTTGCTCTTCGGCCACCTGGGCAAGGCAGTCAAGACGATGACGACCGACGCCTTCATGCACATCGCGGTGGCGGTGAGCCCGCAGTGGGCACCCGGCGAGGCGTATCTGGCGGCGCGGACGCGTGAGAAGGCGGCCAGGGCCGAGAAGCGGACGACGCCGACGCACGACGCGCACTAAGCCTCCGGTGTTTTCCGGAGGCGCGTCCGGACTTTGTTCCTACGGATGCGGTCGTCCTCCCGATGGCAGAAAAGCCCGCCACGCCGTAAGTTATCAGTAGACGGCGCGGGTGAGGCCGACGACGGGTTCACGCGGCGGACAGCAGACAGAAAGGCAGGCGCATCATGGCATACACAGGCGGCACCAAGGCCAACTACGGGTTTTACTGGAGCGCATCGGCGTGGGACATGGCGATGATCCCCACAGAAGGCGGCCTGCTGCCCGGGGGGACGGACCGTCGCTACCTGCGGATCCCGACGTTCCTGTTCCTGCTGATGGCCCCCATCATG
>Ga0315271_10000366_pt1 | contig 24105 bp, 20 predicted proteins | sample C3_top_MG_FD_204664 | JGI IMG/M metagenome (GOLD analysis project Ga0315271, IMG submission 204664) | Sediment microbial communities from Yellowstone Lake, YNP, Wyoming, USA - C3_top | ecosystem: Environmental > Aquatic > Freshwater > Lake > Sediment | place: USA: Wyoming | collected 2017-08-01
GCGCAAAAAAGCTCTGTTCAAATGGGTCTGCAATAGCCGTGGCTGTGGCCAGCACTTGCTGGAAACATTCCTCGATCAATTGCGGAATGGCCAAAGGATGAAAGACAGTGCCGCCAATATCCACGATCGTCGTGCGCAATCTTCCGCCTGCTTCCGGGTCACCCAACAGGTTGTCAGCAAGCACCGCATGCAGATTGAGTAGGGTATAGCTGTTAAAGCCGATGACATCCGCCTGATCGACCAGCAGCTCTATGGCTGCTTTATGGTTCAGGATCATCTGCGCTTCGGTGGCGTCTTTGTTATCCGCTGATTCTCCCAACACCAATAGCTGTTCGGTTTCCAGTAGCGAGTAGGTGTTTCCTTCCAGGCGGCTGGAGTTCCAGGAAAGATCGATCAACAAGCGATTGAGGATTTGATTTGCATACGTTCCAGCCGGTCGTGTTTCCTGCTGTATCGTGCCGCATGCGGAAAGCTGGTGACGGATGTCTTCTGGCAGGTACCAGGTTTCGTTGGGCCGGTAGCTGTCTAGGAATTCCCTCCGATAGCCGACCGGGTGGCGTGCCTCCAGCGGCCGCCGGACCAGCCGCTTGATTGCCGCACCTTCCGCGCTCACGGGAACGTAGCGTTCACCTTCAAGGCTTGATCCAACCTTGATGCGATCAACGATGGTCTCAGTAACCACCGGGTTCCTGTAACGGGTTGCGCGTCCCTTGCCGGACCTCCTCAGGCGGCCCTGCTCGAGCAAATCGTTCAATCGGCGCAGCACGGTGCGGCGTGACAGTTGCTCTGGCATTGAGGCAATGATTTCGTCCATCATCGCGCCGTCCGGAAACTTGCTGATCAGTTCCAGAAGCGCATCATATTCAGATTTCGAAATTTGCTTGGGCATAGGTTTATTGTGGCACGATTCGAATTATCTAGCCATAAAAGATTTTTAGTGGCGGGATAATAGTTAATTTGGCGATTAAATATTACTTTATGGCGCGAAAGCACCGCAGGAGATCTGCTATAAAAATTGACGCTTCCAATTGGGCGTTGCCGCGGGAACGCACATTAAAGTAGATTCGAGGATAGCGAAGATTTCTGGCAGGAACCTGGTGCCCGGATTTAGCAGACCACTTCAGTTTGCTGCTTCACACCAAGTCAGGCGCACGTTCCTCGCGCACCCGGAAAACTATCAGTAAGCCAAGGCTCAGAAGAATCAGCGGCGAAGCAAAGCCGGCGCGTTGACTGTTGAATGTGCTGGTGAAGAAAGCGACCAGGCCATGGCCGATAAAGGCAGTAGCCCAGCCGGATACGGCATACAGTCCAAAGAACTGCGTCATCGACCTCACCGGTGAAATACGCGCCATCATCGCCCGGCTGTTGGAAAATATGGCGCCGATGAAAATGACGAGCACAATGAAAATAGCCAGGTAGAGGAATTCGGGCAAGGTTTGGAAATAGGGAAAGGACCAGATGGGCTGAGCTGTAGCTGCATCATAGGGAAAAATAAAAAAGATCTGGCTGGGCGTGATGGAAATGGCGCCCAGCATCGACAGGATGGCGCCGCCGACAGCAATTTGTATGGCCCTCCTGGAGCCAATCTTGTCATCGATCCAGCCGCCGAGCAGGCCTCCGGCAATACCGGCCGGCGTCAATGCCAGCCCAAACAGCATCAAGGTAGCGACATCCCACTTGAATTGCCCGGATACGTAAATACCGGCATAGGAAATAATGGCCACCAGTCCATCGGTATAGAGCATGCGCGCCAACAGGTACGTGCCAACATTGGATAGCTGTCGGGCACGCTGGATGGTGTGCCATAGCTGTTTTAGTCCTTCACCCACCGCGCGCTGCACCGTCACCCCGGTCGAAGGTCGATCCGGTGTCCACAACAGCAAGGGAAGATGGAAAACCAGCAGCCACAGTCCAGCAATTACCCCCGCAATGCGCTCGTGCTCATGCAGTGCCGGGTCCAGTCCAAACAGAGGCTGCGCGGGCAGGAAACTCCAATCGATCACTTTCGACGCGGGCAAAGCAATGGTCAGCAGAACGGCCGTCAGTGCGACCAGCGATCCGGCATTGCCCACCGCCAATCCGAGCCCTGACAGGCTGCCAATTCGTTGCGCGCTGACAATCGAAGGGAGCATGGAATTGTGGAACACTTCACCACAGGAAAAGCCCATCGCCAGGATGACGATGAACGTGAGGATCAAGCCAACGGGTAAGCCACCCTGAGCCCCGGGCATGGCCCACCACAGGGCGATGCAACTGGGTACGGACAGGGCCATGATGCCGATAATCCAGGGCTTGCGGCGCCCCAGGCGATCCGACATGGCGCCGGTCAGCGGCGCGAGGATCGCGACCAGGAATCCGGCGATGGTGTTGGCGAAACTCCACATGCCCTGGCCACGGATGGGATCACCAATGACGGTATTGGTGAAATAGGGGGCAAAAACATAAATGGTCACCAGGGAAAGATAGGGTGAGCGCGCGCACTCATACATCGCCCAGGAAACCTGTCCCAGCCGGCTGGCCACTTTTTCACCGGTAGCGGACAACTGCAGGTCAGCAACAGCGGGGTGGGGTTCTGGCGTTGATACGCTGGTCATCAATACACCCCTTTTGTTACTTTAAAACCGGCTGAACGGAACCGGCCGGTTGTCTACGATGCCTTCGATTTTTTTCAGCAAATCCGGGGTCATTTTGTCTGCATGCTGTAAGGCTCCGAGGTTATCCCGCAGCTGATCAATGCGGGACGCTCCCAGGATCACGCTGGATACGTGCGGATTCTGCAGGCACCACAATAGGGCGAGGTGGTGAACCGGCAGGCCCGCTTCTGCTGCGAGCTCTTGCAGACGGCGGGTTTTTTCGATTTGTATCTGCCCTTCCGCGCTGTCGAGCTTGCTGCGTAACCACTCGTACCCCGCAAGGCTGAAACGACTGTCTGCAGGAATGCCCGCATGGTATTTACCGGTGAGAATACCCATGGCCAAGGGGCAAAAGGTGGTGCTTCCGAGGCCATGGTCCGTGAACAGAGGCAGCAGGTCCTTCTCAAATTTTTCGCGATGGAACAGGTGATACATGGCCTGCTCCATGGTCGGCGGAGTCAGGCAACCTGCGCGTGCGGCTGCGTACGCTTCAGTGATCTGTTGGGCGTTCCATTCTGAAGTGCCCCAGTACAGCACCTTGCCCTGGGTGATGAGGTCATGCATCGCCCTGACCGTTTCCTCCACCGGTGTCTCGATATCGGGCCGGTGGCAGAAATACAGATCGAGATAATCCACCTGCAGGCGCTTGAGCGCCGCGTGGCATGCCTCGACGACATGTTTGCGGCTCAGGCCTTTTTGCGTTGGCTTGTCACCGCCCCAGTACACTTTGCTGGAGACGCAAAACGTATCGCGCGGCCACGCCAGGAGCCGCAGCGCCTCTCCCATCAGCACTTCGGACTGACCCTTTTCATATACTTCAGCGTTGTCGAAAAAATTGACGCCGTGTTCGTAGGCCAGCGCCATCATGTCGCGTGCGGCAGCACCATCCACCTGCCGGGCAAAAGTCACCCATGAGCCCAAAGAAAATGCACTGAGCTTGAGTCCTGATTTTCCGAGGCGGCGATATTCCATGGCTGAGTGGTGAGTATAGGATGCACACCGATTCCAGACCAGCTCTTGCCGCACGGCGGCAAACATTCTGGCTGCCAGGCCAAACTGGTGAAAACCAGGGGGTTTGAGTAAGCTGTTGCTCCTACATGCCTGAACAAACGCTGCCAGACCCACCCGACCGCACCCTGATGACAGGCGTGTTCCTGGATGTTGAAACACTGGACTGCGGTGACCTGGACCGGGCGCTGCTGCAGGCCAGCATCCCGCAATGGCAATGGCACGAATTCTCTGATTACACGGATGTAGCGAGACGCATTGCCGGCGCCACCGTAGTTGTCACAAACAAGTGTCAGCTGAACCGCACCGGACTGGCGCAGGCCCGACAGTTGCAGCTCGTCGCCGTGTCAGCAACAGGCTGCAACAATGTTGACCTCGTGGCCGCCGCTGAGCTGGGCATTACGGTGTGCAACATCCGTGACTATGCCTCTGATGCCGTGGCGCAGCACACCATCACCCTGATGCTTAACCTGCTGACCGCCCAGCCGTGGTACTGGCAGAGCGTGCGCAACGGTGACTGGAGTCGTTCCCGGCAGTTCTGCCTTGCTAACCGGCCAATACGCCAGGCGCGCGGACTGAATTTCGGGATCATTGGTTATGGCGTGCTGGGCCAGGCTACGGCCCGCCTGGCCGCGGCCCTGGGCATGAATGTGCTGATTGCAGAACGCAAGGGCGATGCGGCGCGTCCGGGCAGGGTGGCCTTTGCAGAGGTGATACAGGAGGCCGATGTTCTGTCCATTCATTGCCCTCTGTCTGCACACACGGAAGGCCTGATTGACAGCACAGTGCTCAGTGCCATGAAACCGGACGCCATCCTGATCAATACGTCCCGTGGCGGCATCGTGACAGAACGCGACCTGGCGGATGCCCTGCGCAAGGGGGTGATTGCCGGCGCGGCGATTGACACCCTCAGCATTGAGCCACCACCACCGGACCACGTGCTGCTGCAACCGGACATCCCCAACCTGATCGTGACACCCCACAATGCCTGGGCCAGCCGCACGGCGCGGCAGGCCGCCGTGGATCAGGTGGCCAAAGTGATTACAGCCTTTGTCGCGGGTACGGTAATCAACCGGGTGGTGTAGGCAAGCCCGGTTGGCGTGGAGTCACGGCATGCGCCTGGCAATTTCTTCCTCAACAGGCAGTTCGGGTGGCAGTTGCACATAGTATCCCTGCTCTTCCAGGCGCTTTCGCACCATGGCAATGTCTGCATGGGCCAGGCGTTTGCGCCGTTCCAAATCCAGTTGCATGATTTCCCGCGGGTTGGGGAATTGCTGCTGCAGGGCAGCGGGGAGCAGGTCGAATTCCTTGCCCTCGGCGAGGTAAATGTAGTGCCAGGGTTTTTTATCGGAACACAATACCTTACAACGCATCACGTCAGGAACCTGGCAGACCGGGTGGCGACCAGTATAGCGAGCCCGCCGGGCGGGTGAGGCGAATTCTGTCCTCATCTGGACTATGATTGAGTCGAGAGGATTTGAGCAAACTGCGTTCGATCCTGGATTTGTCACAATGAAGGCCAACGAGAGAGGAGTGCGAAACATGAATATCAAGCATTGGAGTGCTGTATTGCTGGTGCCTGTGACCCTGGCTTTCCTGGCGGCCTGCCAGATGCCCCCTCCCAAAGACGATGACGGAGGCCAGGAAACCCTGGTCAATGTAAACATTGACCTGGCTGCGGCAAAGGATGCTGCTGAAATCACGGTTACCTCACCCGACCAGGGGTGCAGCACCGATGGAAAGGGCAAGAAGGGTTGTGTCCAGTTCGCCAAAAACGAGGTCGGAACCATTGAGCTCCACCTCAACCGGGAGTATCCCGGCCGGACCTGCCTGACGAATCCGCCGTCCGACTGGGTGATTACCAAGGTTGAATTGTCAGCGAGTGGTGATCCGGACACCGAAAAAGGTAATTTTGATAAAAGACCACCACCCGGTTGGATGGTAAACGCGTTCCCGGGAATCAGCAGGAAAGATGGCACGCTGTACTTTGAACCGGATACCTCTAAGGCCACCCAGTCGGTGAGCATCATCGACTTGAACAATCACCAGGACGAAAGTGTGAAAACTGCGTACTACCAGGTCACGGCGTCCAGTTGCGGAGCTGATCCAAAGACCATCCAGATTGATCCTGCCATCCAGAACAAAGGCATTGGCAAGTAAAACCTGATTTTTGGTAGGGATGGCCTTGAAGTATAGTGTGGCGTCGTGAAATCGCTGCATTACAAGGCCTTTATCAGCTACAGCCACCAGGATGAAGCCTGGGCCAGGTGGCTGCAGGGCTCACTGGAAAACTACCGGGTGCCCAAACGCCTGGTGGGCACCACGGGTTCGTTTGGGGCCATCCCTTCCCGCCTCCTACCCATTTTTCGCGACCGGGAGGACCTGTCTTCCGCAGCGGACCTGAGCAGCAAGATCAGGGACGAGTTGGCGGCATCGGAAACCCTGGTACTGATCTGTTCACCAGCCAGTGCGCGATCCCGCTGGGTAAACGAGGAAGTGCGCTACTTTCGCCAACTCGGTCGCGAAGAGCGCATTTTGGCCTTGATTGTTGACGGCGATCCGGGATCCAGTGATGCAAACCAGCAGTGTTTCCCGCCGGCTCTGACACAGCGGGAGGGCGGGGGACAACATGAGCCCCTGGCGGCCGATGCGCGCCCGTATGCCGATGGCAAAGCGTTGTCAAAACTCAAGCTGGTCGCCGGGATACTGGGTCTACGGCTGGACGAGTTGCGCCGCCGGGATGCGCAACGCCGGCGCCGGACCTGGCTGGTCTCCACGGTGGTGATTGCACTGGTTGTCTTACTTACGGCCGCGCTGGCCTTTACCGCCATCTCCACGCGCAAAACCGTGGCCTTGCAAAGAGACAATACCGAGGAATTACTCGGCTACATGCTGGGCAATCTCAAAAGTCTCGACCCCATCATGGGCCTGGAAGTCATTGACCAGAACAATGAGCAGGTGATGAGTTACCTGCAAAGCCTTGGTTTTGAGCACATGACCATTGATCAGTTGCTTGAGCAGGCGATGGCCTGGAGGACCGAGGGGCAGGATCTGCACGAGCGCGGGATGCTCGATGCGTCCCTCGAGCCATTGCAGAAATCACGTGCCGGATTCATTGAGTTATATCAGCGCGAACACGGCAGCCCGCGGGCATTGTTTGAGTTGGGCCAGGCGGAGTTCTGGATGGGCTATACCTACCTCGACAAGGGTGAACTGGACGAGGCCCAGGCTTCGTTTACCCGCTACGGGGCTCTGACCCGCCGGCTGGTGAACGCAGATCCCAAGAACGCCGTGTATGTTATGGAATTGGCTTACACCCTGATGAACCTCAGTGGCGTTGAACGTGAGCGCCCGAATCCGGATGTCGAAAAGTCCCTGCAACTGAATCAGTCAGCCATGCAGTACAACCAGATTGCGTTGGTGCTGGATCCGGGCAATGCGGTGTACCGGCAAGACCTGGCAAACACCATGGCCTTCCTGGCTGACTCCTGGATGGATACATGTAATCTCGGCAAAGCGTTTGAATTCAGAAAACAGGACGTCGAGCTTTCGCGCCAGTTGCTGCAAGAGGCTCCGGCGGATGCAGCCCGCAAGCGCCTGCTGGCAACCGCCTTGTCCGGCTGGGCGGGCGTGCAGTGGCGGATGTCGCTAGTTGAACCCGCTATCGAGGGTTTCAGGGAGTCGGGAAGGCTGTTCTCCGAAATGGCCCAATCCGACCCTGGAAACCAAACTTTTGTGTGGGGAGCCCTGGAGCGCAGACAGCTCATTGCGCGGCGCCTTGCTGCCATCGGAGATGTCAAGGCAGCGTGGGAGGACAGCCAAAAGCTCGCATCTGAACTCAATGCAGCCTTTGCCGCAGGCATGAGCGCAGATTACAGTGCGGCAGTTGAGCTCGCTGAATTCAGGATCGACTATTCCATTCTGGCCAACCGCGTGGGTGAGCTTGCCCTGGCGCAAACAGAGCTACAGGGCGCCATGGACAGCCTGGCCGCACTGGTGCAGGAAAAGCCCAAGAACCGGTTCAGCCTGTACCAGTTGGTCCGGGGCGCTTATCAGCAATGGTACCAATTCGGTCAGCTGCCCAATGAACCGACCGATACCGCTATTGAACAATTTCTTACTGGCCGCAAATCCATAGAAAGCTGCGATGACGCCAGCCTGGCGGCACAACTGGCGGTGATGCGCGGGGATAAAGAGCTGGCGAGCAGCTATACTTCCTATTTACTGGAGAAAGGGTACTTCGAGCCGGAATTTGTTGGGTTTTGCAAGGAACAACAGATTTGTGATTGAACAGTTCATTGCAGGAAATACAAAAAAGGAGAACAGCATGAGCAGAAAAGACCGATGGATGAGAAAAAGCGCAATTCCAGTTATAGCGGCAGTAGTGTGTTTCCCGGTAGTGGTCATGGCTGACGCCTATATCGACCTCAACGCAAGCAGCCCGTCCACATTGCAAGTCAGTTCCAATTCATCACCTTGCCCCGGTGAGGGCTTGGCCTGCATCAATGTGCCCGGGGGTTCGTCGCACCACCTGTTTTTTGATCTCAAAAACGCCTGTAAGCAGAATGGCCCGCAATACAAGCTCAGCGCGTTTCGCCTGGCCATGAAGGATAAGGACTGGCCAACAGCGAGTAACCCGTTGCCAGCCAATGTGGCAGGCGACTTCGGAGCAGACCCGAATACCGGCTACGTCAACTGGGATGCCGGTAACAACAGCTTGAGCGACGACAAGATCAAGCTCAAGGACAAGAATGTAGGCGCCTATTCCGTCTTCTATGAAATTACCGCAACGGGATGCAACGGCGCCGGCGAAATCAAGCTGGATCCCGTCATCAAGAATGGCGGTGGCGGTAACCCGTAAGGGATCACCCGGCTGGAACTTCAATGTTTCTGACTATTGGTGTCACTGGCCATCGGGATTTGCTGGAATCGGAAAGGCCTGCACTCGAGTCCCGGGTGCGGGCCTTTTTTTCTGACATGGCGGGCCGCTACCCGGGGCTGAAGCTGCAGTTGCTGTGCCCCATGGCGGAAGGCGGTGACCAGCTCGCTGCACAGGTTGCCCTTGAGCTCGGAATAGAACTCATCGCGGTCCTGCCAATGCGGCAGGAAGAGTACGAGAGAGACTTTGAATCCGCCGCCGCCCTGGCTGAGTTTCGATCCCTTGCAGCGCGGGCAGGGCAGGTCATTTGCCTGCCGGATGCGCCGGGGCTGGAAGGAGTAACCATAACCGGTGACGCTGCCAGAAGAGACCGGCAATATGCCCAGGCCGGCCTGTTTGTTTCCAATCATTGCCAGATCCTGCTGGCTTTGTGGGACGGCAAGCCACTGCATACCGTGGGCGGGACTGCACAGGTGGTACGTTACCACCTGACCGCAGTCATGGATGGATTTGAAGATCAGCCATCCTCAGCGCACCTGCTGGCGGATAATGAAAATGACCTCGCCTTTCATATCGTTTGTTCGCGCAACCGCCCCGATGGCGCACCTGCTTCAGGCCTTGCGCCATCTGATTGTTACTGGATTACCGCGCAGGGGGGCCGAAAACCGGCAGATGCAATGCCGCCTGAATACGCCGTCATGTTCAGCCGCCTGCAGGATTTTGCAGCCGACCAAAAACGGCATGCGGCCAATGGGCATGCAGCACATCAGAACGCGGCACATCAAAGCGGGACCAGCGACCTGTTGGGGGATTTTCCACCTGGACTAACGCCACCGGAAAGCGCTGCATTTACTGCGCAGTTGTTCAGCATTGCGGACCGGCTTGCCGTTCATTTCCAGAAGCAATTCAATCGAAGCCTGTTTGCCATCCATACCCTGGCTGTGATGATGGGCCTGGTATTCCTGGTGTACTCGGGGTATTCCACTCCGCGATATGTTTTATGGATATTTCTTGCGCTGTTTTTTGCCGGGGTGGCGCTGCACACGACTGGAAATCGACGCCAGTGGCACCGCAAGTACCTTGATTACCGCGCCCTGGCCGAGGCACTGCGCGTCCAGCTTTACTGGAACCTGGCAGGGGTAGTTGAAGCCCGTTCGGTTGCATTCGCGTATGAGAACTTCCTGCAGAAGCAGGATGTCGAGCTGGGCTGGATTCGACACATCATGCGGGCAGCGAGCACGCGCCGCGCGGGCGGCGTGGAACCGGACTCCGCATGGCTGCCCTGGGTCATTGATCACTGGGTGGGCACCAAGGGTTCCGGCAAAGGTCAGCTCGCATACTACTCGGCCAAGGAATTACACAACTCGGTAAACTATCGTCGCACCGAGTTCCTGGAGGCGGCGTGTCTTTGGGCCGGCATTGCGGTGGCCCTGGTTCTTGCCACGGACAGCGGTCACCTGTCCGGCAAGCAGCAGCAGGTCCTGTTGATCCTGATGGGTATTCTGCCCTTGATTGCAGGCATCAGGAATGCGATTTCGCACAAAAAAGCCGAGAAGGAACTGATCAAGCAGTACCGGTTCATGGCAAGAATATTTTCCAATGCCCGGCGCTTGCTGGATGCACCCGCCAGCACGACATTCCAGAGGCGGGTGTTGAAGGCTCTCGGCGAGGCCCAGTTAGAAGAAGGCGCCGAATGGATTCTCATGCACCGTTCCAGGCCGCTGGAGCAAAGGGGCCTGTCCTGATCAATCCTGTCCTAATCAATCATCCAGTTTGGGGATGAGTAACTCCTGGCCAGGTTCAATGTGGTCAGGATGTTGCAGCAAACCGGCGTTTGCTTCGAATATCTTCATGTAGTTTGAGCCATCGCCGTAATACTGACTGGCGATTTTCCACAGGGTTTCTCCCGACTGCACGGTATGTTTGCGCATCCCGCTTCCATCCGGTGACTTGCCGGTTTTCTTTCCACCCAACACGTTTTTCAGGTTGTCCAGGATTCCCATGCTTTTCTCCTTGTGCTGGCCACCCGGGAGCGCGGCTGCACGTGTGTGACCGGCACACTTCTGCGCCGGGTTACAATCACCGGTTGCAACGATTCTCAATCAGCTGATTCACCACCTCGGGATCGGCCAGGGTGGACGTATCCCCCAGGTTTGCATAGTCATTGGCAGCGATTTTCCGCAGGATGCGGCGCATGATTTTTCCCGAGCGTGTTTTGGGCAAAGATGGCGCCCATTGAATGAGATCCGGAGTTGCGATGGGCCCGATTTCCTTGCGTACGCACAGTCTCAATTCCTGCCGCAATTCCTCAGATGGAACCTGTCCACGGAGCAGGGTGACGTAGGCGTAAATCCCTTCACCCTTGATGCTGTGGGGATAGCCAACTACGGCGGCTTCGGTAACTGCCGGGTTAGCCACCAGTGCGCTCTCTATCTCAGCTGTTCCCAGCCGGTGTCCGGCAACATTCAATACGTCATCTACCCGCCCGGTAATCCAGTAATACCCGTCTTCATCACGGCGGGCGCCATCCCCGGTGAAATAACACCCCGGCACGCTGGTGAAATACGTCTCGACAAAGCGCTGGTGGTCGCCATACACGGTGCGCATCTGTCCCGGCCAGCTGGTTTTGATGACCAGCAGGCCATCCGCAGTCCCCTCCAGCTCGCGGCCTTTTTCATCGACCAGGGCTGGTTGAATCCCGGGTAATGGCCGCGTGGCGGAGCCCGGCTTCAGATCAGTTGCTCCCGGCAGCGGGCTGAGCAGAATTCCACCCGTTTCGGTTTGCCACCAGGTATCCACGATGGGACATCGACCTTCCCCCACGGTGTGAAAATACCACTCCCAGGCTTCGGGGTTGATGGGTTCACCGACCGTGCCAAGCAAACGCAGGGAGGTTCGCGAAGTCGCCTGCACCGGTGCGTCGCCTTCGCGCATCAGCGCCCGGATGGCCGTTGGCGCTGTGTAGAAAATGTTCACTCCGTGCTTGTCAATCACCTGCCAGAAGCGGCTGGCAGAGGGGTAGTTGGGCACTCCCTCAAACATCAGGCTGATGGCGCCGTTGGCTAGAGGACCGTAGACAATATAGCTGTGGCCGGTAACCCAGCCAACATCAGCAGTGCACCAATACACGTCACCCGGATGGTAATCGAACACGATCTCGTGGGTGTAGGCAGCGTATAACAGGTAGCCACCGGTAGTGTGCAGAACACCTTTGGGTTTACCGGTTGAGCCGGATGTGTACAGGATGAACAGGGGATCCTCGGCATTCATGGCTTCGGCCGGGCAGTCTGAGCCGACCGCGGCCTCGGCGGTGTGATACCAGTGATCGCGGCTTTCGTGCCAGGCAACGCTGCCACCGGTATTGCGGATCACCAATACGGCCTTGAGGGAGTCGAGCACTCCGTCGCGTTCACAGGCTGTGTCTACGTTCTTCTTGAGGGGAACGGTTTTTCCGCCGCGCATACCCTCATCGGCGGTGATCACGAGATTGGATTTGCAGTTGATAATGCGCCCGGCGAGTGCGTCCGGTGAGAAGCCGCCAAAGACGACGGAATGAACGGCTCCGATCCGGGCGCAGGCCAGCATGGCCATGGCAGCTTCCGGAATCATGGGCAGATAGATGGTTACCCGGTCTCCGCGCTGCACCCCCAATTGCTTCAGGACATTCGCCATGCGACAGACTTTTTCGTGCAGCTGGCCATAAGTCAAAGTCAGGTCGCGCCCGGGATCATCGCCCTCCCAGATAATTGCGATTTGCTCCGAGCGGTCTTTCAGATGGCGATCAAGGCAGTTGTAGCAGGCGTTGAGCTTGCCGTCCTCAAACCAGCGAATGTGGAGATCGGCAGCATTCCAGGAAACGTCGCTGGCTGTTTGCGGAAATTTCACCCAGTCCAGGCGTTTAGCCTGATCCAGCCAAAACTGATCGGGGTCTTCAACTGACTGCTGGTAGACCCGCTCATAGTCAGCGGCTTTCATCAAAGCCCGCTTCGCGGCGGCGGCAGGGACGGGGTAGAGCCTGGACATATCTTCACCTGGCGATCAGTTATTCGTCTTATTGTAGTCAATCGCCGCGGGAGGTACATAGTCGCTGCCGCTATAATCAGCGCCTGGATGCTGTTCTGGAGTTCGAAATGCGGATGCTGCGCCTTGTTTTTACCCCGTGGTTGATCTTTCTGCTGCTGATGCCAGCCGCACAGGCTGCTGAATCGAGCAAGGAAGAAGCAACCCGTCCAAAAATTGGTCTTGTGCTTAGCGGCGGTGGCGCGCGCGGTGGCGCACACATCGGTGTGCTAAAAGCGCTGGAAGAGTTGCACATACCCATTGACTACATAGCCGGCACCAGCATGGGCGCCATCATCGGAGCATTCTACGCAGCGGGGTACAGCCCGCAGGAAATTGAGAAATTCGTATCGGAAACGCAATGGAAAGATGCATTTTCGGACCAGCCCGACCGTGCGGCAATGACCATGCGCAAAAAGCAACTGGATGCAGAGTTCCTGATACCCCAGCGCGTGGGCTTCAATGGCGGGGAACTGCAGTTGCCACTAGGCCTGGTCGAAGGTCAGAAACTGGACCTGATTTTCCAGGGCGCTTTCCTGCGGGTGGACAACATTCATGATTTCGACGACTTGCGTATACCGTTCAGGGCGGTTGCCACCAACCTGGTGACAGGTACAGAAGTTGTAATCGGTAGCGGCAGCCTGGCCAATGCGGTGCGGGCGAGCATGTCCATTCCCGCGGTCTTCGCGCCGGTCATCATGCAGGACATGATGCTGGTTGACGGGGGTATGGCCAACAACCTGCCCATCAGCGTGGTGCGGGAAATGGGGGCCGACATTGTCATCGCCGTGGATATTTCCTCACCCCTGCTGGCGCGTGATGAACTGGATTCCTTGCTCACGGTGACGGAGCAACTGACTAACTTTCTCACGCGCAGGAACACGGAAAGGCAAATAGCTACGCTCGGCCCCCAGGACATCCTGCTGGTTCCAGAACTGGGTGATTTTAGCTCCACTGACTTCAACAAAGTGCTGGATGTTGTGCCGGCGGGCTATGCATCCGTCATGCAGAGCCAATCTGCGCTCTTGGCTTTGGCCCAGCCGGCAGTGGACCCAAACTCAAAGTTCGCCCAATTTCAGGCTGGTGGGGATGCTGATTACATTGTTCATTTTATTGAGATCAATAATGCATCCATACTCAATGACGAAATCATTCGCTCGCGCCTGGACGTTGAAATAGGTGAGCCGCTGGATTTCACCAGGCTCGAAGACAGCATCAGTCACATTTACAGCATCGATGTGTTTCAGTCGGTCAACTACCAGCTGGTAAAAAACGATGCAGGTGAGACTGGTTTGGAAATCAACGCGGTTCCACGCAACTGGGGGCCCAACTATCTCCAGTTCGGCCTCGAATTTTCTGATGATTTCAACGGTAATTCCGACTACCAAATCGGCGCCGCTTACACCCGCAACGCACTGAATTCCTATGCCGGAGAGTTGCGCACTGCTGTCGCAATGGGCCGGGAGGGTCTGCTGGATATCGATTTTTACCAACCCATTGATCAACAGGCCCGGTGGTTTACCGAGTCAAGGGCCTTCTGGGCACGGCAGTTGTTCAACGTGTATGACAACGACAATCAATTTCGCGCCCAAATAGAAATTTCCGGCCCTGGAATCCAGTTTGGATTCGGGCGGAACCTGAACAGCACCAATCTCGTGAGGCTGGATTACGAACTGTACCGGGGTAAGGCGGGTGTGCTCATTGGCGATTCGGACCTGCTCACTGATAACGAGGTCAAAATCGGAGAGTTTGTGCTGCGCTACCAGCATGACAGCTTCGATGATCTCTGGTTTCCGCGCAAGGGCTCATTGTTCACCTTTGGAGTTCGGCTTGCCGGCGATCAAATTGGTGCAGCGTCTGACTACCAGCAGGCTTTTGTGGGGGGAGCCAAGGCATGGTCATCCGGCAAAAACTCAGCGCAGCTGAACGTCCAGGCCGGTTACAGCTTCGAAGATGCGGTTCCCCTTGAGCGTTGGTTCGAATTGGGCGGGTTTGGCCGCTTATCCGGCCTGGCGCCTGATCAGCTTGTCGGCCGCCAGTTGGGGTTTGCAGCTCTCGCGTATTACCGGCGGCTCAACGAGATTGACATTTTCCCGGTTTTTGCCGGTTTTACCCTGGAGTCCGGAAATGTCTGGCGCGAGCAATCCGCAGTGAGTTTCTCCAGCCTGCGATATTCAGGCAGCCTGTTCATTGGCGCCGACACGCCGATTGGGCCAATCTACGTGGCCTATGGCCTCAGTGACAATGGTGAAGGTGCGGTCTACTTTTACCTCGGCAACCCATGGAGAGCAGCTCGGTACTGATAGCGTCCGATGATCATCACTGCCAGCGCATTCCGGGGCGCCAACCCCATTTCCACAACAGGCCGGCACCAAACACCATGCCGCCGAGGTGGGCAAAATGCGCAACCCCCGGGACGACCCCGGTTATGCCAAAAACCAGTTCCGCTCCGCCGTACAGCAGGACAAACCATTTGGCCTTGATGGGAACGGGGATAAAGAGCAGGAACAAGCGATTGTTTGGCCACATGACCCCGTAGGCCAGCAACAGGCCGAATACGCCGCCTGATGCGCCAATGGTGGGGTACATGCCACCGCTGAAGTACTGCACCGCCATTTGGGCCAGTGCCGCGCCCACAACGCAAACGAGGTAAAACGATAGAAAGCGCTTACTGCCCCATGCCTCTTCCAGCGGAGTGCCAAACATCCACACCGCGAACATATTGAAGAACAGGTGATTGAAGCTGCCGTGTAAAAAAGCATAGCTGACAATTTGCCAGGGCCTGAACCCACCGCTTTCCAGGGGCCACAGCGCCAGCAGGGGCGAGAGGTTGTGCGACAGGTACACGATCGCGCAGGAAAAAATGATGGCCATGGCAATGGGGTTGGACATGCTGCTGGTCTGGAATGATTTCAAAGACTGGACTCTTGTACTATTTAAGGGTTGGCAGGAAAGCGGCAACGCGCTTCATATTACAATACGGTTTGGTAATTATCTCATTGCACCAGAGGGAACCGGGAAAAGAAATGCCTGATCAACCATCAATCGCATCACCAGCGTTGCGCATCAAGGTGCTGCCGGCGCGGCAGGGCATAGCCTGGCTGGCGCAGGGGCTGGCATTGATTCGCGCCCAGCCGGCCCGGCTCCTGTTTCTTGCGGTGCTGCTGCAACTGATCCTTGGGCTCTCGCGTGTCCCATTGCTGGGACTGTTCGTCATCCTGGCGGTTCCGGCACTGTCGGCAGGTGTATTGCAGGCATTCTGGCTTGTTGCCATGGGTAAACGATTTGCGGCGACCGTGCTGTTTGCTCCTCTGCTGGCGGGTGCAAAGACCGGCCGTTTCATGGGGATGGGCGCCTTCTTGTTCGCAGTGGCTCTTGTGTCCGTTTCCGTCATGCTGTCAGGCAGCCAGGACCTGCTTCCCCAGGAATTGCTTGCCCGGATCGAGCAGGGGGACGTAGATGCACTGGGCGAGCTCGATCCACAACTGGTGATGCGCTTTGCCTATGCCATTGCGGTCGGAGTGGGTCTGAGCGGCACCTTGAGTTACCTGGCGATTCCCCTGGTGTGGTTCCGCGACGAAAAGCTCTTTGTTTCGATTATCAGCGGCTGCAAGGCCATGATGCTGAACTGGCGCCCGTTTACGCTACTGGCTCTTGGCCTGGTGGTGCTGTTGATTCCCGTTGCCTTGCTCATCGCCATCCTGTTCCAGCTGGTGGATTCGGCGGGAGGCGTGTCGGTTTTTATTACCGGCCTGGTCATGCTGATTGCGCTGGCCTTTCAACTGGTGGTATTCGGCACGCAATTCTGTGCTTTCCGGGACATTTACGAAATTGAAGCGGTGCAGCCGGAGACGGGCGACAGTGACAGCGAAGGCAGCGACGGTCAACTGCTGGCTTGATCGCTTTCTTCGCCGTGAACCCGCTCCGGCACCAGGATGCGGCACATCAACAGGCCCAGCTCAAACAGCAACCACATGGGCACGGCTACCATCGTTTGCGAGAAAACGTCCGGTGGCGTCAGGAACATGCCAACGGTAAATGCACCCACGATCACATAGGGACGCATCTCCACCAGTTTATCCACTGTTATGATCCCGGTGGCTACCAGGATGATGACGGCAATGGGAACTTCGAACGTAACTCCGAAGGCGATAAACATCGTCATGACAAAATCAAGGTACTTGCTGATGTCGGTCATCACGGCCACACCTGCCGGCGCCATGCTGGTAAAGAAGCCGAACATGATCGGGAATACGAGGAAATAGGCGAACAGGCAACCGCAGTAAAACAATATGACCGAGGAATACAGCAGGGGCTTGGCCAGGCGTTGTTCGTTGCGATACAGCGCTGGCGCAACAAAGGACCACAATTGGTAGAACACTGCGGGAATGGCCAGGATGAACGCCAACATCAGGGCAAACTTGAACGGAGTGAGAAAGGGGGATGCCACGTCTATCGCAATCATGTTGCTGCCCGCGGGCAGACGCGCCATCAAGGGCGCCGCCAGCAAAGCATACAAACGCTGGGAAAAAGGCAACAGGACCAGCAAGATCAGGAACACCGACAGCAAGGCCTTAAGTAGCCTGCTACGCAGTTCGATCAGGTGCTCCATGAACGACTGTTCCTGATCTGTGGCTGCGTCCTTACTGGCCATCGGCAGGCGGTGTTGATGTCGTGGGGGGGGCAGGCTTTTGAGCTGAATTTACCGGCGCGTCCAGATCAGCCACAATTTTCCTGGCCGAGGCCACTTTGGTGTCCACTTCCGCTACGGCGGCTTTGATTTCATCCTGGAATTTCTTCAGGGGAACTTTGAGCTCTTCCGCGCGGATTTCTTCTTCAATGGACCGTTTCAGATTCAGCCAACTGCTGCGCGCCTTGCGGGTGATTCCACCTAAAGTGCGCGCAACTTTAGGAAGCCGTTCGGGCCCCAGCACCAGCAATCCGATAATCGACAGCAGCACCAACTCCGAAAAGCCAACCTCAAACATGGCGGGGTATCAATTCGGAGCGGATTCTTTCTTTGCTGGCTGGTTGGCAGAAGATGAGGGTGTGGCTTCAGCGCCTGGCTGGTGGGATTCGGGATGGTCTGCATCGCCAGCCTTTTCGCCCTCCATACCCTGACGAAATCCTTTGACTGCGGCACCGAGGTCGCTGCCCATGTTGCGCAGCTTTTTGGTGCCGAAAACCATGACGATAATCAGCAGCAGGATCAGCAGCTGCCAAATACTAACTCCACCCAGGCCCATGAACTTGCTCCTTGCTTCCAGAAAGACTGAAGTTTAACTCAATTCGGGACACGGGGCTGCAAAGGGATGCGGGCCTGGCTCAGATGCGCCGGATTGCGATGAATCCGGAGCCCAGCATCAGCAGTGCAAACAAGAGCTTGCCAAGGTCACTCAGTGTTGGAATGCCTTCCAGGAAAACCGTGTTGATGATGGTGCATGACTTCGTGGCATCACCAATAAGCACTGGAATCCAGTCGGCACAGCCGTTGTCCGCTTCAACACCACTGAATGCCGTTGATTCGGTCGCACGGCAGGCCGTGCTGCCGTCAAAATCCGGATACACGACGCCTGTCCGGCTGCTGTTACCTTGTACGGTCCAGTTCCAGTGCATGCTGTTGCCGTTGCTTTTGCCATCCCCATCAAAAACATTGGCACATTCCAGTTCGATTTCGCTGATGTCACTTTCGCCCACTTCCCCGGCGGTGGCTAGCCACTCTTTGATCACGGTAAAATCAACCGGGCTGGGGTAGTTCTGAACCTGGCACAAGTTTTCGCTGCCGATCGTTACGCCATTGAAAACGCAGGATGCGGAACTCTGCGCCTCGCCGCATGCGGACTCACCCAGGCAAGTGTAGGTCGGAGTGTAGCCAGCAACCGGGGTTTCGGTGACAGTGCAGGACATCTGGCCATCGCCGAAACTCTCTACAATAAAATTCACTTCGTACTGGTTGAATAAGCCATCGTTGGGCTGCACGGTGATGGACTGGTTCAGTGGCAGCCCGGTGTTGCAACTAAGATTCAGCGTGACGGGCGTGATGTTGTTGCTATCAACAAAACGCTTTTGCACCACGAATTGTGCCGTTTGACCGTTGCCCACGTCACATCCGCGCGGCACCGTAATGGCCAGGCTTTCAAAGCCACTTTCCGCGGTGGTGGATATCGGGGTAGCCGCGCCGGTTGTCTTATCGATGCTCAGCAGCTGGCTGCCAAATGGACCCCCGGGTACGGCCCGGCGATCGGTAATGGCCCACAACTGCCCGTCGCTATCAAAGTCCAGTCCCGCTTGATCGTAGGAGCTGGCCCCGGGTCCCAGCTTGCCAATCAGTGTAGCTGCGCCGGTGCTGGTATTGATGCTGTATAGTGAGCGTGTATCCTCTTTCTGGTTTGCCAGCAGTCCGTTGCTCAGCCCGTACAGTTGTACCGGATTGCCATAGGCCGCCAGCGCGCTGATGTTCTGTCCCAGATTTCCAATCAGCGTGGCGCTGCCGTCGAGGTTTAGCCAGTAAAGCGATTTCTGACTGACCGATGTCACATACAGGCCGCCATCGCAGGCGAAGGTCAAACCAAAATCATTGCCGCCCGCAGGACCCATTCCGGTGATGCTGACTTCCTGCGAGTCAATGACGGCGCCATTGTCTGTATTGATGGGAAACAGCGTCATGGATTCATCATCCACGCCATAGAGCGTGCCGTCAGGCGAAAAAGCCAAGCCTTCAACATCAAGTTTGGTTTGGCCCAGGGATTGAATGCGACCGAGTCGGGTGTGCGTACCGGTGGCGAGATCAATGCGGTAGAGGCTGTCTGTATCGCTCGACGGACTGTCGGAGTTAATGCTATAGCCGTCGGGTGCTGCATTCGCGGCCATGGAAAATGCCGCTGCAAGGCTTAGCATAATTATTGTTATTGCTTTGTTCATCAGTCCAAAACCTTTTACGCCCTGGCGAACGAGCGGACGCACATGCTAGCAGAAAAAACATGTAAAACATAACCTTAGTAGTGCTTTTTAAGCATGAACTCCAGTTCCGTGGTGGACTTGCAACAGGCGCCGCCCGGAGGGGCGCATTACGGCCAAAGCACAATTTTTCCAAGAGCCATGAGGAACAGGACCTTACGCCCGAATACACGTGTGAGCCTGTTATTCCCCTGGCATTTGAAGGATCATAGACGGGTGCTCTGTGGCATTTTTACAACAGTATTTGAGACCGGGTTATGGATGTGAAAGACAGTAATGAAACAGCCAGACGCGGGGTCCTGGTGGCGAACCTCGGAACGCCGGAAAGCCCGGATCCTCGTGGCGTGGCAAAATTTCTTCGGGCATTCCTGTCTGATCCGCGCGTGGTCGATTTACCGCGCTGGCTGTGGCTGCCGCTGTTGAATCTGGTGATCATTCCCTTGCGCTGCAGACGTTCTGCTGCCGCCTACCGCAGCATTTGGTTGCCGGAAGGCTCGCCTTTGCTGGTGCTGACTCGCAGGCTTGCACAAAGGCTGGCAACGCGCATGCACGGCGTTTGCAAAATCACAACAGGGATGCGCTACGGCGAGCCTTCCATACGTTCGGCCCTGGAAGATCTGCGCCAGGGTGGCGTGAATTCCGTTGTCGTTCTGCCCCTGTATCCGCAGTTCTCCGGCACTACCACGTCATCGATTTACGATGCGGTGGAGCAGGCTCTGCAGGACATGAACTGGCATCCGGAGCTGCGGCGGGTTAATGAGTACCACCTTCACCCGGCATGGGTTGCGGCGGTTGCAACCAGCATCGTGGATTTCCGGAAAAAATCCGGTGCTGCCGACAAGCTGGTGTTTTCCCTGCATGGAATACCGCAGCGCTACGTGGCCAATGGCGATCCGTACGAGCAGCACTGTCGCGCCAGTGTTGCCGCCATCGCACGTGCTGCGCAGCTGGAAGAAGACGAGTGGCTGCTGACGTTCCAGTCACGCGTAGGGCGCGAACCCTGGCTCATGCCGTATACCGACCTGACGCTGAAGCAATTGGCGCAGCAGGGCGTGCGCCATGTGCAGGTGGTGTGCCCCGGCTTCGCCGTTGATTGCCTGGAGACACTGGAAGAAATCGCCATGCAGAATCACGAGAACTTCATCGCGGCGGGCGGGGAACGCCTGGAGTATATTCCGGCACTCAATGATTCGGACGGGCATGTCGAGGCCTTGAGTAAAGTGCTGACTCAGCCCCCGGGCCCGATAAACGCGGGCCCAACAAACATCTCGTAGGCTTCGTTGCCCTCTTCGGACTGGTAGCTGTAACCTGTTTCCGCGAGGAAGCGGTGAAAGCGCAACATATCCTCTTCCGGCACCTGGATGCCCATCAGCACACGGCCATATTCTGATCCGTAGTTGCGGTAGTGAAACAGGCTGATGTTCCAGTCTGTTTTCATACCCCGCAGGAATTTCAACAAGGCACCCGGGCGCTCGGGAAACTCGAAGCGGTAGATGCGTTCATTGGCCACCTGGGCGCGACCGCCGACCATGTGGCGTATGTGCAGGCGCGCCATGTCGTTACCCGAGAGGTCGGTGACCGGAAAGCCGCGTTCGACCAGACTGCTGATGATGCTGTGCTTTTCCGTCACGCCCTGTTTCAATTCCACGCCGACAAAAATGTGCGCGCTGGCGTGATCGGAATAGCGGTAGTTGAACTCGGTGATGCCTCTCAAACCCACGGTTTCACAGAACTCCAGGAAACTGCCGGCCCGCTCCGGAATGGTCACGCCGAGCAGAGCCTCCTGTTCTTCACCCACGGCGGCGCGTTCGGCAATGTGGCGCAGGCGGGCGAAGTTGACATTGGCGCCGGACAGGATGGCGGCAGCGCAGCCGCTGCTGCCGGGGTGCTCATGGAAATATTTCTTCATTCCGGCAAAACCGAGGGCGCCGGCAGGCTCTGCAATGGCGCGGGTGTCTTCGTACACGTCCTGCACGGCTGCACAGAGTTCGTCGTTGTCGACGCTGATGACTTCATCGAGCATTTGCGCACAGATTTCAAAGCTGTGATCGCCCGCGCGCTTGACTGAAGCGCCCTCGGCGAAGTGCCCTACCTCAGCCAGCGTCACGGGTTGCCCTGCACGCATGGCTGCCTGCATGGAAGCGGATTCCTGTGCTTCGACACCGATGATCCTGATGCCGGGCTGCAGGAAGCGCGCGACCAGTGATACACCGGCCGCAAGGCCGCCACCACCGATGGGTATGAACAGGTAGTCAATGGGCCTGGCAGCCTGGCGGATCAACTCCAGTGCGATGGTTGCCTGGCCGGCAATGACTTGCGGGTCGTCATAGGGGTGGATGAATTCAAGGCCCTGTTCACCAGCCACGCCCAGGGCATAAGCGCAGGCCACATCGAAGTCATCACCTTCGATCACAACGGTCGCTCCCAGTTTTCTTACCGCGTTAACCTTGATGGCGGGAGTGACAGCCGGCATGACCACAGTTGCATTCACGCCCAGGTGACGTGCAGCCAGTGCAACGCCCTGGGCATGGTTGCCTGCGGATGCACAAATCACCCCCCGGGCGCGTTGTGCATCGCTCATGGACAGCAAGCGCGCATAGGCGCCGCGGATCTTGAAGGAGAAAACGGCTTGCAGGTCTTCGCGCTTGACCAGCACATCCAGCCCCAGGCGCTCCGACAGCAGGGGCATCTTTTGCACGGGCGTTTCGGTCACCAGGTCTTCCAGGCGGCACTGCAGGATGCGCGGCAGATAGCGCTCAAATAGCGCCTTGCGCCGCTCGTCCGTCTGGACCACGGCCTCCGTCTGCACCATGGCGGTTTCACCGGCAGCAGGGCGGGTCAATGTCACCGGAGTTTTCACAGCTGCGGGTGCCTGGCGGCTAGACGCTCACACACGGCCGCAGTCACTTGCGTGGTAGTGCAACCGTTCTTCACCAGATCCCGGGTCAGTACGCCACTCTCCCAACAGTGAAAAATGGATTGCTCCAAGGCATCAGCGACATCGGGGCAGGACAGCGAGTAACGCAACATCAGCGCCACGGAAAGAAACATGGCATAGGGGTTGGCAATGCCTTTGCCGGCAATATCCGGCGCCGATCCATGCACGGGCTCATACAGGCCGAAGTGGTCCTGGCGCAGCGAGGCGGATGGCAGCAGGCCCATGGAACCGCACAACATGGAGGCTTCGTCGGACAAAATATCACCGAAGAGATTTTCCGTTAGCAGCACGTCAAAATCACCGGGGCGGGTCAGAAGGTGCATGGCCGCGGAATCGACCAGCATGTTGTCCAGCCGGATGGTGGGAAACTCTTCGGCCACTACTTTGGCAACCACCTCACGCCAAAGCCGCGAAGTCTCCAGCACATTGGCCTTGTCGACCTGGGTGATGCGGCCGTCACGCTGCAGCGCCAACTGGCAGGCCTTGCGCGTGACCCGCTCGATTTCCGCCCGGGAGTAACTGCATACGTCGTGGGCTGATTCTGCATCGCGCCTTCTTTCGCCGAAGTAAATGCCACCGGTCAGTTCGCGCACGATCAGCAGGTCTACGTTGGCGAGTTTTTCGGCTTTCAGCGGAGAGAACTGATGCAGGGCTGGGTGGGTAACCACCGGCCGGAGGTTACAAAACAAACCAAATTCGGAACGCACGCGCAGCAGGCCTTTTTCCGGCCTTTGCGCTGCGGCATTGCTGTCCCATTTGGGGCCGCCCACCGCACCCAGCAGGATGGCATCGGCTACACGACAGGCAGCGATGGTCGCCGGTGGCAATGGGTCTCCGGTAGCATCAACCGCTGCACCCCCGATCAGTTGTTCGTCCAGCTGGACGTCGACGGAAAACTGCTGGCGAATCACCGCGAGCACTTCTTTTGCTGCGGCATACACTTCCACGCCAACGCCGTCTCCCGGCAGGGCGACGACCCGGAACGTCTTAGTGGCTGCTGGCGTTTTCATAGCGGGCGATGTCCGTCTCCTGGCGTAAGAGGAAGTCCAGTTGGTCGATGCCCTGCGCCAGGCAATAGGCAGCAAACCGGTCCAGCGGGAAACTGAAGGTGCCAAGCCCTTTCACTTCGAGCTTGCCCGCCGCAATGTCAATGCGCACCGGGTGGTTTGGGTGATCCAGCAGAAATTCCACGACGCTTTGTTCCATCACCACCGGCAGCAGCCCGTTCTTGATGGAGTTGTTGCGGAAAATATCGGCAAAACGGCTGCTGATTACTGCGCGAAAACCCATATCCATCAAGGCCCAGGGTGCATGCTCGCGGGATGATCCGCAGCCAAAATTGGGGCCTGCCACCAGCACTTGATGCTCTGCGGGTACATGATGCATCAGCGGATGCTCCGCTTTGGAGCTGCCGTCCGGGTGGAAGCGCCAGTGGAAGAAGCAGAACCTGCCCAGCCCTGCGCGCTCGGTAGTTGTGAGGAATTGTGCCGGGATGATCTGGTCGGTATCGATGTTATCGAACGGCAGGTTCAGGGTGCGGGATTGGATAATTCCCGCGGCCTTTGTATCGCTGCTGGTGCTCATGGCCGGGTTCCCATGAGGGGCTGATTTCCGGGCATAGGCCCATTTTC
>Ga0315271_10000367_pt1 | contig 24091 bp, 20 predicted proteins | sample C3_top_MG_FD_204664 | JGI IMG/M metagenome (GOLD analysis project Ga0315271, IMG submission 204664) | Sediment microbial communities from Yellowstone Lake, YNP, Wyoming, USA - C3_top | ecosystem: Environmental > Aquatic > Freshwater > Lake > Sediment | place: USA: Wyoming | collected 2017-08-01
TGGAACCCCGACCCGGGATTCTCAGCAGGTTCGATGCCGGGCTCGATCGCCGTGTCGACCGCCGGCGTGGTCATTGCAGGTGACTTCAGCTTCGTTCGGGGACGCAGCACGCCTGGCGTCGTGGCGCTGACCTCCAGCCTCAGCCCGGATCCTGGTTTCGTCTCGCCGCTGCCGGGAGGCTCCTGGCCACAGGGCGTCCGGGCGCTCGCTCTCGACCGGGGGTGGCTGCTCGTCGGCGGGTTCTTCGAGTTCCCGACCCCGACGGGATCAGGCGACGCGCGCTCGGTCGTGGCCCTCGATCCGTCCTCCGGAAGGCTGCTGGATTGGGATGCATCGTCCCAACGCCCCGCGGCCGTGGACTCTATCGCGGTCAATCCCGAGAACGGTGAGTTCTGGGTGGGTGGCCCGTCGCACTTCTGGGTGGCCTCGCCACAGGCGCTCGCGCACTTCTCGGCTCCCGCAGATGGCGCCTTGCCCCTCGCGGCCCCGTCGCTGACCTGCCTGGAAGCCGGCGGCTCGTCGACTTCGGACACGCCCGTGTGCCGGCCCCTCGACAACGGCAGCTACGAGGTGCGGGCGCTGAGCTTCGACTTCGCGGGCAACCTGTACGTCGCCGGCGCCTTCGGAACAGTCGACGGCCAGGTCCGCCGGGGCTTGGCCCGCTTGGGACCGACGGGATCCGTCGACGGATGGACGGCCGATCTCCTCGGGGCCTTGTCCATTCCCGACGGCAGCTACCTCGGCCGACTCGTCCCCTACTCGCTCGCCATCCTGGACAACCGCCTGCTGGTCGGCGGCAGCTTCTGCTCGGCGATGGACGGGATTGGGGGTGGCGGCAGCATCAGCTGCACCTCCCCGCTCCTCGTCTTCTCGACCGAAACCGGCGCGCTCCTCCGGCCAACGAACGTCTCCCGAAGCCCTTGGTTCCCGACCTTCGGCTGGTGGAGCGCGGGGTACTCCATCCTGGCCAGTACCAGCGGCGTGATCGTCGCACTGGGGGACGTGGGAATCGCCGTCTTCAATCCTGTCACCCTCGACTTTGACGCCGCAGCCTCCGCGCCGTTCCTAAGCACGAGCTGGTGGGCTCACGACTATCGCAATGGAGTATTCGCACTGGCCGCACCCACGGTGCCGGTCGGCGCCTCAGCCGCGAGTCAGCTCCGCGTCGCGGCCATGGAGGCACCACCGACGCGAGTGGTCCTCGCGGGAGCTATCTCCCGGTGGGGCGATCACGTGGCCGGCAACATGGCCTCGGCGTACATCGGCGCCACACCAGTTGACTCAACTCCTCCCACCGCCACCGCCCCCACGGCGACGCCGCGCGCCGGCATCGCCCTCTCGGGCACGGCGATCCCGGTCACGATCGCCTGGACCGGCGCAGACAACGCCGGCGGCTCTGGCGTCGCGCGCTACGAGCTCGCGCGGAGCACGAATGGCGGGACGAGCTGGACGATGGTCAGCAGCTCGCTCACCGCCGCCTCGTATGCCTCGGCCGTCTCCTCCTCGGGCGCCATCCGCTTCCGAGTGCGCGCGGTGGACAAGGCCGGCAACGCCGGGGCGTGGGCCACCGGGCCGACGCTGACGCCGCGCCTGACCCAGCAGGCGAGCCCGGCGGTCAGATACCGCGGGACGTGGTTCACGGCGACGGCGAGCTCGCTCTCGGGCGGCTCGGCCAGGTACGCGAAGTCGGCCGGCGCCTACGCCACCCTCACATTCACCGGGCGCTCGATCGCGTTCGTCACGACGACCGCCTCGACCCGGGGCAAGGTCAAGCTCTACGTCAACGGCACCCTCGTCGCCACGGTCGACCTGCGATCGAGCTCGACGAAGTACCGGGTCGTTGCCTGGCAAAAGGCGTGGTCGACCTCGGCGAGCCAGACCGTCAAGCTCGTCGTCGTCGGCACAAGCGGGCGGCCGCGGGTCGACCTCGATGCCTTCGTGACGATCAAGTAGCGGCGCGGTCGCGCGCGACAGGCCGGCCCACTCCCGGCCGAGAGATCATCCCTGACCCCTCGTCAATGCTGGCGGGGGGTCAGCCTTCCCGCGACCGGCACGAGGGTCCTCGCTCGCGTGCGCCCCGGCTCCCGGGGCACCCGGGCGCCGACCCGCGCCTATGCCCCGAACGCGGTGTTCGTGCGTGAACTCACATCTATCGACAGGAGGAGCTGCACGAAATCATTCGCAGCGATCGTCGTCACGGGCGTCCTTGGCACCGGCGCCGGCGGGTCGACACGTAAGATGGGACCGCGGAGGAACCCAGCGCATCCGGCACGGGACCCGTCAACTGGCCCAAGCGCCGCGTGAAGGGGAGCACAAGGTGACCGCGTGATCTGGGGACGAAGGCCTGATCGCCGGACGACCAGCTGGCTGTCACGGAATCTCCCTGCGCAGGTCCGGCCGACGGACCAGCTCCTACCGCCGCCCACGGAATACGGCGATGGCGGCGAGGAGGTCCTGAGCCTGCTCTGGCCCCTCCTTCACCTCGACGGCTACGACATCCTCCCGCTCGATGCGCACTTCAGTGCCCGCGGCGGCGACGCGGCATTCGTCCCGGCAATCGCCTCGGCCCGGTCCGTCGCGCGGGAGCGCGGGGTGGAGCGGCTATGGGTTGCGGCGGCGGACGACGCCCGTGCTGCCCTGGAGTGGAACGCGACGGCCAGACGGGCGACGGTCGCCTCGTTCGGCGGCTACGTTCGGGAGGTGGCGGGAGCCGTCGCTGTGCGGCGGGTGTTGTCACCCGAGCTGTTCGAGTCGGTGGCGTACGTGTGGCTCGACCTCGCGGAGCCGTGGGGCCACGTCGCCGAGCAGATGCCCGCCCTCCTGTCGCGAATCGACGGCCTCACGATTGCGGACGCCGCGGCGCTCACGGCGACGGGTGTTCGCCCGGACTTCTCGATCGCGGGCGTGGCCGCGCACATGGCGGGTCGCGACTTCCTCTTCAACAGCGCGTTCTGGACGGCGCAGTGGCGCGCGTGGCGGGCCGCGGCGCGGGCGAGCGGCCTTCGGGAGGCTCCCTTCCGGCAGGCGGACTACCCGGAGCCATGGCCGAGCGCGGTCATGATCGCGGCCGCTGCCGTGGTCGCGCTGGGATGCGGGCCGGTCATCGACCCGGCCACGGCGGACGAGCTCGCCGGCCCCTGGCGAGGGGTCATCGAGGCAGCCTGACCGGGTCCCCGGCGGACGCGTTCCCGACGTCGCCGATCCGCGCCGCCCGCACGATCACGCACGGGCATCCGCGAAACAGCCCGATCTGCGCCGCATCCTCGACTGGGCTGGCGAGGTCAGCGCGCTCGCTGGCGGAGCCCGCGCGTCGGCGAGCTCCAGCGCACGGCCGAGCAGCCATGAGGTTGCTCAATCAAGGTCGCGTTGATTGAAGTGCGCGCGGCTCGTTCCAGGACCTTGCCCCGCCCGGCGGGCATCAGGGCGCTGGCTTCGCCGGGAGACGGGCCAGGAAGGGCCGCCTCCGCCGGCGACGAGCCGAGGTCACAGCTTCGTGCGCAGACTCACACTTATTGACCGGTGGAGCTGGACGAAGTCGTTCGGGGCGATGGTCACGGGACGTCCATGGTACCGGCGCGGGCGGGTTGCCACTGCGCGACGCCAAGCCGCCCAACTGCCCGCTCTCCTGACGCACAGGCGAACTCCCTCTGCAACACTCGCACCAGGCGGACCACTCGGAGTTGGGCAGCGCCGGTGCAGGACGGGAGGGCGTGTCGGATGCGGCTGTTCAGGCGGGGCGACAGAGCCGAACGCGGCGGAACCGGGGCCGGCGGGTGGGTCCGCCTGCAGCGCCCAGAGCGCTCGGAGCGGGCCGCAGCCATGGGACTCCGGCACCGGTACCGCGGCGCGCTCGTCATGCTGACCAGCGCCGGTCCACGAGTCGTGATGACCCAAGCGCTCGAGTCGGGAGACGACGAGCCGGTCTACGGTTGCGTGGTGCCGGCGGGCTCGCGCTTCTCCCAGCCGCATCCCGGGCCCGAGCCGCCGCAGTACATGTCGGGGCGGCCGGACGGCTCTTTCGAGCCGCGGAGCAAGTACCGCGAGTCGCAGCTGGTGCCACCCGACGAGGATGCGCTGCAGCAAGCGATCGCCGACGTGGTCGCGGCCGGGCTGTCGACCACGTCGATCGGGCGGTTGCAGTCGGCCCTACTCGACGCCTACGTGTGGCTCACGCTTCCCGACCCCGGTCAGGAAGGCGAGCAGGCCGACCTCACTCTGTTCGCGGCCCTCGCGCAGCCGGCCCCGGCGGCGGATCCCGCGGACCCCGCGGACAGCGGGCCGCTCCACGTCTTCAGCGACCTCGCCCGCGCCGAGGCCCTCAACGCCGCCGTAAGCCGGCGGGCCGTGGCCGCCCGGCTCCCGTTTGTCGCCGCCTGCGTCATCGCCGACCGCCTCGGGCGCTCAGAGTCCGTGGTCATTGACCAGGCGTCCGACGCGCCGTTCACCCTGTCCCGCGAGTGGTACATGCGCTTCCCGGAGGCGGTCGCCGGCTACGATCTGGCGGTCCGCCCACTACCCCCGGGCGGCCTCGACCCCGCCTGGATCGGACCGGTTACTGCGGCCGTTCGCGCGGAGCCCATGGTGATCGCCGCGTGCGCATGGCACGTGGCGCCGGGACTCCCGGACCCCGTCGAGGTGCTCGGACTCGTCGTCGACCCGGCCCTCGGGCCCGGCGGGTTCGACCGGGCGCGCGAGTCGGTCCGCGAGCGGGCAGTTGGCGCGGGCCTCGTCCCGCGCCCCTACGGCGTGGCGCAGCTCGCTCTCGACGATCCGCACCTGACGGACGCCGAGCACGTGGTACGCCTCGAGGTTGGGCCGCATTGAACGTCGCCGTCGGCTCGCCCTGCAGTGCGGCCATCGCCTCGCATCTGTGAGCGTGCGGGGGCTAGGGCCGGTAAGGCCCTCGGCGCAACTACTCCCACCTATCGTCAGTGGAGATGGACGAAGTCGTTCGGGGCGATGGTCACGGGACGTCATGGCAGCCCGAGCGGTAGGTCCCGGCCGCCCGTCATCTCGGCGCGCGAATGGCGCCATCCTGGTGGCCCGCGAGGTGGCGGCCCAACCGCGGCGATCAGCCGATCATGGAGCCCGAAACGAACGCGCAACGGCACCGCCGGCCGCGGATGCGACCGGCGGGTCGGTCTGGCCCGGGCTGGGCATCGAGCGCCTCAGCCGGGCCTGCTGGTGCTCAGGCGAAAGAGCAGCTTCCGGGGGCGAGGACGAAGTAGTTCCCGTTCGGGCTGCCGTGCTGGATGAAGTTCATGCTTCCCGCGATCCCGCCGTTCGCGGCGATGAACTGGAGCTTGAAGGTGGTCACACCCTCGCTGAAGACATGGCCGTCGTAACCGGTGACGATGCCGGTCTGCGCGTTGTAGGTGAACCCGAAGTGCGCTGACCCGACCACGCGGTACCCATTGCCATCCCCATCGATCGCATGGACTTCGGTCGCCGTGAGCGTCCCCGTCATGGACCAGTTGCCCGAGGCCGTCTCCGCCGAGCGGGTGACGTAGTCGAAGGTCCCGGACGTCATGTTCAGGGTCGTGGCTCCGCATAGGACCGGCGGCATGGTGTCGGCCGGCATCGGGGCGAGGTGCTCGGCGGGGGTCCCCGCGAGTGCCGGGGACGCGCTGAGGGCGAGCGCCAGCGTGGCCATGACCGTGAGGACTGCGAGACGACTGCGCATGGGACGAACCTCCTGGGTCTGCTGATCGGCTCGCCAGTGGACCGGCGGGACCGTGTCCGCAGCATCTGGGGCGTGCCGGTGGCACGTCGTCATCCGGAGGGGCAGAACACCTCCATCCCGAGTCTCGATCCGGCGCGACCAAAGGATGACGGCGGGCGGATGCGCGGCCTGTATGGTGGCCTAGTGAAGAGACTCCGGTTCCTGACCCGCGACCGGACCATGGCCGGGCGGCGCGCGCCGTCGGTGGTGGACTGGGTCATCACGTTCGTGATCCTGGCGATCGCGCTGGCCGAGATCGCGGGCGGGGCATTCCCCGGCCCGATCGCAGTGGCACTGGCGGCCCAGATGGCGTCCATCCTGCCGGTGGCGTACCGGCGGTTTGCGCCGGTGCGGGCGATCGCGATCGGCGCGCTGGTCGCTCTGCCGTACACCCTTGCCTACGGCGCCGCCAACAGCCTTGCGGGCGCCATGACGCTGATGGTGCTCGTCTACTCAGTCGGCCGGTACACGGACCTGCGCGGGCTGCTGGCGGGGACTGGCATGGGGCTGCTCGTCATCGTCGAGCTGGGGGTCGGCGGGCGCCTGGTCACCCCCGACGACTGGGTCTACGTCCTGATCATCTACGGCATGGCGCTCGGCCTCGGCGTGGCACTGAGGTTGCAGATCGAGCGCGCGTCCGAGCTCGCGGTGGCAGCCGATCGTGCCCAGCGGGAGCAGGAGGCGACGGCGCAGGCCGCCGTGCTCGAGGAGCGGGCGCGGATCGCGCGCGAGCTGCACGACGTGGTCGCCCACAACGTCGGGCTCATCGTGCTCCAGGCGGGCGGCGCGCGGACGGTCCTCGCCACGGACCCGGAGCGCGCGCGGATGGCGCTGCGGCAGGTCGAGGAGACGGGCCGCCAGACGCTGGCCGAGATGCGCCATCTGGTCGGCATCCTGCGGGTGGACGAGGGCGCGGAGCGGCAGCCGCTGCCACGGCTGGACCGCCTGCCGGCCCTGGTCGAAGAGGCTCGGGGGGGCGGCCTCGCGGTGCGGCTCCACGTCGAGGGCCAGCCCGTGGAGCTTCCCGCCGGGCTGGAGCTGGCCGTGTATCGCCTTGTCCAGGAGGCGCTCACGAACGCCCGCAAGCACGCACCCGGCTGCAGCGCCACGGTCCTCCTCCGCTACGAGCCCGACCGCGTCCGGATCGAGGTCACCAACGAGGGGGAGGCGCCCGGGACCGTTCGCGATCCGTCGCAGGCCAGCCCCGGCCTCGGCCACGGCCTGATCGGCATGCGCGAACGGGTCCAGCTCTACGACGGCCAGATGGTGGCCGGACCGGTGACCGGCGGCGGATTCCGGGTCGAGGCCGTCATGCCACTCTCGCTCGCCCCCGCATGACGATCGACCTGATCATCGTCGACGATCAGGCGCTGGCCCGCGCCGGGTTGCGGATGATCCTCGAGGGCCAGCCGGACCTGCGCATCCTGGGCGAGGGATCCGATGGCGCCGAGGCGGTCGGTCTCGTGAGGCGCCTCCGGCCGGCAGTGGCGATCCTGGATGTCCGGATGCCGCGGATGGACGGGCTCGAGGCGACGCGTCGCATCGTTGCTGCCGAGCCTGCGACCCGAATCCTGATCCTGACCACGTTCGACCTCGACGAGTACGCGTTCGAGGCACTGCGGGCGGGTGCCAGCGGCTTCCTGCTCAAGGACGCGCCGGCCGAGGACATCGTCCACGCCGTCCGAACGGTCGCACGCGGCGATGCGACCCTCGCGCCAGCGGTCACGCGACGGCTTGTCGGGCACTACGCCGCGAGACCGCGCCCGGATTCCTTCCCCGCGCTGGCAACGCTCACTCCACGCGAGCTCGAGGTCTTGCAACTGCTGGCCGCGGGTGGCTCGAACGCCGATATCGGCGACCGCCTCTCGCTGAGCGAGGCGACGGTGAAGACCCACGTGGGGCGTGTCCTGGACAAGCTTGGCGTCCGCGACCGGGTGCAGGCGGTGATCTACGCCTACGAGTCGGGTCTCATCGAGCCCGGCGGCGCATCCTACGGCTGATCCCCGTTCGCGAAACTCCCACCTCCGACCCGTGGAAGGGGACGACCTCGTTCGGGGCGATGCTCACGGGACGTCCATGGTGCCCGGCGCAACTCCGGTTAGGGCCCATACCCCGGTCCGGTGACGCCCGGTCAGGCGCCTGCGGCCGCTGCGGGCGACCCTCCGACGGTCAGGGCTCGTCGCTCGAAGTCGCGCCAGTCGGTGGCCAGGCGGTCTCGTTCGTCGATCGCGAGGTCACCCGATGCGGCCGCGATGAATGCGCTCGTGAGCGCCCACAGCAAGTGCGACCCGAAGTCCGCCTCGTCGCCCGGCACCCGCCAGCTCGCGCGATAGGCCGCCTCGATCGCGTGCCCGATGGTGCCGTCATCGTCGGCGGGCGTTCTCCGAAACCCCATGCCTGTGACGAGCTGTGGCACCCGCGCGCCCGGCTCCGACCATGGGATGGAGGCCAGCCAGCCGAACCGGTCGGGGTCGATCGAGAGCGCTCGCCCGAGGAGCGCGGCCGGCGCCTCAGCGAGTGGCCCCACGGCACCTTCCACGGCGGCGATGCCGCGGTCGATGGCTGGCGTCCACGTCACGACCGGTCCGTCGACCAGCACGTGCCAGGCCCGCTCGAGTGCGGCGCGATCCTGACCCTCGAGCACCGACAGGTGGTCGGCGAGCAGGCCCCCGACAAGGATCGCCCGGTAGCGCTCGGTCAGATCACGCCCGACCCCGCCGAAGGCGATAACGAGGGGGTCGGCCGCGCGCAGCGCCTCCATCCAGGCGGAACCGCCAACAGAGGCCCGTACGCTCGCCAGCGCGCCAACGGGCTCCCCGTAGTGTCCGCAGGCGAATGGGAGCGCGCCCAGGGCACGCACGGCGTCGATCGCCCGGCCCCGCGAGACCCGTCCCGCTGCCTCGAGACGGGTCGCGAACGACGCCGGCGGCTGCCCCTCGAGCCAGGCGTCGACGTCTGCGAGGCGCTCGTCGATGGCGAGCCTGTCCACGAGCTTCCCGAGGCCGGCGTCCGGTGTGAGTGGTGGCCCGTCGTAGCGACCCTTGTCCCCGTCCAAGGCGACGAGCTCGTGGTGTGCACGGTAGAGGTCGAGCGCGCCGGGTGTCTTCACGTCACCTGCGGCGAGCACGATCAGCTTCCAGCGTTCGCCTGCGTGACCGAGGAACAGGGTGACCAGGGACTGCCCGGCTCGGCGGGTGCGGGGTCGCACCACCAGCCTGTGCCCCACGAATGGCGCCATCTCCCAGGCTTCCTCGCCGAGCACCTCCACGACCGGTCTGAGGGCCATACTGGCCGCCTCGAGAGCAGGCCCGGCAATGGCAGCGGCGGCCGAGCGGTCGCAGTCCAAGCCGTATCGGTGCTCCATCTCGCGGATTCCCGCCGACCAGTCACGATCGACGCCGTCCAAGGGCAGGGACAGCCCAGATCCATAGGTGTCGCCCAGATCCGAGAAGATGCGCCCCGGCGCATAGCCTCCCCAGGTCAGCGTCCTGGTGAATGCCAGGTCGAGCGAGGATGGCTCGCCTTCGTAGGGCACGAGGAACTCGATGGCAGGTGGCGCAAACCAGTCGACGCGGACCGCAGGACGGGCCGCCACCCGCCACACCGCGGTCGGGACCCCGTCCTTGCCAAGCCGGATCGCACGAACAGCCGCCTGTCCACGGTAGGTCAGCCGATCGACACGGGTGCCGGGGTGGCTTGACGCCTCGACCGCGGCAGCCTCGAGAAACGACTCGACCACCGCTGCTCGCTGCGCCAGCACCGACGACCGGGAGTCGGCGGCGCCCGACACAACACCGGGGTTGGGGCCGGCCGCGGGAGCGGCGCCCTGCCCCGCGAGCACCTCGCGCCACTGCTGCACGGTCGCTGCCCCTTCCGGCCCGATCGCCTCGGAGAGGAGGGGTTCGATCACGTAGAGGGCCGCCGCATCATTGATCGAGAGCCAGTTCTGATGCCAGGAGGGGTTTGACCAGGGATCGCGCTTCTCCTGGCGCTCGACCGCCGTGAAGATCCTCGCCCGGACCACGCGCGCAGCGCGTGCGCATCCCGGTGCGAGTCGAAGTCCCAGAAGCTCCGCGCCGTCGCGCACCGCCCGTGGCGGGAAACCACGGGCATCTTCGTTGGTCAGCCCAAGGATGCGCACCCAGGTCTCGGAGAGGCGACCCTCGACGCTCTCGAGGATCTCCGGCGACCCTCCGAGGTCCCGGCGCAGATCAGGCTCACCATCGAAGAGCGGCGTCGGCGGGAAGGTCAACGGGTCGGTCGGAGCGAGCACGAATCAAGGGTAGGGCCGAGCGGCTTCCCGAGGCCACCGATCGATCGTACCGACTTCGTGTCGAATCGCCTCAAGCCCTCGTGCACGAAGTCAGAGCTACCGACCAGTGGAGGTGGAGAAGTCGTTCGGGGCGATGCTCACGGGAGGTTCATGGTACCGGCGGGCGCCGCCCGGTCCCCACCTGCAGATAGACTCGCGCACTCAGGCAGCCAGAGGAGGGTCCCGTGCGGTCGATCGAACTCGGACTCGTGCTCCCGATGGAGGAGGCGTGGACAGACGGCTCGACGCCGCGCTGGGTCGAGATCCGCGAGCTCGCCCTCCGGGCCGAGGCGATGGGGTTCGACACCGTCTGGATCCCGGACGAGCTGCTGTGGCGCCAGGCCGACGGATCGGTCCACGGCTGGTGGGAGAGCGTCGCGATGACCGGGGCCGTGGCGGCCGCCACCTCGCGCGTGAAGGTCGGCACGTGGATCCTGTCCGCCCTGCACCGCAACCCCGCGCTCACCGCCAAGGCGGTCGAGACGCTGGACGAGATCAGCGGCGGGCGGTTCGTCTTCGGGCTCGGTTCCGGGCACGCTGGCAAGCAGGCGCATGCCTTCGGGCTGCCCGAGGACCATGTGATCGGTCGCTTCGAGGAGGCGATCGAGATCATCGCGCCCCTCCTGCGTGCGGGCAGGGCGGACTTCGAGGGCACGTACCACGCAGCTCGCGACCTTGAGCAGCGGCCGGTCGGACCGCGCCCCGGCCGCATCCCGATCATGATCGGCGCCGGCGGTCCGAAGATGCTGGGCCTGGCCGCCCGGCACGCCGACATCTGGAGCTGGTATGTCGAGGAGCGGAGCGAGCTCGCCGAGTTCGCGCCGCGCCTCGCCGCGCTCGAGGCTGCCTGCCGCGGGATCGGCAGGGATCCCACGTCGATCGGTCGGTCCGCGGGCATCGTGGTCGAACCTACCGAGGTCACCGGCGCAGCCCAGGCGCTCGCCGTCCCTCTCCGCGGTACAGCCGAGGAGATCGCCGACGGCCTTCGGGCGTTCGGCGCGGGGGGCTTCACCCAGGTCGAGATCCTGTTGTGGCCGCGGACGCTGGCCGCCCTCGAGGCGATGGCTCCCGTCCTCGAGCTGCTCGACGCCGACTGATCGCTGGGAGTACCAGGGCCTGGTCCGGCCCGGCGCCTCTCGGGAACCGGGCGCCATGACGCAGGTGGTGATGCCGGAACTCCCACCTGTTGCGCAAGGCTTCATCTTCTTCTCAGGGAGCGGTCGCGTCGACGCCACCGCCCGGCCGTAGGGTCAGGAGGACAGACGCGAGAGGCGCTGACGCACGGTCCCTACCCGGTCGCCTTGGGCCGTGCCGAGCCACTGGCGAGACCGCCTCGCGTCAGGAGGTATCGGGATGCACCCGAAGCGAACCCTGCTTGCGGTCGCGACCGCGATCCTGACGCTGGCAGCCATGGCCCCGGCCGTCTCGGCAACGCCGCGCAGCGGCGAGTTCCACATCATCAAGGAGTGCTCGGGCTACCAGGGCCTCGCTGGCCAGTTCTGCACCATCACTTCCTCGAACGTCCCGGCCATCCCGGTCGGCACCAAGGTGATCTACCTCTCGGCGCTGGCGGCCCCGTACACGGTCCTCGACACGAACATCGTCCTCGACCCGCCCGGCCCCGGCAACAACAAGGCGTTCGGACACGTCGTCCTGGACTTCGGGACCGACACCGGGCTGGTCACGATCTCGGGTGGAACCGGCGTGTTCACGTCGTTCCAGGCGACCGCAGACGTCTCCCATCTCGGCGGGTTCGACTGGGCATGGGAAGGCGGGTACGTCTTCGGGTCCGGCCGATAGTCGAGCCGGGCTCACTGCCTAGTCCTAGCTCGGCTCAGTGACGTTCCCCGGCGCAGACGCGAGCGTGGCGGGTGCCCTCCTCAAGGATGTGCCTGCGGGACTTCTTCGTCCACGGGATCGCGGGCATCGGCAAGTCGGCTCTTGTCGAGGCGTTCGGGCTCGAGGCGCACGCCCGCGGCGCGACCGTCCTTCGCCTGGACTGCCGTGCGATCGAGCCGACCGAGCGCGGGTTCCTCAGCGCGCTCGAGAGCAAGACCGGTGGCGAGCTTGCCACGGCCGAGGACGCGGCGGCTCGGCTGGGCCGTCTGGGTGGGCGGGTGATCCTCATCCTCGACACCTACGAGCTGCTTCGCCTGCTTGACCCGTGGCTGCGGCAGACCTTCATCCCGACGCTCCCGAGCACGGTTCGAATCGTGGTCTCCGGGCGCGAGCCCCCGATGACGGGCTGGCAGAGCACCATGAACGGGCTCTTCCGCGGGCTTCCACTCGAAAACCTGGGGCGTGACTCGGCCGAGATGCTGCTCAGCCAGGCGGGCGTTGACCGCGACGATGCTGGCCGCATCTACCGGCTTGCGCGCGGGCACCCGCTGTCACTTCGGCTCGCTGCCTCGGCACTCGCTGAGCGACCCGGGATCAGCCTCGACGCCGTCGCAGTCAAGGCCATCGTGGAGGGGCTGACCGAGCTCTACCTCGGCATCCTCGACCCCAAGACCCGCCAGGCGCTCGATGCGGCCTCCGTGGTGCGCCGACCGACCCTCTCGGTGCTTGCGGCAATGCTGCCCGAGAGTGCCCCCCAGGACGCCTTCGACCGCCTGCGCGTGCTCCCGTTCGTGGAGCTGAGCGACGACGGCCTGGTCCTGCACGACACGGTTCGCGAGGCGATCGCTGCTGTGCTCCGCTCGTCGGATCCGGAGCGCTCCAGAAGGTATCGCGCCGCTGCGTGGCGGCAACTCCGCAACGAGGTCGCACGGGCGTCGAACCGGGAGATGTGGCGGTACACGGCCGACCTGCTGTACATCCTCCAGAATCCCGTCGTCCGCGAGGCCTTCTTCCCCACGACCGACCACGCCTATTCGGTGGAGGACGCACTGCCGGGCGACGGCCCCGCGATCGCCGAGATCGTCGGTCTCCATGAGCCACCCGCCTCGGCCGCCCTGATCGCGCAGTGGTGGCTCCGCGCGCCCGCGTCGTTCCGTGTCGTGCGCGACCGTTCAGGCGCGGTGGTCGGTCTCCACACGGTGTGCGAGATGGAGGACCTGAGTCATCAGCTGGTCGCACTCGACCCGGTGGCGCGAAGCTGGTGGGACCACCTGCGCAGCCATCCGGTTCCACGAGGCCAGCGAGTGCTGTGCAGCCGCGGGTGGGTCTCCCGCGAGTTCGGCGAGGGTCTGTCCCCCATCCAGGCGGCAAGCTGGCTCGACTTCAAGCAGCGCTACATGGAGCTTCGACCGAACCTCAGGCGCATCTACTTCGTCGTTCGGGACGCCGAGACGTTCGGACCCATCGTGGCGCCCCTCGGGTTCGAGCTCTTCCCGGGCGACCCCGTCATCGTGGACGACATCGCGTACCACTCGGCCCAGAACGACTTCGGGCCCGCCTCAATCGACGGCTGGCTCGCGAAGCTCGTGGCCGCCGAGCTCCAGATCGAGGACGACTCGATCCTGGATGTCGTCCAGCGCCAGCTCGTCCTCGATGGGCGCCGCACCGACCTCACGAAACTCGAGTTCGAGATGCTCAACTACCTCTACCTGCGCCAGGGAACGGTCGTGGAGCGGTCCGCGCTCCTTCGAGACGTCTGGGGCTATGAGTACGCAGGCGGAAGCAACGTGATCGAGGCAAACGTGCGGTCGGCGCGAATGAAGCTTGGGGACCACGCCGGACTCATCGAGACGATCCGCGGCATCGGATATCGATTTCGGGCGCCTGGGTAGGCAGCCGGCCGACCCGCTCACGGTCTCCGACCCTCGGGCTCGAGCACCAACCTCCGACGCGCGGACCGGTTCGACTCCCGCGCCGCTGTGGCCTCTCGCGGCTCGCCAAACGCCACGACCCGTATGCTGTGGGCTCGCATTCGAGGTGAAGGATGAGGGTCCTAGGCTGGATGACCTCCGCAGTGGGCGTGATCGGGGTCGTCGCGTGCAACGGACTTGCCCCGCTGCTCTGGCTGCTGCGGTCCAACCTCCGAGGGCGCGCCGGGGACCTCCTCGCCGTCCCCACCGCCGGGCTGGAAGCGGCCGGCATGCTGACCGAGAGCGTGGCGAGCTGGCTCGAGGATGCTCGACTGCGCGTCGAAGGCATCAAGGCGAAGGCCGACGAGCTGGCCCGAGCGCCCGACGTGGACCCTGCGGCCGCGACCGATCTCGCGACCGCTATTGACGGGTTCATCACCGGGCCGTACGCGACGCTGCGCACCGTCTACTCGGGGCTCCGCGAGCGGACCCAGGCCGCGGGCGACCTGCTCGGCGGGGTCGCCAAGGCTGTCCCGGTCCTGGCCATCGGCGGCGGCATCGCGGAGCGGCTCCAGGCGATCGACGCCCGGATGCGGGAGATCGACGCCTCGATCACCATGATTGGCGGGCTGGGGCCAGCGGGCCTCGCCGAGCCAGGCGTCGCCGCATCGGTCGCCGAGCGGGCGGTCGCCGCCGAGGAGCACGTCCGGGTCATCGGCGAGCTGCTCGCCGAGGTCGAGGCATGGCTGGACGCCAGTCGCGATCAGGTCGCCGAGGCTGACCGTCGGACCGGGCGGTACCTGACCGTCGGCGCCGTGGTCGGGACGGCCCTGGCCCTCTTCGTCGCCTGGCTCAACGTCCTGCTCTTTCAGCAAGGGCGGCGCTGGAGTCGGCGCTAGCACCGCGACGGAGGCGGAGGCAGACGACTTCGTTCGGGGATCACGGCTCCTGGAGCCAGATGCGCAAGGCCCCGACGGACTGGAAGCCTCGGCGGAGGGCGACCGCGAGATCGGCACCCGACGCGTAACCGACGATCGCCAAACCGGGTAGTTCGGTGTCGAGGTAGTCGATGCTTCCACTCCAGGCGCGGTCGAGATCGCCGTCCTCCGCGAAGACGTTCGACAGCCCAACGAGCTCGCGTCCGGTTCGGTTCGCGACCGCTCCCGCCGCGATGGAACCGTCGACATACCCGCCGAGGATCGTGACTGACTGATCGCGGAGGAGTGCCGGACGGAATAGGCCGGCTGGGGCGCCGCCACCATCCCAGGCCGTTTCCCACGCCACGAGCTCGCCTGCCGCCTCGACTGCGGTCCAGCGCACGTCCCGCGGCCCGGTGGCCCGGGCCGACCGCGGCTCGCGGTAGACCCACTCGGCCTCGCGCACCACGTGGAAGCCGAACGGGTCCAGATCGAGGGCCGCGAAGCTGTCCTTGATCGAGCAACCGGCCGAGGACGTGTCGATCCGCGCGAGGACGGAACCGGCGGCGGCCGCCGGATCGAGCGTGACTGCATCCGGGTAGTAGTGCGGCGTGCGATGCGGATCCACCCAGGCGTCGGGGTCGAACCTCCCGGGGATGCCGTGTGTGCGGCACAGGCTGTCGCACCAGTCGGCGTTGTTGCGGGCTGCCGCCCGACTCGCTCGGTCTCGGCTGTTCATGCGGCGACCTCTTAGGAGAGGCTACGACCCGGACGCCAAAGACACTGCCTCGTCGAGGCTGAGCCGCTGGCCTGCCCGCCAGACGGCCTCCGCCTCCGGCCCCATGGCTGCTCGAGCTGCGCCCAGGTGGCGGTCGAGCAACGCCTTGTAGCGCTCCGGCCCGAGCGCGCGCAGGATGCGCGTCGAGCCCTCGATGTCGGTGAACAGGAAGGTCACCGTGCCACGCGGTCGTTCGTCCATCCGCGCAAGGATACGAGGCCAGCCTGTCGCGTTGCTACCATCGGCTGATGCGGTACCACGACACGCGCGGGCTGGCCGATCGGCCCCGGACGTTCACCGAGGCGGTCCTCGACGGCATCGCGCCGGGCGGTGGGCTGTTCATCCCCGAGCGGCTGCCGGAGCTCAGCGTGGGTGAGCTCGACGGCCTTGCCGCGCTCCCCTACGCCGCCCGCGCCGAACGGGTCCTCGCCGCGTTCGAGCCCGACCTCGCACCCGAGGTGCTGCACGCAGCCACGATCGGTGCGTACGGCACCCAGTTCGACACGCGGGACATCGCCCCGGTTCGCGATTTGGGTGACGGGCGCCACATCCTCGAGCTCTGGCACGGCCCGACGCTCGCCTTCAAGGACATGGCGCTCCAGCTCATGCCGCGGCTGTTCAGCGCCTCAATCGAGCGCGCCGCCGCCAACGGCCGGGGCGACCGCGAGTACCTGATCCTCGTCGCGACGAGCGGTGACACGGGCGCAGCCGCGCTCGAGGGCTTCGCCGACCGCGAGCACACCCGGATCGCAGTCCTGTTCCCCGATGCCGGCGTCTCGACGCTCCAGGAGCGCCAGATGACGACCCGCCCCGGGGCGAACGTGAACGTCTTCCGGGTCCGCGGCGACTTTGACGCCTGTCAGACCACGGTCAAGCGGGTCTTCGAGGATGCCGCGTTCGCGACCGAGCTGCACGCTGGCCACGGGCTCTCGCTCTCGTCAGCGAACTCGATCAACTGGGGACGCCTGCTGCCCCAAGTCGTCTACTACCTGTCCGCTTGCGCGGACCTGCGGGCGCGCGGCGCCCTGCGCGACGGGCAGCTCGTGGACGTCTGCGTCCCCACCGGCAACTTCGGCAACGTGCTCGCCGGCTGGTACGCCCGGCGCATGGGCGCCCCAATCGGTCGGCTCATCAGCGCGAGCAACGCCAACAACGTGCTCGCGGACTTCATGTCGACCGGCGTCTACGACATCAGCGCACGGTCGCTCGTGAAGACGCCCTCACCCTCGATGGACATCCTGGTGTCGAGCAACCTCGAGCGGCTGCTGGCCGACCTGACGGGCGATCCCGCTCGGGTCCGCGGCTGGATGTCCGACCTGCGCGAGACCGGTCGGTACGAGGTGGACCCGGCGACCCTGTCGAGCCTGCGCGAGGCGTTCGCGGGCGGCTGGGTGGACAACGCAACGTGCCTCGCGACGATCGCGGAGGTCCAGCGTGAGCGCGGCTACCTCCTCGACCCGCACACCGCGGTCGCCTGGAAGGTGGCCGAGCAGGTGGCCGAGGACCGGCCGATGCTGATCGTCGCGACCGCGCACTGGTCCAAGTTCGCCGCCGACGTGACGCGCGCGCTCACCGACCAGGCGCCGGAGGCGCCGATGCCGACCGGTGATGCCGAGCTCGAGCTGCTGGGCCGTGTCGCCGACCTGGCGCCGGGTGCGGTCATCCCGCCGCAGCTCGACGCGATCCTCCGCCGGCCCGTCCGCTTCCGCACGCGGATCGATGCCACGCCCGACGTGCTCGAGGCGACGCTCCGGGGCTGGCTCGCGGGGGACTGAGCCGCCGCGCGCGGTCGCCTGCCAGCACGGGCGGTAGACTCGGCTTGACCCGCCTGTCCATCTGACGCCCCGCCGGGCCGCCGGTCCCCGCACGACCGCAGCCCGCCCACCCGAGGTCCACACCGTGACGCCGACCCACGAGCCCCGCCACGCACCCACCATCGTCTTCGGCACCGACGGCTGGCGCGCTCGCACGGCCGAGGACTACACGTTCGAGTCCGTCCGGCGCTGTGCCGACGGCGTCGCCGAGTACGTCGAGAGCCGCGGCGAGCAGGCGAAGGGCGTCGTCATCGCGTTCGACCGGCGGTTCGCGTCCGAGCACTTCGCGGCGGCGGCGGCCGAGGTCGTGGCGGCGCGCGGGATCCCCGTCGCCCTCGCGACCCACGCGGTCCCGACGCAGATGTCCTCGATGGAGGTCGTCCAGCGCGGCTCGGCCGCCGGCATCGTCATCACCGCGAGCCACAACCCATGGACCGACAACGGGTTCAAGGTGAAGGCCCCGTCGGGCGCGGCCGGTGGTGGCGACATGCTCAAGACCATCGAGGCGCGCATCGCGGTCAACGCCGAGATCGCGATCGAGCGCCACCCGCTCGCGGACGCCGAGGCTGCGGGCATCATCACGCGCTTCGACCCGTACGACGCCTACGAGGCGCACGTCCGCACGACGGTTGACCTCGACCGGCTCAAGGCTGCGGACGTCAGCGTGCTCGTCGAGCCCCTCTGGGGCGCGGGCGCGGGCTGGATCAGCCGGCTGCTGGCGGGCGGCAAGATCCGGATCACCGAGCTGCACCTCGAGCGAAACCCGTACTTCGGCGGCGTCAACCCCGAGCCCATCCGCCCCAACGTGAACGAGGCGCTGGCCAAGCTCGCCGCGGGCGGCTTCGACCTCGGCCTCATGCTTGACGGTGATGCCGACCGGTCAGGCGCGGCGGACGAGCGCGGCGTGTTCATCCACCAGCTCGAGGTCACAGGCCTGCTCGCCTACTACCTCGCCGAGCACCGCGGCTGGCGCGACCCGGTGGTCTACAGCGTCAACAACACGTCGATGGTCCCGCGTCTGGGCGAGCTGTACGGCTTCCCCGTCTACGAGACGCCCGTCGGGTTCAAGTTCATCGGGCCCAAGATGATCGAGACTGGCGCGATGCTCGGGGCTGAGGAGTCCGGCGGCTTCGGCCTCGGCATGCACCTCCCCGAGCGGGACGGCATCTACGCCGACCTCATGCTGCTCGACCTGTTCCTGCGCGAGCGCGAGCGCGGCATGTGGCCGGTGTCCAAGGCGATCGCGCACTTCCACGAGATCGCCGGCCAGTCGTACTACAACCGGATCGACCTGCACTTCGAGCGGGCCGGGTACGACGCGGTCAAGCGGCGCATCGTCGAGGGGCTTCGCGAAGCCGCCCCGACGAGCCTTGCCGGCCAGACCGTGGTCCGGACCCAGGTCCTCTCGACCAACGACGGCTACAAGTTCTTCATCGAGGACGGCTCCTGGGTGATGATCCGCACGTCGGGCACCGAGCCGCTGTGCCGGATCTACGCCGAGGCCACCTCCGAGACGATCCGCGACCGCCTGCTCGCCGAGGGGGAGACGCTCGCCCGCGGCTGACGCGGGACCCACTTCACCGCGCCGCAGCCCCTCTGGCAGCCGTCCCGCAACTCGGCCGCATCCCGGGATGGGCTCCATTCGTGCAACCATTCGGCTCGTTATGGCACCCCATCGCGTCCTCATCATCGGCGGCGGCTTCGGCGGGCTCAACGTGGCCCGGGTTCTGGGCAAGGACCCGCGCTTTGCCGTGACGCTCGTGGACCGGCGCAACTTCCACACGTTCCAGCCGCTCCTCTACCAGGTCGCGACCGGCGCCATCTCGCCCGGCGACATCGCGCAGCCGCTGCGCTCCATCCTGCGCAAGCAGGCGAACACCACCGTGCTGCTGGGCGAGGCGGTCGGCATCGACGTTGAGCGCCGCGTGGTCACGCTCTCCGACGGAGGCCCCGTCCCGTACGACACGCTGATCGTCGCGACCGGCGCCCGCCACTCGTACTTCGGCAACGACCAGTGGGCGGCCAACGCGCCCGGCCTCAAGTCCGTGGACGACGCGCTCGAGATCCGGCGGCGGATTCTCATCGCGTTCGAGGCGGCCGAGCGCGAGCAGAACCTCGAGCGGCGCGAGGAGTGGATGACGTTCGTGGTGATCGGCGGCGGGCCGACCGGCGTCGAGCTCGCTGGCGCCCTGGGCGAGATCGCCAACGACACCCTCAAGCGCGACTTCCGCTCGATCCACTCGCCCGACGCCAAGATCATCCTCGTCGAGGCGCTCGACCGGATCCTGCCCCCCTACCCGCCCGACCGCTCGAGGTCCGCTGCCAAGCAGCTCGGCAAGCTGGGCGTGGACGTCCGGACCGGCACGCGCGTGACCGACGTGGACGCGCACAAGGTCACCGTGCTCCACAACGGCGTCGAGCAGACCATTCCGGCCCGGACCACGCTCTGGGCGGCGGGGGTCCAGGCGTCGACGTTCGTGCGGCGCGTGGCCGAGGCGACCGGTGCCGAGACCGACCGCGCGGGCCGGATCATCGTGGGGCCGGACCTCACGGTGCCGGGCCACCCGGAGATCATCGCGCTCGGTGATGCTGCCGTGCAGCCGTGGAAGGACGGCAAGCCCGTCCCGGGGATCGCGCAGGGTGCCATCCAGACGGGCATCTGGGCCGGCAAGGCGCTGCGGACCCGGCTCGACGGCGAGACCCCCGCGCCCTTCAAGTACACCAACAAGGGGGACGTGGCCGTCATCGGCCGGCTCCACGGCGTAACCAACATCCCGTGGATGGGCCCGCTCGGCCGTCAGGGCGGCGTCACCGCCTGGCTGATGTGGCTCGCGATCCACATCTTCTACCTGATCGGGTTCGCCAACCGGGTCGTGGTGATGGTCCGCTGGGCCTGGAGCTTCTTCACGAGCGGCCGGGGCACGCGCCTGATAACGGGCAGCCCGCTGCTGCCGCCGATCGAGGAGCCCGCACCCCCGGCGTGGACGGCGCCCGCGGCGACCGACGGCACAGGCGGGGCCGGGGCGGCGGCGGCCGAGCCAGCCGTGATGACGGGCGCGAACGAAGACATCGGCGTGTCCGAGGACTCCGGGGCCAGTATCGGGCGCGAGCCCTAGCGCAGCACCCCGCCGTCGCCCAGGCGTGGACGTCGAGCAGCGTCCGGAGCTGATCTGCTTGCGGCTGAAGGCGACCAGCTGCCGCACGAGGGCAGCGCCGAGCACCAGGATGCCGCCGCTCGACTGCTCGATGGCAGCCAGCAGGCGAATCTCGAAGTGCGTGACATTCCGGTGCTGGTACGCGACAGCCGGCCGCCGCCGGCTTGTTTGATCGAGGCCCTCACCCTCGGGGCACTCCTCGACCGCTGAGCGCCCGGCGCCTGCCGCCGCTACGCTGCGCGCATGGACGACCTGAGCGCGATCGACGACGAGACGTTCGAGGACTGGGTCTTCGACGCACTCGACGAGATCCCCGAGCAGTTCCGCGCCTCGCTCGGGTCGCTGGCGGTGCTCATCGAGGACGAGCCGACGCGCGAGCAGCTCGCACGACTCGGCGTACCCGGCATGTACGGGCTCTTCGAGGGGGTGCACCGCGGCGTGCTCAACGCCGACTGGTCGCTCCAGCCGTCGCGCATCACCATCTTCAAGCGCACCTGCCTCGGCTCGGCCGGAACGATCGAGGGCGTGCGCGAGCGCGTTCGCGAAACGGTCTTCCACGAGGTCGGCCACCAGCTGGGCATCGACGATTCCCGCCTCCACGAGCTGATGGGGGCGCACGAGCACTAGCCGAGCTGCGACCCGCCGCGCCATACTCGACCCGTGGACGCCCGAATCCTGTTGGTCGAGGACGACCCGTCGATCCGCGAGGTCACCGCGCTCGGCCTCCGTGCGGCCGGATTCACCGTCGCCACGGCGAGCGACGGCGTCGAGGGCCTCGAGCGCTGGCGGGTCGATCGCCCGGATCTGGTCCTGCTCGACGTGATGCTCCCCCGTCTCGACGGGCTCGAGGTCCTGCGCGCCATCCGTCATGAGGCCACGACACCCGTCGTCATGCTCACCGCGCGGGCGGACACGATCGATGTGGTGGTGGGTCTGGAATCCGGCGCCGACGACTACGTCAAGAAGCCGTTCGAGATGCCCGAGCTCGTGGCGCGGGTGCGCGCGGCGTTGCGGCGCCGGGTGGCCGGGACCGCGGCCACGGGGGACGGCGCCGGCGGGGCCGAGGCGGTCGTGCTGGGTCCGCTGCGGATCGACCCTGCCGGGCGAACAGTCACGCTCGACGGCCGCGACGTCGCCCTCACCCGGACAGAGTTCGACCTGCTGTTCGAGCTCGCGCGCCAGCCCGGCCGCGTCCTCGCTCGCGAGGCCCTGCTCGACCACGTGTGGGGCTACGACTTCCTCGGCGACTCGCGCCTCGTGGACGTGGCCGTCGGGCGCCTCCGCGCGAAGGTCGAGGCCGATCCCGCCAACCCCGCGCTCATCGTCACGGTCCGCGGCGCCGGCTACAAGGCCGTGCGCCCGGGCAGCTGATGGGCGGGCCACGCGGATGAGACGGCGCCGGGGGTTCCTGCGCGGGCTCCGCACCCGGTTGGCGCTCACGCTGGTCGCGCTCGTCGCGGTCACGGTCGCGGGCATCGGCCTTGGGGTCTACGGGTTCGTGGACGCGTCGCTGCGCGCCTCGATGGTCGCCGAGGCGCGGCGCCAGGCGGACTTCAACCTCACGGTCCTGCTGCCGGCCGAGGATCCGCAGCCCGCCACCGCCGCACAGTTCGCCGCGAGCGGGCTCCCGGCGGCGTTCCGGTTCCGCGGCGACGTGGAGACGATCGCGGACTACGGCAATGGCGACGTCTATGTCTCGGACCCAAGCCTCGTCGGCGCGCTCGGCGAGCTCGACCCCGGGCTGCAGGCCATCGTGACCGGCGGTCAGCTCGGGTATGCGTGGCAGGACCTGCGCGGGCAGCACGTCCTCGTCGTCGGCGGGCGCCAGGGCGGGCCGCCGGACCTGTACTTCGTGTTCGACGCGGCGCCCGTGGACGACGCGCTCGCGCAGCTGCGCCTCGGCCTGGCCGGGGCGGGGCTGCTCGCGATCCTGCTCGCGCTCGTGACGGCCGGGCTCATCGCGCGCGGGATCCTGCGCCCGGTCGCGGCGGCTGGTGCCGTGGCCCGGCAGATCGCCGGGGGCGACCTGGGCGCTCGGGTCCCCGTCGGCGGGCGCGACGAGCTCGCCGGGCTCGCGATCGAGCTCAATCGGATGGCAGACTCGCTCGCGGGCACGGTGGAGCGGCTCGAGGCCGCGCAGGGCCGCAACCGCGCGTTCGTCGCGGACGTGGCGCACGAGCTCCGGACACCGCTGTCCGCGCTGGTCGCCGAGGCCTCGATGATCGAGCCCGCGCTCGCTGACCTCCCGCCCGATGCACGCCGTGCGGGCGAGCTGCTCATCGGCGACGTGCGGCGCATGCGGACGCTCGTGGACGATCTGCTCGAGATCTCGCGGTTTGACGCCGCGGCCGAGCAGGCGAGCGTCGAGGAGGTGGACCTCGGGCGCGTCGTGACGGCGATCGTGGGCGCGCGCCTGCCGGACGCCGCGCTGACCGTGCCTGCCGTGCCCGTGCCGGCGCTCACGGATCCCCGACGCCTTGATCGGATCCTCGGCAACCTGCTCGACAACGCGCGCGAGCACGCGCCGGGCGCCTCAGTGGAGGTGTCGCTGGCGGCGGTGCGTTGCGGGGCCGTCATCACGGTCGCCGACCGCGGGCCCGGCGTCGCGCCCGCGGCCCTGCCGCGCCTCTTCGAGCGGTTCTTCAAGGCGGACCCGTCGCGTGCGGGCGGCTCGTCCGGCCTCGGTCTGGCGATCGCGGCCGAGCACGCCGCGCTGATCGGCGCCGCGCTGCGGGTGCGCGCGCGGCCGGGCGGTGGCCTCGTGTTCGCGCTCACCGTGCCCGCAGGCCCCGTGACAGGATCGTTACCTCCGGGCGATGCCGCCGACACGCCAAGCGGCGATGCTTGAGTCGTTCGGAACCCGCATCGAGGCCCCGGCCATGCGTACCGTCGGCCGCTCCAGCGCCACCCTGCTCCTCACCCTCATCGCCGTCCTCGCGCTCGTTGGCGGCTGCTCGCCTGCCAGCGGCCCGCTCGGCACCCCGTCGAGCCCCGCGCCGACGGACAACGCCTCGGTCGTCCCGCCGTCCGGTGACGCGACGCCGGGCGCCACCTCCGCACCGAGCGCCACGACGGCGCCTTCCTCCTCGACCCCGTCGGCCTCGACCGGCGCCACCGCCTCGACGTCAGCGTCCGTCACGCCGACCGCATCGCCCACGCCCGCCCCGACGGGCACGACCATCGTCCGCGCCTACTTCGTCCTGGGCAGCTTCACGAGCAACGCCGGCCTCGTCCCGGTGCTGCGCGAGATCCCGGCGACGACGGGCGTCGCGAGTGCCGCCGTTCGCCAGCTGATCGCTGGTCCGAAGGCCAGTGAGTTGGGCGCGCGGCCGGCGATGTACACCACGATCCCCAGCAGCACGAAGCTGCTCGGCCTCACCATCAACGGCGGCGTCGCCACCGTCAGCCTCTCCAAGGAGTTCCGGAGCGTGTCCGACCGCGATGTCCCGCTCGCCCAGCTCGTGTACACGCTGACCCAGTTCTCCACCGTCAACACCGTCGTCCTGAACCTCGAGGGCGCCTCCGCGCCGCTGATGCTCGGCGGCCGCGCGAACTACCAGAACGACGGGTTCCTGCCCGCCATCTTCGTCGACCGCCCCGCCTGGGGCGCCGCCGCCGGAAATCCGGCCAAGGTCACCGGCGTC
>Ga0315271_10000368_pt1 | contig 24071 bp, 22 predicted proteins | sample C3_top_MG_FD_204664 | JGI IMG/M metagenome (GOLD analysis project Ga0315271, IMG submission 204664) | Sediment microbial communities from Yellowstone Lake, YNP, Wyoming, USA - C3_top | ecosystem: Environmental > Aquatic > Freshwater > Lake > Sediment | place: USA: Wyoming | collected 2017-08-01
TGCATGTGCTCGACACCGCCGGTTTGCGTGACTCGGATAATCCGGTCGAAAGCGAAGGCGTACGGCGTGCGCACGAAGCGATGCAACGTGCCGACCGCGTGCTGCTGGTGCTCGATGATTGCGTAGCAGAAGCGGGCGACACGCTTGCGCTACTGCAGCAAATGCCGGACAGCTCGCGCATAAGCGTGGTGCGCAACAAGATTGATTGTAGTGGCCGCGCGCCTGGTCCGGTGACGCCGGCGACGGAAATCCCGGAATTTGCCATTTCAGCGCAGAATGGCGATGGCCTGGATGTGCTGCGCAAGCACTTGAAGGAATGCATGGGTTATCAGGCGGCCGGGGAGGGCACGTTCAGCGCCCGGCGCCGGCATCTCGAGGCGATTGAGCGCGCCCGGCGCCACGTGGAAATGGCGCCGGGCCAGCTACTGGCGCGCCGCGCTGAACTGGCGGCCGAGGAACTGCGTCAGGCGCAACAGGCACTTGGTGAAATCACCGGAGACTTCAGCAGCGAAGATCTGCTCGGTCGTATTTTTTCTTCCTTTTGTATCGGTAAATAGGCCTTACCCTGAAACGTTGGCTATGCCGACCCGCGCGGTGTGTATGTGGCTGCCGTCACGCTTGGCGGTGTAGCAGGCCTGGTCGGCCGTCGCGAGCACGTCCGTCGCGGTCGATCCCGGCTCAATCGTAACCAGACCAATACTGACTCCAACCCGATGAAACTGCCCATCGGCACTGAATCGCAGTTCGTCCACCGCCTGGATGAGCGACAGCGCAATGGCCATAGCCCGGTCGTGCGCGCAGTTCTCGAGCAACAGTCCAAACTCGTCGCCGCCGAGGCGGGCAAGCAGATCGGCCGCGCGTATTCTTGATTTCAGCAACCCGGCAATCTGTTTTAACAGTTCATCGCCGACTGCATGCCCGGCACTGTCGTTGACAGGCTTGAACTTGTCGAGATCCAGATAACAAAGTACGTGCTTGCTGTTGCTTTTCTGAACGTCATCGAGCGCAAGTTTCAGGCGGTTTTCGAATTCACGGCGATTGGCAAGCCCTGTAAGCGGGTCGTGCGTGGCGTCGTGGCTCATCTGCTGCATCGCTAGCATGCGCGGGGTGATGTCGCGAATCACCAGTTGTTGCTGCGGCGCGGCATCACCAAGTAACGGGGTGAGTGAAACCTCGCCAAAAAACGGCTTGTCGTCGCGGCCCTGAAAAACCCACTCGAAAGTTCCGCCACCCTGTGCGGTAACGTAGCGCAGCATGCGTTCACCGGAATTTCTGACCTCGTCATTCGCTGGTGTCGTCAGATCATCGAGACGCAGGCCTGCGAGATCTCCCAATCCGCGCCGATCGAACCATTCCACGGCGCGCATATTCCATTCTGCAATCATGCCGTTTTGCAGAATCAACACAGCGTCGTTGCTGGCTTCGAACAGTGTTTTGAATTTGCGATGCTCGCGGTCCAGTTCCGCGGCGTTTTGTTCGAGCAACACCGCCATGATCGCCGCTATCACCAGTACCGCAAGTACGGCGGCAATCGAAAGCGTCACGATCAGCAAACGAGTATGGTCGTGGCGGGCAATGGCTTGCGCGGATAATTGCGCGCCCTGTTCCTGAAGCTCAACGTTAAGCGCGTGCAGTGTTTCCAGGCCGAGTTCCTGGGACTGAAAGGCCTTCCGCAACAGCGGCTGAATTTCAGCCGGACGGCGTCCGGCGATCAGCAGCTCGACCGCTTCGGTGTTCAAGGGTAATCCGACACGGGCTTCACTGATGAATTTATCCGCGAGCGCTATTTCCCTGGGACGGTCGGCAAGCCCGCGGAATCGCTCGTAGGCCGCTCCAATCCGGGTTGGGTACACGTTGAAACGCAGCGCTGCCGCATCAATTTCAAAGGCATCGGTCATGAGCAGCATGTCGCGCGAGGTAACCAGGCGCAGGAACAGATTCTCGCGCATGGTGGTCACCTCGGCCATTTTGAGTTGCAGCGTGTTGGCCAGGTAGTCCAGGTGGGTGCGGGTTTGCGCCATGCTGCTCAGGGACAATCCGACCACTGTCCCGATCACCAGCAGAATGGCAAGAAAGCCGCCTGCCAGGACGGTGAGGCGGTTGCGTTTTTCCCCAGGTTGGCGCAACAACGCCAGGAGCCTGGAAATACGGACATTTGAAGGGAGTCGCATCGTATACAACTAAGGATAGACCGTAATCAGCACTTCTGTGGCACGGGGCCGCTGAAGCCATGCCTTTGGCTAATCAGAGAACGGAATCAATGTTTCGTGATTCACTTCCGTAATCTGGCGCGTTTAATCACTTAAGGGCTGGAAAGCGGAAACCCCGCGGGTAAATATCTTCCGTTGGCCGACATCATCGGCACCCGCATAACGAAGCCGTATATAAAGGTGGGAAAGCGAATGAATGGCTGCGGTATGACGCGGCAGTAGCCGGGCGCAGCGTGATGCGTAAGCCAGCGCGCCTTCCTGCGGCGCACGCGCCACGCCCGCACATGCCAGCTTGCGGCAGTATTCGAGATAGGCGCGCTGCACCGGGTCCGGCCGCGGCGCACGTTGCCGGGTCACAACGACATAGACACCCATGATCAGGGCAATGAGCATGGCGAGCAGGCCAACGAGGCGCACCGGGTCGACATCATCGATACCGAGTTGTGCCAGCAGCTCACGTTGGCGTGCCTGGTTGTAACCCAACACCCAGCGTTGCCAGGTGGTGTTGGCAGCATCCAGCGACAGGCGCAGTTGCTGGCGCGCGCGCCCAAACGCATCGAGTGCCAGCATGGCGCGCAGAGCCTCGGGTGGCATGGCGCCGAGGGATGTGCCCTGCGCGAGCAAACGCGTCAAGCCGTCAGCGCCAAATTCGATGCGCTCCGGGGCAATCACGGCTGTCGGATCAACACGTACCCAGCCCTGACCCGGCAGCCATACTTCTGACCAGGCGTGCGCATCCAGTTGGCGGACGATAAGGTAGTTGTCAGTCGGGTTGTATTCGCCGCCCTGATAGCCGGTGACAACGCGTGCCGGGATACCGGCACTGCGCATCAGCGTTACGAACGCCGACGCGTAGTGCTCGCAGAAGCCGCGCCGCACATCGAACAGGAATTCGTCCACCGGGTCATCACCAAGCAACGGTGGCTCAAGGGTGTAAAAGAATTTTTCCGTGCGGAAATACGAGAGCGCTGCACTGACAACGTCGGCATCGCTACCAGCCTGCGTGCGCCAGTGTGCCGCCAGCGATTGCACGCGCACACTGATCTGCTCCGGACGCTGCAGCGCCGCGCGCCGTTCGGACGCGTCCAGTGTGTTCATGCGATAACGGGTGTGCGCCCCCAACTCCAGACGCAGGCGCTCGCGCACCGGTGCATTGGCTTCGAGCACGAATCCGGAACGCAGGCGAGTTCCGGACGGCGCTTGCACCGGCAGGTCGAGCGCCGGTAGCCACGGTTTGTTGGATGGTTCGAGAGTGAGCGTGTAGGCGAGGGGAGCGTCCTGGGGCTCATAGGAAAGACGTCCACGCGGATCGGCGCCACGCGTCCAGCGCTTGCCATCCGTGTTCCAGAGCACGAGCGTACGCCAATAGCGTTGTGCCGGCGACGGCAGGGTTCCATGAAAATGCGCGCGGAAAGCGATCTCCTCGGAAAGGGCAAGTTCGTTGATACTGCCGGGACGCATCTCATCGGACAGGCCGGCGAGGCCGGCGTGCGCGTCCTGCGGAAGACCCCAGAGCGCACCCTGCAGGCGCGGAAATAACAGGTGCATGGCGAGCATGAGAGGCAGCGCCTGCAACAGTAGTACTGCGGCCAGGCGCAGCGCGAAGCGCGCGCGTGCACCGGGTACGGCAAGGCGAATCAGCGTGGCGGTGGTCAACACAAACACCGCCAACAAATAGACCACCAGCCACATCGCCTGCGAATAGAGAAGGCCCAGCGCAATCAAAAAATAGATCAGCAGCACACTCAGCACATAATCGCGCAGTCGTTGCAGCTCCATGAACTTGAGCGCCAGCATGGCGGAGAGCAGGGCGCTGCCGGCATCGCGTCCGAACAGCGTGCCGTACTGCCGGAAGAGCAGGAAAACCAGTACCGCAGTGAGCAGCCATCGCACCCAGCGATTCGGCGCCGGCCAGGCGCGGCGGACTTTAAAGAATCGCCAGATGAATAATGCCGCGAGCACCGCACTCAGCCAAGCCGGAAGACGCGGCACATGCGGAAGCAGCACCACGACCGCTGTGCCCAGCAACCAGTAGCCGGCGGCGCGTTCGGCGAGTGTATTCTCCTGCTTTAACGCTTCAGGTGACTGTTTCATGCAGGGCCAGGGCTTCAAGGCAACCGTGTCGATGTGTCGCTCCGTTGTTCGGTTCGAGCAACAGCCCCGGCAAACGCAACCCGTAAGCCAGGCCATTGGCTTCCGCATCCAGCACGGCGCGACACATCAGGCTCAGCCGTGCCTCGACAGCGTGGGGCGCGAACTCATCCCAATCGAGCCACACACTCTCGGCGAGCGGTGCATGGAATTCCTTGGTGTGCAGCCCCTGACCGCGCGCCAGGGTTTTCCAGCTGATGCGCGCCAGCGCATCACCCGGTTGATAGATGCGCAAGCCAGTGAAGTCCTCACCGTCCTGCGTGTTGCCTGGCCGGCTCTCGCCTTCGCTGCCGGCGGCTGTCTGCCAGGACGCTTCATCGGCCGGTTTTGGATAGACCAGAGTGCGCGTCGGGAGCGTCAGTCGCCACGTCCAGGTGCGTGTGATGCCGAGCGGAAAAAAACTGGCGAGCGTGAACGGCGGGCAATCGAGCCAGCCACGTTTCGCCGTTGGCACGGAAAGCGCAACACAGTGCGTATCGTGCGCCGGGATATCGAACGCTGGCGGTACGCCGTGTGCCGACTCGATCCGCACCGCGTAGCGCGTGCTGCCGTCGTTGGGCAGGCAAATCCGGAACAGCGCCGCTTCGCCGGCAAACACCGGCTCGCCGGCCGCCGCGGTAACGCGCAACTTCAGCAGGTTGCGTTGCGCATGCAGCAGCGACACGACCGCCATGCTGGCCAGCAGAAAGGTGAGCAGGTAGGCGAGGGCGTTGTTGTAGTTCATGGCGGCCAGGGCCAGCGCCACCAGCACCAGCGAGAACAGCAGGCCGTGGCGGTTCGGCAGGATATAGATCTGGCGCGTGCCGAGCACGACCTCCGGTTGCAAGGGGCGCGGCAGGCGCTGAAAACGCAGAAGCAGCTGTTCCGCGCCTCGAATCATCAGGGGATCGGGACGGACTGGAGCAGTTCGGCAACCAGCACGCCACTGCTCGTGCGTCCCTCGGCGGCCGGCAGGCGATGCGCCATGACTCCGGGTGCCACGGCCTGCACATCTTCCGGCAACACCATGTTGCGGCCCGCGAGAAAAGCCCAGGCGCGCGCCGCCGACAACAGCGCGAGTCCGGCGCGCGGACTCAAGCCGTGGGTGAAACGCGGCGAGCGGCGGCTGGCGGCGATCAGATCCTGAATGTAATCGAGCAGCGCATCGGCGGCGTGCACGCCACTCACCTTGCGTTGCAGCGCCACCAGGCGCGCATGATCCAGCACCGGCTGGATTTCGGCGAGCAGTTCGCGCCGGTCGCGGCCTTTCAGCAATTCACGTTCCGCGACCCGGTCCGGATAGCCCATGTCGATGCGCATCAGGAAGCGATCCAGCTGCGACTCGGGCAGCGGATAGGTGCCGACTTGATGGCGCGGGTTCTGGGTGGCAATCACGAAGAACGGCTCGGGCAGCAGGTGGGTGATGCCGTCGCTGGTGACCTGGCGCTCTTCCATGGCTTCGAGCAGCGCGCCCTGGGTCTTGGGCGTGGCGCGGTTCAGTTCATCGGCCAGCAAAAGCTGGGTAAACACCGGGCCGGGGTGAAAACGGAAATCGCGCGTATCCGTCTGATAGATGGAAACCCCGAGCAGGTCGGCCGGCAACAAATCACTGGTGAGCTGGATGCGCCGGAACGACAGCCCGAGGGTGCGCGCCAGCCCGTGGGCGAGGGTGGTTTTCCCCATGCCCGGCAGATCCTCGATCAGCAGATGGCCGCGCGCGAGCAGGCAGGCAAAGGCGAGCTTTATCTGATGTGCCTTGCCGAGAATCAGGCGTTCAGTCTGATGGATGACCGCCGCGGCTATGGCGTTGTAGTCGTCGTTGCCGGCGCGTGCCGGCTCCTGGGGCAGAGGTTTCACGTGACGGAATCCAGAGTTTGTGTGGGGTAGCGGCGTGCAGCTATAAGGATAGTCGAAGCGCCGCCGCCTGCTATCATAGGCATCCGCCTGAAATTAGCGCGAAAACCCGAAGGCCAGCCCCCATGCTACACCCCGGAACCTATGACGTAATCGTGATCGGCGGCGGTCATGCCGGCACCGAGGCGGCCGCGGCCTGCGCGCGCATGGGTGCCACGACTCTGCTGCTCACGCACAACGTCGAAACCGTCGGCGCCATGTCCTGCAACCCGGCGATCGGCGGTATTGGCAAGGGCCACCTGGTGAAGGAGGTTGACGCACTCGGTGGCCTCATGGCACGCGCCGCCGACCGTGCCGGCATCCAGTTTCGTGTTCTGAATGCCCGCAAGGGTCCGGCAGTGCGTGCCACCCGTGCCCAGGCCGACCGGGTGCTGTACAAGCAGGCAGTGCGCAGGCTGCTCGGTGAACTGCCGAATCTCAGCATTTTTCAGCAGGCAGTGGACGACCTGATCGTCGACGGCACACACGTCACCGGCGTGGTGACGCAGATGGGTCTCAAGTTCATGGCGCGTGCCGTGGTGCTGACCACCGGCACATTTCTCGGCGGACGCATTCACATTGGTCTTACGAATTATCATGGCGGACGCGCCGGCGACCCGCCGGCGAATGCGCTGGCCGCGCGCCTGCGCGAGCTGGTGCCGAATGTCGGGCGGCTCAAGACCGGCACGCCGCCGCGCCTCGACAAGCGCAGCATCGATGTCTCGGCCATGGAGGAGCAGGCCAGTGACGCGCCCACGCCGGTGTTCTCCTTCCTCGGCCAGGCGTCCGAACATCCGCAGCAGGTGTCGTGCTTCATCACCTATACGAATGAACGCACGCACGACATTATCCGCAGCGGCCTCGACCGCTCGCCGATGTACACCGGCGTGATCGAAGGCGTGGGTCCGCGTTATTGTCCGTCGATCGAGGACAAGATCGTGCGCTTTGCCGACAAGAACCGGCATCAGGTGTTTGTCGAACCGGAGGGCCTGGACAGCGACGAGATTTATCCGAACGGCATTTCCACCAGCCTGCCTTACGATGTACAGCTGCAAGCGGTGCGTTCGATCGCAGGTTTCGAGCAGGCGCACATCACGCGCCCGGGCTACGCGATTGAATACGATTACTTTGACCCGCGCGATCTCAGGCCGACGCTCGAAACCAAGGCGATCGCAGGTCTGTACTTTGCCGGCCAGATCAACGGCACCACCGGCTACGAAGAAGCGGCCGCGCAGGGCCTGATCGCCGGCATCAACGCGGCGCGCGCCGCGCAGGGAAAAGAAGGCTGGTGGCCGCAGCGTAGCGAGGCCTATCTGGGCGTGTTGATCGACGACCTCATCACGCGCGGCGTCACCGAGCCGTACCGCATGTTTACCTCGCGCGCCGAGTATCGCCTCTCCTTGCGCGAGGACAACGCCGACCTGCGCCTCACTGAAACCGGCCGGGGATTGGGCGTGGTGGACGAAGTGCGCTGGCAGCGCTTCGCCGCCAAGCGCGAGGCCATCGTGTGCGAGCAACAACGCTTGCGCAGCATCTGGCTTAAGCCGGGGATGGTGAGTGAGAGCGAGGAACAGCGCGTGCTCGGCACGCCGCTCGCGCACGAGTACAACCTGCTGGAGCTATTGCGCCGGCCGGAAGTAAATTATGCGGAACTCACAGCACTTCCCGGCGCCGGTCCGGCGGTGGACGACGCACGGGTCACCGAACAGATCGAAATCCAGGCCAAGTACGCCGGTTACATCGAGCGCCAGCAGGACGAAATCGAGAAGCACCAGCGCCACGAAGATACGCGCCTGCCGGAAGCGCTCGACTACGCCGGCGTGCGTGGCCTGTCGATTGAGGCGCGCCAGAAACTCGCGCGTCACCGGCCCGCGACCCTCGGCCAGGCGGCGCGCATCTCCGGCATCACCCCGGCCGCCATTTCGCTGCTGCTCGTCCACCTCAAGCGCCGCAACGCCTGAGGCCTTTGCTGACAGCCTCGCTTCACCTTACCGTATTAGCCCACGGCGACTGGGCCCTTTAGGCGGCCAGCCATCGCTGGGCTAAGCTTTAACGACGATCAGGGCAGAGTGGTTGGAGGTGGAGGGTGAACGGAATTCTCACCACTGGTTTGGCGATTCTATCGGGCGCGTGCCTGTATGCTGCCGTGCATCACGCCTGGGCAGGCTGTCGTCGTCCGCTGCAGCCACTGCATCTCCTGTTCGCTCTGCTTAGCCTCCTCGCAACGTTATACGTCCTCGCCAAGCTCGGCGCCTACCGAGCCGGTTCGGCACAAGCCCTGGTGGACATGCGTCGGATAGAAGTGTTTTTTGGAAGCCTAACTATAGGTGTCTTGCCCTGGTTCGTGGCCGCGTATTCAAAGCTGCAACCTGGCCGGTGGTTGTGGGTCTTGAGTGTGGGCATGGGAGCGGCCGTGGTCGCCAACCTTGTGCTGCCCTACGGACTTACTTTTGTCGAATTACCGGCGTTTCATCGCGTGGTTCTGCCCTGGGGAGAAACAGTGGCGGACCTGCGCGTGCACCAGCGCAGCGTCTGGTTCCTTGCGGGGTGGGTCGTCATACTGCTTTGTTTTGTTTACTCGGCATATGCCTGCGCGCGCCAATACCAGCGTGGCGAGCACCGCCGGGCGACGGCGCTGGCCGTGGCGCTGGGAGTTTTTCTCAGCTTTGTGTTGTTCAACCAGATTGTGAACTTCGGTCTGGTCGAGTTTACCCACACCGCCGAATTCGGTTTTATCGCTCTGGTTCTGCTCATGAGCCGGGCCTTGAGCCGCGAACTGCGTGAAAGTGGTGAAGCGCTGAAGGATTCCGAGGCACGGTTTCGCTCGTTGGTGGAGCAATCCCCGTTCAGCATCCAGGTGTTCACGCCCGACGGCCACACGCGCCTCGTCAATCGTGCCTGGGAAACGCTGTGGGGCCTGAAGCTCCCGGCACTGGCGAATTACAACGTCCTTCACGATCGCCAGCTCGTCGACAAGGGAGTGACGCCCTACTTGCAGCGCGGGTTCGCGGGCGAATCGGTGGAGATCCCTCCCATCGTCTACAACCCGCGGGATACGTCCGAGCTGGTGGATGGGCCGCAGCGCGACCGCTGGGTACGCGCCTATGTTTACCCCATCCGGGACGAGGCGCGGCGCGTGCGGGAGGTGATTTTAATGCACGAGGACGTCACTGAGCGCAAGCGCACCGAGGACGCGTTGCAATCGAGCGAGGCACGTCTGCGCGCCACGCTCGACAACACACCCGGCGTGGCGGTGCAGTGGTTCGATCGCGCCGGGCATGTGTTGTACTGGAACACGGCATCCGAAACGCTTTATGGCATTCCGGCCGCGCAGGCGGTCGGCAAAACTCTGCTCGATCTGCTGTACACACCCGAGCAATTTCGTGAATTATTGGACCTGATTGCCACGATCGAACGCCAGGGACAGGCCTACGGCCCCGCCGAAGTTGACATTCACAGCGTCAGCGGCGCCGAGGTAACCGTACTCTACACGCTGTTCGCGGTCCCGGGCGCCGGCACGGAACCGATCTTCGTGTGCATGGATGTGGACATCACCGAACGCAAGCGCGCGGAGCGGGCGATTAAAACCATCGCAGCCGGCGTATCGACCCAAACCGGCGACAATTTTTTTCGCGATCTGGTTGCGCATCTTGCGGCGCTGTTCAAGGCCGAGTACGCCTTTATCGGCGTGTTCGACCAAACCGACCCGAACGCCATTACCACCCTGGCCGTGTGCGCGCACGGGGCGGTTGCGCCCAACATGACGTACAGCCTGGAGCACACGCCGTGCGCCCATGTCGTGGGTCAACACACCTGCACCCACCCCAGTGGGGTGCAGAAACTTTTTCCACAAGACCAACTGCTGATTGATATGGGTGTGGAGGGGTATATTGGCACGCCGCTGTTCGACGCGCAGGGGACGCCCGCTGGCATTATCGTGGTGCTGAGCCAGGCGCCTTTGCAGCACAGCGAACAGTTTCGCGAGATGCTGGAAATATTTGCCGCGCGCGCCGCCGCCGAAATCCAGCGTTTAAGCGCCGAGGCGCGCATTCGCCACATGGCATACTTTGATTACCTGACCGGGCTGGCCAACCGCGCCGCGCTGGAGGAACACCTGGAGCAAGCGCTCCGGCAAGCGCAGCGGTCGGGGCAGCAAGGCGCAATGCTGCTGATCGATCTTGACCACTTCAAAACCATCAACGATGCCTTGAGCCACGAAGTGGGGGATCTAGTGCTACGCGACGTGGCGCGGCGTCTGTCGGAAACTGCTGCCGGACGGACGTTTGTCGCGCGCCTGGGGGGAGATGAATTTGTGCTGGTGCTGTCGGAGATTTCCAGCAACGCCGAGACGGCGGCGGGCGCCGCCCGCCGCTTGGCCGAGGCCGTGACCGAGGAGTTGGCGAGCCCGTTCACCATCGGCGACCAAACGCTCAACGTCGGTGCCAGCATTGGTGTCGTGCTGTTTCCGCAGGCCGGCACCACCACCCCTGATGTATTGCGTCATGCCGACATCGCCTTGTACCGTGCCAAGTCGCAAGGGCGCAACACGATTCAATTCTTCCTGCCGATCATGCAGGCGACGGTGGACGAGCGCATGCTGGTGGAGCGCGGATTGCGGCAAGCCCTGGTGCGCGGCGATCTGGTCTTGCAGTTTCAACCACAGCTTAACCGCGCCGCGCAGGTGGTGGGTGCCGAGACGTTGCTGCGGTGGCGCCAGCCGGGCAAAGGCGTTGTCGGGCCGGCCGACTTTATTTCGGTGGCGGAAGAAACCGGGATGATTCACTCAATCGGTCAGTGGGCGCTGGCCGAGGCCTGTGACCGATTAAAAGCCTGGGAAGGCGCGGCGCTGACCGAAAAGCTCAGCTTGTCGGTCAACGTCAGCAGTTGGCAGTTCGTGCGCGACGATTTTGTCCGGCAGGTGGAACGCCAGCTGGCGCGCAGCGGGGCCGATCCGGCGCGCCTGTCGCTCGAAATCACCGAGTCCGCATTGTTTTACGACATCGAGGACGCCATGCAAAAAATGCACGCACTGCGCGCCTTGGGCTTGCGATTGTCGATGGACGATTTCGGCACCGGATTTTCGTCGTTAAATTATTTACGAAAACTTCCCCTCAACGAATTGAAAATCGACCAATCGTTCGTGCATGCCATCGCCCCGGAGACGCCGGATGTTTTTTTAAGTTCCATCGTCGCCATCGGTCATGCCCTGGGCATGACCGTGGTCGGGGAGGGCGTGGAAACCGAAGCACAGCGGAGCGCGCTGGTCGCCATGGGTTGCGACGGCTTTCAAGGCTACCTGTGGTCCGCCCCCCTGGAGGCCGACGCGTTCGTGAAATGGGTCTCTGCACAAGGCGCAATATAAACAAGCTGCGCAGCGGGGCGCGAGGCAAACATAAAAAAGCCCGGCACCATGTGTGCCGGGCGTTGGTTGGCGCGGACCTTTAAGGTTTCTGTGGGTCGGCGGCGGTCGGTGTAGCAGTAGCGGGGATGCTGGCCGGCGGGATCGCCGCCGCCGGAGCATTTTCATAAACAAAAGTGCTGGTGCCAAGCGTGCTGCCGGCCTCGTCCACCACGGATACTTTCCATTCGCCGATCTGCTGCGGATCAAGGGTCTTGTTCGAGTACACGCGCCAGCGGCTGCCGCCGACATCAAAGCTCTTCTCGTGCACCACTTTGCCGTCGTGTTCCCAGCGATGGGTAATCTTCTGGTTGGGGGCGTCCTTGATATCGGTGAAGAAATAGACGCGGTTCTTGTCGTTGAGCAGGCTGCTGATCTTGTCGGTCGGCTCACGGTCCTGCACGGCGCTGGTGAACTGGGCACGCGCCAGCGTGGCGGTTCCCGCCGCCCGGGGTTCTTGCGCCAGCGACGATTTGTCCTGCGCCGCCCGTTCGGCGGCGGTCGCCGGGCCCGTGGTGGTGGCTGCTTTCGGTTGGGAAATGGGTTGCGCCGTTGTGGCTGGCTGTGCGGCAGCAGCTGGCGGCGAGTATTCGTCGGCACATACTGGCAGTACCGCGAGCGCCGAGAACAGGGCAAATAGTTTCTTCATGTCGTCCTCCGTGTTTAGATGTAAGGGTTCCTTGACTGCTGCGTCAGACTACTCGTGTCTGCCGGATATTCCAGCCCCGGCTGGACGAACCTCATGGTGGCCGCGACCGGCGGTCACCGGACCACCCCATCATCTCAAGGAGCGGAACCATGCGTGCATTCATGCTGTTGGTAGTGAGCCTGGTATTAAGCAACCCCGTCCATGCAGAGGGCAAAATGATCACGAAGAAGAGCAGCCACAGCGTAGTGGTCACCATGGATCGCCTTGAGGCGGCGCTCAAGGAGAAGGAAATCGGTGTGGTGGCGCGCGTTGACCACGCCGCGGCGGCGAAAAAGGTCGATATGGCACTCAAGCCCACGCAGGTGCTGATCTTCGGCAACCCGAAGCTCGGCACGCCGCTGATGCAGAGTAATCCCCAGGCCGGACTCGACCTGCCGCTCAAGGTTCTGGCCTGGGAGGATGCGGCGGGCGTGGTCTGGGTGGGATACACTGCACCGGCGGACCTCGTGGCACGCTACCAGATTGGCGAGCGCGCCGAAGTGGTGCAGAAAATGACCGGGGTCCTGGACGCGCTCACTACCCAGGCCACCAAACCCTGAACGCTGACCCACTCCACAGATGTCTTGAAAAAGGTCTTCAACAACTCGGCGTGCCGCTGCCGGTAGAAGACCGGCAGCGGCTGCTGGCGTTTGTGCGCCTGCTTGTTAAATGGAACGCGGCCTACAACCTGACCGCGGTGCGCGATCCGCAAGAGATGGTCACGCGCCATCTGCTCGACAGCCTGGTGTTGCTGCCTTATCTGCAAGGCCCGCGCGTGCTCGACATCGGCACCGGCCCGGGCCTGCCGGGCATACCGCTGGCCGTGGCACGGCCGGATTGCGCCTTTACGCTGCTCGACGCCAACGCCAAGAAAACCCGCTTCGTCACCCAGGCGGTGGGTGAGCTGGGTCTGAAAAACGTCGTGGTGGTGCAGGACCGGGTGGAAAATTACCGTCCGGAGCAAAAATTCGATACCCTTGTGGCGCGCGCGTTTTCCAGCATTGCTGATATGCTGAACCACGCGCAGCATTTGTGCGCCCCGGGCGGCCGTTTTCTGGCCATGAAGGGTGTGTATCCGGAAGGGGAGTTGGCGGCGATCCCGGCAGACTTTGCCGTGCACGAGGTGGTAGAACTCAAGGTGCCGGGCCTGGACGCCGCACGCCATCTGGCCATCATCACACTGCGGTCGTGACAGACCAGCTAGCAAACCATGTCTATGGCGAAAGTTATCGCGGTCACGAATCAAAAAGGCGGGGTCGGCAAGACCACGACCAGCATCAACCTTGCGGCCTCGCTGGCGAAGACGCGCCGGCGCGTGCTGCTCGTCGACATCGATCCACAGGGCAACGCCACCATGGGCAGCGGCTTGTCCAAGGGCGAACTCGACACCACCATCTATCAGGTGTTGCTCGGCATCGAACCGATTGAAAAAGCGCTGCACAAAACCGAAGGCGGTTACGACATCGTGCCGGCAAACAGCGACCTGGCCGGCGCCGAAATCGAGCTGATCAACCTCGACCGGCGCGAGCGCCGCCTGCGCGTTGCACTCGAAAGCGTCCAGGGAAACTACGACTACATCCTTATCGATTGCCCGCCGTCGCTCAACCTGCTCACCCTGAACGCGCTGGTCGCCACGGATGCGGTGCTGATCCCGATGCAGTGCGAATACTATGCGCTCGAGGGACTGTCGTCGCTGGTCGCCACCATCCAGCGGGTGCGTGAATCGCTCAACCCGCAACTCGAGATCGGCGGCTTGTTACGCACCATGTACGACCCGCGCAACAGCTTGGCCACGGAAGTTTCGGCGCAGCTGCTCCAGCACTTCGGCAGTAAACTTTACAACACCATTATCCCGCGCAACGTCCGCCTGGCCGAGGCACCGAGCCATGGCCAGGCGGTGATTACGTACGATATGCAGTCCAAGGGCGCACAGGCCTATCTGGCGCTGGCCGGCGAGTTGTTGCGCCGCGACGAAGCCGCCTGAACTTCGAGAACCACGAGACATGACCATGAGCACCAAGAAACCCAAACTCGGACGCGGCCTGGATGCATTGCTCGGCAGCGCGATCGAGAACGTTGCATCCGCCAAGGACGAACTCAAGCATGTGCCGGTCGACCTGTTGCAGCGCGGCAAGTACCAGCCGCGCACGCACATGGGCGAAGTCGCCCTGCAGGAATTGGCCGACTCGATCAGGGCGCAGGGCGTGGTGCAGCCGATCGTGGTGCGTCCGATTGATGGCGGTCGCTACGAGATCATCGCCGGTGAGCGTCGCTGGCGCGCGGCGCAAATGGCCGGTCTGCACAGCGTGCCGGCGGTGGTGCGCGATATTCCCGACGAAGCCGCGATCGCCATTGCGCTCATCGAAAACATCCAGCGCGAGAACCTCAACCCGGTCGAGGAAGCGACCGCCCTGCAGCGCCTGATCGACGAATTCGGCATGACCCACCAGCAGACCGCCGAGAGCGTTGGCCGTTCGCGCGCCGCGGTCACCAATCTGTTGCGCCTGCTCACGCTCAACGCCGACGTGCGCGAGATGCTGGAGTTGGGCAAGATGGACATGGGCCATGCGCGTGCGCTGCTCGCGCTCACCGGCAAGGCGCAGAGCGAGGCCGCCCGCCAGGTTGTGGACAAGGGCCTGTCGGTGCGCGAAACCGAGCACTTGGTACGCCGCCTGACAGAGCGCCCGCACACGCCCAAGGCCTCGCGCGGCAAGGATCCGGATGTCCGTGCCCTGGAGGAAAATCTTTCCGATAAACTCGGTGCGCGCGTCCAGCTTTTGCAGACCAGCGGCGCCAAGGGCAAGCTCGTGATCGAATACAACAGCATGGACGAGCTGGACGGCATACTCGCGCGCATCAAATAGCCGGACTAAGCTGGAAAAAAGAACGACGCTGTTTGTCACCGAACAAGGAGAACACCATGACGACACTTACCCGCATGCTCGAACGCCAGTTCCCGGCGCGCGCACGACCGCTCGCTCCCGGCGCGGGTTACCTCACCCATCCCTGGGTTCGTACCTCACCCATCCCTGGGTTCGTCGCCATCCTGCTCGCTACGTTCCTGTGGTCGAGCGCCGTGCGCGCCGATCTCGATGACATCCGCCGCGCCGCCGAGGCCGGGGATGCCGCATCGCAGCTCGAGCTCGGTATCCTGTTTCAGTACGGATTCAATTATAAGGGTAATGAAATACCGGCACTCACCTGGTACATGCTGTCCGCCCTCCAGGGCAACGCCAAGGCCGTGTCGCTGCGCGATGCGCTGCAGGCAAAAATGTCCGAGAAGGAAGTGCAGGAAGCGATGGGGCAGGTCGCGCAGTACAAGCCCAGCGGCACGCCGGTTGTGGCGCCCGCTCCGGTAGCACCTGCCAGCGCGCCCGCCACCGAAGCGCCGGTTGAGTTTTCACCGCAACCAGAATCCGAGGACAAGCCGGCCGAAATTGAAGCCTTGCCCGTCCTGCCGGCCGCGCAGTAGGCCAGATGGCCGCGCAACGCTAACGTCGCACCCTGCCGGGATTGATCTTGACCGCGCGCCTGAGCAGGGATTTGGTATAGCGATCGGAGCGATCGGTAAGTGGCGGGCCTGGCGAAACCCGTGTGAGGCCAGCGGCCCCACACGGACGCCAGGGCCGGTGTCGATTGTTAATGCGCGGGCTGCGCAGCGGAGACCTCGTGCGCGGCTTGGCGCATGACGTCCGCGATCAGGGCATAGGTGGCTGTCCAGGCATCGGCCACCTTGGCCGTGTAGATCGGGCCCAGTCCCTGCTCGAGGGTCCACAGCAGGGCCTCGCCCACACTGACGTAGTGTTCATCTTGCACGCCATATTTCACGTGGTTTCGACCCAGATCTTTCAGTGTCGGCAGCAACGCATTGATGGAGTCCATGCCCTTTACGGCGGCCGACAGCATGTGGATCAGCTTCAAGCGTTGCGCCGCCATATTAGTGTTTCTGAACATGCGACCGATGCTCGGATCGAGTTCGAACAAGCGTTGATAAAAAAGACTCGCGGCGGTGTCAGCGATGGGCATCACTTTCAGCCAAGTGGCTTGAACCAGTTCTTTTTGTGCGACAGAAATAGTCATGACTCCTCCTTTATATATGGAACTCCTGTATCCCCGCAGCATGCAGGGCGGGCAACAACGGGAACAACACTTGAATCATGCCATGCACGGCCGACAGCCGTAAGCGCCGGTCGTCAGTCCAAATCCCGCGCTCGGGCACGATCGAACCGCTGCCAGGCCGCGCCCGAATCGATTACATGACGCACGGCATCGGCGGCGGCGCGCAGCGAAGAATGCCGGCCGAGATGGGTCAGGCACAGGGCCGCGGCACAAATGAGATTGTCACGCACGGTTCCTGGTGTCCCCTGCAAGGCCTGCACCCCAGCCAGGGCCGCAGCACGCGCGAGTTCGGCGTTCGCGTCCGGATGTGTTGGAAAGTTGGCAGTTTCCGGTTCGGCGGGCACGACCGGCGCACGCAGCGCGTCGTCCAGACCGAAGTCGGTCGGCGTAAATTCCAGCAGTTGTTCCGCTGCGTTATCGCGATAAACGAAGCATTTTCCGTTCTGCCGCAACATCGGAATGACCCCGCCTTCCACACCACGCACAATGAGCGCCGAATCGAAACCGGCGGCACGCGCCAGCATGGCGTATTTGCGTGGATAGGCCTTGTGTACATAGCCGGTGACGAGATGAGTTAGTTTTCGTCCGCGCATCGGTCCGAGCAATGTCTCGATCGTGGTCAGCACCGGGCGCTTGACGATGCGCGTGCGCAGTCCGGCGAGCGCGTGCAGTTTCGGGCAGAACGCCGATTGATCGAGATAGGTCCAGCCGATGTCCGGTTCACCCAGACGCGCCGCGGCCGCGCGCGGGCGAAGATCCACCGGGATGCCCAGGCTGCGCAATACCTGGTGATGGGTCACGCCGAATTTGGGCGCGAGACGTTCGACGCCGTGACTCAGCGTCGGCACGCCGCAGGCGGCCAACAGCGCGGGCAGGAAGGGTGCCACTGGCAGGGTGTGGCCGTAGCCGTCGTAGGGGTCGGCCAGGTCGAGCACCTCGTCCACCGGTGCGGTCACGGTTTCGGTGGCCGCGCGCAGCGCATCGAGCACGCCGAGATTTTCATCATCGGTTTCGCGTTTCATGCGCAGCGCGATCAGGAAAATCGCGGCCTGCACCGGGTCGGCCGCGTCATTCAACACCTGGCCCATGGCCGCGCTGGCCTCGGTGCGCGAAATGTCCTTGGAGAGTTCGGGACCGGTGGCGATACGTTGAATGACCGAATGCAGGACGGCCGCTGCTTCGGTTAAGGCGGCGGGAGTTGAGCCGGACATTCCATCTCCTCCTTGAGATTTATTGTTGCGCCCAGGCGGGCGACTCGTCGTATGGTTGGATGACGGGTCGGGCGAGACGGACTGTTATACAATATGGACGGCAGCAACAGAAGGACTACCGTCGTCAGATGCGCAACCGCACACTCCGGGATATAGATCATCATGGCCGCCGGCCCGCATAGTTTTGATTCCAACGAAGCTGATTTTGCCGAGCGCGTGATCGCCGCCTCGGCGCGCACGCCGGTGCTGGTGGATTTCTGGGCTGACTGGTGCGGCCCTTGCCGGGTGTTGACACCAGTGCTCGAGCGTCTTGTGGACGAATACGCCGGCCGTTTTTTGCTCGCGAAGGTCGAGGCGGACGAGAACATGCGGCTGGCCGGACGCTACAAACTCCGTGGTTTCCCGACGGTGATTCTGTTTGTAAACGGCGAACCGGTCGATCAATTCAGCGGCGCCCGCCCGCCGGGCTTCGTGCGCGAGTTCCTTGATCAACACCTCGACAAACTGGCCGCAGCAAGGCCGGCCTAAGGCCATTACCTCACCTTATTGCCTTATATTGACCCCTGATCGGGCCACCTTTATACTTCGCCGCCTTTAGCGCGGTCCGGCCGCTGTTTTTCGCCCTGTTGCGGCCTGCCTTTCCGGTGAAAAATACCGGGATTAATGAGCCAAGCCAATGGGTTATGTGGACGCCTTGAGCCAGGATCTGCGCCGGGTTTTGTGGGCGCAGGGACTGCTGACCGTGCTGATTGCGGGCGGTTTCGGATTCGCCCACGGTTTGCCGGAGTTGCTGGCGGCGCTGTACGGGGGAATGACCACGATCCTGATCACTGCGTGGCTGGCGCGGCGAGTTCGCCGGGCCGGTGCGACCGCCACGCCGGCAGCCGGCCTGATGGTGATTTATTCGGGCGCCGTGGTGCGCTATGCCGCGGTGGTAGTGCTGGTGGGTGCGGGAATCGGTTTGTTGAAATTGGCACCGTTGCCGTTGCTGAGCGCGTTTGCGGTGACCCAGTTCGGTTTTTTGGCGTACTGGGGCTCAGCCAAGAACATGGCGGGACCGGACCGGTAAACACTGGCACCGACGTTGGCTAAACGAACAACCAGTAATGATGGAAGTGGATTGAATCGATGTCGGGCGCGACTCTCAGTTCCTCGGAATACATCAAGCACCATCTGCAGAACCTGACCTATGGGCGGCTGCCGGATGGCACCTGGGGACTTGCCCAGACTCCGGAGCAGGCCAAGGAAATGGGCTTCTGGGCGGTGCACCTCGACACTCTCGGTTTCTCCTTCGGTCTCGGTATCCTGTTCCTGTTCTTCTTCTATCTGGCCGCAAGGCGCGCCAGCACCGGCATCCCCGCCGGGTTGCAGAACTTCGTCGAGTGGATCGTGGAATTCATCGACGGTGCGGTGCGTGGTTCATTCACCGGTCGCAATCCAATGGTCGCTCCACTCGCGCTCACCATTTTCCTGTGGGTGTTCCTGATGAACTTCATGGACCTGCTGGCCATCGATCATGCGCCGCAGCTCGCGCACGCTGCCGGCCTGCCGTTCCTTAAAGTTGTGCCGACCACTGATCCGAACGCGACCTTCGGCATGGCCTTCGGTGTGTTTGCGCTGATCCTGTACTACAGCATCAAGATGAAGGGCATTGGCGGCTTCCTCGGTGAGCTGACCATGCAGCCGTTCCAGGCCAAGTCCATCGCGATGAAGACCGTGTTTCTGCTGCCGAATCTGTTTCTCGAAGTCGTCAACCTGATCGCCAAGCCGATCTCTCTCGCGTTGCGACTGTTCGGTAACATGTATGCCGGCGAGATGATCTTTATCCTCATTGCGGTTATGTACGGCGCTGGCTGGCTGTTCGGCACGAGCGCCGGTATCTTGCAACTTGGCTGGGCGATTTTTCATATTTTGATTATCACGTTGCAGGCATTCATTTTCATGACGCTCACCATCGTCTACCTCGACATGGCGCATCAGGAACACCACTGATTTCACCCTTACTTACTCTGACCTCTTAACAGGAGAACACCATGGAACAGTCCCTGCTTTACATCGCTGGCGCCATCATGATGGGTCTCGGCGCGCTTGGCGCGGCCGTGGGCATCGGCATTCTTGGCGGCCGTTTCCTCGAAGGCGTGGCGCGCCAGCCGGAACTGATCCCGACCCTGCGTACCCAGTTCTTCATCGTCATGGGCCTTGTGGACGCGGTGCCGATGATCGCGGTCGGTATCTCCATGTACATCCTGTTCGCGGTTGTGGGCGGCAAGTAATCGCTCCCCTTCTCAGCCTTAATTCCGGAGTACGGGAATGAATATCAATGCAACCCTGATCGGGCAGACTATCGCCTTCATCCTGTTCGTGTGGTTCTGCATGAAGTTTGTGTGGCCGCCGATCATGAAGGCGCTGGAAGAGCGCAAGAAGACCATCGCCGACGGCCTGGCCGCCGGCGAGAAGGGCAAGCACGAGCTGGAGCTGGCGACACGCCGCGCCGGTGATGTCGTGCGCGAGGCCAAGGGCCAGGCGAACGAAATCCTGGCGCAGGCCGAGAAGCGCGCCGGCGAAGTGGTCGACGCCGCCAAGGGCCAGGCCAAGACCGAAGCCGAAGGCATCCTGATTGCGGCGCGCGCCGAGATCGAGCGCGAGCGCAACGTGGCGCGTGAGCAGTTGCGCGTCGCCGTATCCACACTCGCGGTTGCGGGCGCGGCGCGCATTCTCGAAAAGGAAATCGATGCCAAGACCCACGCCAAGCTGCTCGATGCGGTCGTAAAGCAACTGTAAGGACGAACTGTCGCCATGACCGAACGCACCACACTGGCCAGACCGTACGCCGAAGCGGTGTACCGCCTCGCGCACGAGCGCAAGACGCTCAAGGCGTGGTCGGAGATGTTGCAGCTGGTCGCCGCGGTGGCGGCCGATCCGCAAGTGGCAACGTTGATCGACAATCCGCGCGTGGCGCGCGAGCGCTTCGTCGATTTTTTTCTGGACATCTGTGGGAAAAAGCTCGACGCGGACGCCGCCAACTTTATTCGCCTGTTGAGCGAGAATCACCGGCTGGTGCTGCTGCCCGAGATCGCTGCGCTCTACGAAACGCTGCGCGCCCAGGCGGAAGGCCGCGTCGAGGCCGAAGTGGTTTCGGCGACCGAAGTGAGTGCGGCACAACTTAAAGACATCGCCGCGGCGCTGAAAAAGCGCCTCGGCCGCGACATCGATCTCAGCACGCGTATCGATCCGGCGTTGATCGGCGGCATCGTGATTCGTGCGGGCGATCTCGTCATCGACGGCTCCGTGCAGGGAAAACTGCGCGCGCTGGCAACCCATTTGAACCGTTAACAGGCAAGGTAGCGTCATGAACCAGCTCAACCCTTCCGAAATCAGCGAACTCATCAAGTCGCGCATCGAGAAATTCGAAGCCAAGGCCGAAGCGCGCACCGAAGGCATGGTGGTCAGCCTCACCGATGGCATCGCGCGCGTGCACGGTCTGAGCGACGTGATGCAGGGCGAGATGATCGAATTCCCGGGCAACACCTACGGCTTGGCGCTGAACCTCGAGCGCGACTCGGTGGGCGCGGTGATTCTCGGCGAGTACAAGCACATCACCGAAGGCGACAGCGTGCGCTGCACCGGCAAGATTCTGGAAGTGCCGGTGGGCGAAGCGCTGATCGGCCGCGTGGTGGATGCACTCGGCAGCCCGATCGACGGGCGCGGCGCCATCAAGGCCACGGAGACCAGCCCGATTGAAAAAATCGCACCGGGCGTGATTGAGCGCAAATCCGTGTCGCAGCCGGTACAGACTGGTCTCAAGGCGATTGACGCCATGGTGCCGATCGGGCGCGGCCAGCGCGAGCTGATCATCGGCGACCGCCAGACCGGCAAGACCGCGGTGGCGGTGGACGCGATCATCAACCAGAAGGGCACCGGCGTCATTTGTATTTATGTCGCCATCGGCCAGAAGGCCTCATCGGTGGCCTCGGTGGTGCGCAAGCTGGAAGAGAACGGCGCCATGGGCCACACCATTGTGGTGGCCGCGACCGCCGCGGATTCGGCTGCTATGCAGTACATCGCGCCATACAGCGGTTGCGCCATGGGCGAATATTTCCGCGATTCCGGGCGCGACGCGCTGATCATTTATGACGATCTCACCAAGCAGGCCTGGGCCTATCGCCAGATCTCGCTGCTGTTGCGCCGTCCGCCCGGTCGCGAAGCCTACCCGGGTGACGTGTTCTATCTGCATTCGCGCCTGCTCGAACGCGCCGCGCGCGTGAACGAGGAGTACGTGGAAAAAATGACCAAGGGCAAGGTCAAGGGAAAGACCGGTTCGCTCACCGCGCTGCCGGTGATCGAGACCCAAGCCGGCGACGTGTCGGCGTTCGTGCCAACCAACGTGATCTCCATTACTGACGGCCAGATCTTCCTTGAGACTGATTTGTTCAATGCCGGTATCCGTCCGGCCATCAACGCCGGCCTGTCGGTGTCGCGTGTCGGTGGCGCGGCCCAGACCAAGATCATCAAGAAGCTCGGCGGCGGTGTGCGCATGGCGCTCGCCCAGTACCGCGAACTCGCGGCGTTCGCGCAGTTCGCCTCCGATCTGGATGCCGCCACGCGCAAGCAGCTCGATCGCGGCCAGCGCATCATGGAGCTGATGAAGCAGAAACAGTACTCACCCATGACCGTGGCGCAGATGGCGGTGGTGCTGTTCGCCGTCACTCAGGGCTACATCGATGATGTCGAGGTGAAGAAGGTGCAGTCCTTTGAGCAATCGCTGCACGCGACCATGAAGGCCAAGTACAGCGCGCTGCTCGACGAGATCAACGCCAAGCCCGAATACAGCGAAGACATTGAGAAAAAACTGCGCGTCGCGCTCGATGACTTCAAGGCTCATTCCACCTGGTAACCGAAAAGGCAGTGCCAAGTACTCAGAACATTAAACCGGCGTAGAAAATGGCCATCGGCAAAGAAATCCGTACCAAGATCAAGAGCGTGCAAAACACGCAGAAGATCACGCGCGCCATGGAAATGGTTGCGGCCAGCAAAATGCGCAAGGCGCAGGAACGCATGCGCATGGCGCGGCCGTACGCCGACAAGCTGCGTAACGTGATCGGCCACCTGGCGCACGCGCACCCCGAGTACAAGCATCCGTTTCTGCTGGAGCGCGCGGTGAAACGCGTTGGCTTTATCGTCGTGACGTCCGATCGCGGTCTGTGCGGCGGCCTCAACACCAATTTGCTCAAGGCCACGCTCGTCAACATGCGCGAGTGGAGCGAGAGGAAGACCGAGATCGACCTGTGCACCATCGGCGCCAAGGGCTTCACGTTCCTGAAGCGCGCCGGCGGGCGCATCACCTCGCATGTCTCGCACCTGGGCGATTCGCCGCGCATCGAGCAGCTCATCGGTACGGTCAAGACCATGCTCGACGACTACACCTCCGGCAAGATCGACCGGCTGTTCATCGTCTACAGCCGCTTCGTCAACACCATGACCCAGCAGCCGATGGTCGAACAGCTGTTGCCGCTGCCGGCCAAGGCCGAGAAGGCGCTGGAGCACCACTGGGACTACATCTACGAACCGGATTCCAAAGAAGTGCTCGACGACCTGCTGACGCGCTACATCGAAATGCTGGTCTACCAGTCGGCGGTCGAGAACCTGGCGTGCGAGCAATCGGCGCGCATGGTGGCGATGAAGGCGGCCAGCGACAACGCCGGCAAGATGATCGACGAGCTGAAGCTGCGCTACAACAAGGCGCGCCAGGCGGCCATCACCCAGGAGATTTCGGAGATTGTCGGCGGTGCGGCAGCGGTTTAATGAATTCCTGCCACAGATGAACGCAATTAACAGTCCGGCTTTTTTAATTATCTGTGTTCATCTGCGGTTAATAAGGTTTTATTTTTTGAGGTTTTGAACAATGGCTAAGGCAAACGGAAAAATCGTACAGATCATCGGCGCAGTGGTGGACGCGGAGTTTCCGCGCGACAGCATGCCGAAGGTGTATGACGCCCTGCGGGTTGAGAGCGCCAAGCTCACGCTTGAGGTGCAGCAACAGCTCGGCGACGGCGTGGTGCGCTGCATCGCCATGGGCACGACCGACGGCGTGCGCCGCGGTGTCGAGGTGAGCAACACCGGCGCTCCGATTTCCGTGCCGGTCGGCCAGAAAACTCTCGGCCGTATCATGGACGTGCTCGGTTCGCCGATCGACGACAAGGGCCCGGTCGGCGCCGAAAAGTCCATGCCGATTCACCGTGCCGCGCCGAAGTATGAAGAACTCGCGCCCTCGACCGAATTGCTCGAAACCGGCATTAAGGTCATCGATTTGATTTGTCCGTTCGCCAAGGGCGGCAAGGTGGGATTGTTCGGCGGTGCCGGCGTCGGCAAGACCGTGAACATGATGGAGCTGATCCGCAACATCGCCATGGAACATTCCGGCT
>Ga0315271_10000370_pt1 | contig 24025 bp, 23 predicted proteins | sample C3_top_MG_FD_204664 | JGI IMG/M metagenome (GOLD analysis project Ga0315271, IMG submission 204664) | Sediment microbial communities from Yellowstone Lake, YNP, Wyoming, USA - C3_top | ecosystem: Environmental > Aquatic > Freshwater > Lake > Sediment | place: USA: Wyoming | collected 2017-08-01
TCTCCTCGGGTGTGGGCTCCCGGCCGATCTCCTGCACCAGCTGGCGCGAGGTGCGGATCAGCTTGTTGATCGTCTCGATCATGTGCACCGGTATCCGGATCGTGCGGGCCTGGTCGGCGATCGCGCGGGTCACGGCCTGGCGGATCCACCAGGTGGCGTAGGTCGAGAACTTGTAGCCGCGGCGATACTCGAACTTGTCGACGGCCTTCATCAGCCCGATGTTCCCCTCCTGGATCAGGTCCAGGAAGTGCAGGCCGCGGTTGGTGTACTTCTTGGCGATCGAGACCACGAGGCGCAGATTCGCCTCGACGAGTTCGCTCTTGGCCGTGCCGGCGCGCAGCTCGCCGTCGACCATGATCTTGCCCTGGTCGAGGATCTCGGCGCGGGCAAGACCCACCTCCTGTTCGATGGCGCGCACGACCTTGTGCAGCTCGCGCACCTTGCGGTCCATCTCGAGGACCGTTTCCTTGGTGAGCGGACGGCTGCCGACCATGACCTTCGGCTTGCTGCCTTCCTTTGCCGCAGCCACCGCCTTGCGGAAGCCGGCGAGGTCGAGCCGGTAGCGGCCGTAAATCTGGTGGGCCTCGGCGTCGGCAACCCGGATGCGCTGGGCCGCGGTGCGCAGCTGGTTGACGAAGCGCTCGACCTGGGCCGGGTTGATCTTCAGGCCCCACATGGCCTTGAGCAGATTCTGCCGGGCTGTTTCCTGCTCGCGCGTGGCGCGCTGCCGATCCTTGAGCGCGAGACCCTTGTCGCGCAGCTTTTCGTTCAGGCTCTCCACCCGCCGCGCCAGCTTTTCGATGACCTTGAGCTTGGTGGCGACCTTCTCCTTGTGCGTCGCTTCAAGCTGCTCGAGCTGCTCGGGCTCTTCGGTGTCGAGCGCCATGAGTTCGCGCACGCGGATCTGGTCGGCGTCGAGGCGCCCGCGCCAGGCCATGACCTCGGCGAGCACGCAGGGCAGCTGGGAGATGATGTCGAGGACCGTCTTGCGCCCCTCCTCGATGCGTTTGGCGATTTCGACTTCGCCCTCGCGGGTGAGCAGCGGCACGGTGCCCATCTCGCGCAGGTACATGCGCACCGGGTCGTCGGTCTTGCCGATGGCCCCGGGCGTCAGGTCGAGCTCCGGACCCTCGTCCTCGGTGACGGCCTCGTCCTTCTCGCCGCGCAGGCGCAGGCGCCGGAAGTGTGCGGCCTCGGAAGAGTCGATCAGCTCGATGTCCTCCTCGCCGAACATGACGACGATGTTGTCGATCTGGTCGCCGTTGATCACCTCCGGCGGCAGCATGTCGTTGACCTCATCGTAGGTCAGGAAACCCTTTTCCTTGCCGATGTCGATCAGCTGCTTGACCTGGTCCGACCCTTCCTTCTTCTGCATCCCGTCATCCTTTCCGTGAAAGCTCGCGACCTCGCCGCTCGCCCTGGGTGTCATGTATGCTCAGGCCGTCTCGGCAGGCCGGGCGTGCAGGCCGTGCTTGATGGCGAGTAGTTTCTTGACGGTCTCGTGTTCGCCGGCGGCTTCCGCGCTGCGAATCTTCTCCTGGATCAGCCGGCTCTCGCGCTCCATCCGGCGGCGGCGGATCCGGGTGAGGCACTCGCCGGCGGCGCGGCGCGCCTCGTGCTCCTCGGCGAGCGGCCCGGGATCCGCGGCCCACGCCGTAACCAGCCTTCTGAGCCGCTCGTCCTCGAACTGCAGCCGGCCGGCAAGGCCGTCCGTCCCGCCCCGGTCGAGCAGCGCGAAGGCCGTCCCCGCGACGGCGCGGCAGTCCTCGTTCTCGATCTCCTCGAGGGCGATGCTCCCGCGCAGCTCGGCCGCGAGCGCCGGGTGTGCGAGCAGCGCCCTGACGAGCTCCACCTCTTCGGCGCGGGGGCGCTCCGCCACCGCGGGCCGCTGCGGCGTGACCGCGGCACCCGCCCCGGGGACCGCGTCACCCCTGCCCACAAGACCCCGCACCTCGGACCAGAGGACCTCCTCCTTGACGCCGAGGCTCTGAGCCGCCCGTGCGACGTAGTCCGCCTGCGCCACGCGCTCGCGCACCTTCGCGAGCAGGGGCACTGTTTCGCGGACGGCCGCGACCTTCCCCTCGATGGTGTCGAGCCGGTGCTCCTGGATCGTGCGGCGCAGGAAAAAGTCCATCAGATCCTCGGCCTTTTCCACCAGCCCGCGAAAGGACGCGACGCCCTGCGCGCGAATGTAACTGTCGGGGTCGGCGCCGTCGGGCAGCAGCACCCCGCGCGCGAACAGCCCATTGGTGACGAATACCTCGAGACTGCGCTTGGCGGCACGGATGCCCGCGGCGTCACCGTCGAACACGACCACCCATTTTTCGGCAAACCGGCGCATCAGCGCAGCGTGGCCTTCCGTGAGCGCGGTGCCGGAGGTCGCGACCACGTTCGTCACGCCCGCCTGGACGGCGGAGATCAGATCGAAGTAACCCTCGACGATGAGGCCGACGCCTTCGCGGCGGATGGACTCCTTGGCCCGGTGCAGCCCGTAGAGGACGTTGCTCTTGTGGTAGAGCGGCGTCTCCGGCGAATTGAGGTATTTCGGTTCTCCGTCGGCGAGCAGGCGACCGCCAAAGGCCACCACCCTGCCGGTGACGTCGTGGATGGGGAACACCACCCGCCCGCGGAAGCGGTCGACGACGCCGCCGGTCTCGCGCTGGGACGACAGGCCGGCCTGGAGCAACTCCTGCTGGGTGAAGCCCTTCTTCGTCAATTCGCGACAGAGCACGTCGCGGCCCGGAACCGCCCAGCCGATGCCGAACTCCTCGCGCGTGGTGGCGGTGATCGAACGACGCTCGAGGTAGGCGAGGGCCTGCCTGCCGGAGGGCCCCAGAAGATTCATCTTGAAGAGCCCAGCGGCGGCGGCGTTGGCCTCGAGCAGACGCTCCTTGAGGCCCTTTTCCTCGGGCCGGCCGGGGGAGTACTCCGGGAGGGAGATTCCCCGGCGCGCGGCGAGAAACCGCACCGCCTCAGGAAAACTCAATCCTTCCCTCTTCATAATGAAACCAATGACATTGCCACCCTCGCCACAGCCAAAGCAGTGAAAAATCTGTCGCTCCTGATTCACCGTGAAGGACGGCGTTTTTTCGCCGTGGAAAGGGCAAAGACCCATGAAGTTGCGGCCGCTCTTCTTCAGGGAGACGTAGTCGGAAACGACGTCGTAAATGGGGTTTGCACCCCTGACCTGCTCGAGTAGGTCCTCTGAAAACACCCCTGGCCTGTCCTCCCCGCCTGCCGCGCGCCGGGGCTAAATATAGGGATGCACAGGAAAAATGCAAGCAAAAGATCAGAGCTTGTGGCAACGCAGGCAGAAAGCGGTCGGCTCCTTGGTCCCGCGCAGCCGGTGGCCGGCCGGCGGGTCGATGTGGGGGTTGTGGCACGTGGCACAGGTGATCCGGCGCCCGACCCCGAGCGGCAGGAGCTCGGGCACCGCTGGCATCGCGGCCGTCAGCGTCACGGTGTGGGAGGTTCGCCCGGGATGATCGGCCCCCTCGTGGCAGGCAAGGCAGACGATGTTGATGTCCGCGACGAGACTCACGGTGTCGGCGCGATCCTGACCCCAGACCGGTTGTTTGGCGTGGCATTGCGCACACCCGGTCTTCTTCTGCGCGGCCTCCTGGTGGGGGTTGCGCCCGGCCCACTGGTCCTTCGCGTGGCACCTGAAGCAGACTGCATTGCGTTTGCCCACCTCGCCGCCGCGCAACAGGTGCAGCGTGCCCGACGGTTCGTCGAGGCGGCCGACAACGGCGCCGGGGACGTGGCCGGGAACGTGGCAACTCAAGCAGGTCAACGCCCCGTCGGTGAGCGGCCACCCCTGCGGCGTCGTGAAGCCCGCGGGAACCTTGGTCATCGGGTGGCTCATCCCCGGGATGACGCCGGTGCCGTGACAACGCTGGCAGAGGGCGACCACCGTGGCGCCGCGCAGGGGGCCGGACTTCCCGTCGATGTGGCACGCGAAGCAGAGGGTGCGTTTGCGATGCGGATCGAGCGTGACCAGGTCGCGCAGCGGGTCGAGATAGCCGGCCTTCAGCCGCCCCGGGTGGTCCTTGCCGAGGTGCGGGTCGTGACACCCGGTGCATTCCCGCGGCTTCTTGACGGGGTCGATGCCGGCGTAGTGAGCCGCGCCCTTGAGACCGTGGCAGAACTCGCAGAGCTTGCTCCCGGCCGGGGTGAGGGTCGCCTGCTGACCGGGTTCGGGCTTGGTCGAGTGGCAGAACTCGCAGGAGCGGTCGTCACCCGCATGGGGGGAGCGCTTCTCCAACCCCGCGCCATGGCAATCGCGGCACAGCTCCTGCCAGGAGAGGAACACGTCGGGATCGTTGGAGCCGGGGAAACCGCGGAGCAACGCATGGTCGGCGTCCGCGGCGTGAACGAAGTGGCAGGTGACGCAGACCACCTGGCCGCGCACGGCCTCGCTCTTGCCCAGGGGGAGGTGGTCGGGCGTTCGCGTGCCCAGATGCGTCGGGCCCGGAGCCACTCCGAGGGGATGGAAGTTCGCCTCCGGGCCGTGGCAGCGCTCGCACAGCTGCGGCTCGTCGCCCTCGGCACGCCAGAAATTGACCGTTTCGAGCGTGTCGACCCCGAAGCGCGGCGTGTCGAAGTGGCAGTAGTTGCAGTCGAGGACGGCGTGTGGGTTGGGCTTGGTCGCCGCCCCGGCGACGGAAACGCAAAACACCGCGGCCGCGGCAAGTGCGATCGAAGTGCGCCTCGTGTTCATCGTCGCTCCCAGGTGTTTGCGGCATTGTACACCACCCGGCCGGCGTGGACGAAGGCCGAGCCGTCGCCGAAGATCTTGTAGTCGACTTCGTGCATCGCGCTCAGGCCGGGCTCCTTTCGTCCGCTGATCAACAGGATGCCGTCTACCGCCAGGTGATCGCCGGCTCGCTCCGCGTTGGCAGGCGATAATAACGAAAGCGGGGCTCGCCGACGAGCAGCGCGCCGTTGAAGACGTCGCCCGCGGGAAATGCCAGCGCCTCCTGCAGCGGCTGCCAGTGCAGCGCCCCCATGTGCAGATACCCGGCCCAGCAGGCGCCGAGGCCGTGCGACGGGGCCGCAAGCTCGAGGTACGCGAGGGCCAGCGTGCAGGCGCTCGGCGCCGTCACGTCGTCCTTGGGGGCGTGGGTCACGATCAGGTGCGGTGCATCCCGACAGATCAGGTCGCGGCCGTCCTCCCAGGCGGCGACGAGGCGGTTGAGCATGAGCCTGCGCCCCAGCTCCGGTTTCGCGTCGCAAATCGAGCGCATCCAGGCGATCACGTGTCCGGCGATCGCGCGCACCGGCTCGCGCCCGGAGATCACCAGCCAGCGCACCGGCTGCCCGTTGCGTCCCGACGGCGCGTAGCGTGCGGTGCGAATCAGGCGCTCGAGCCGGCCGGGCGCCACCGCGGCTTTTTTGAAGACCCGGATGGAGCGGCGCGAGCGCAGAAAATGCTCGACCTGCTCGGGAGACAGGCGCCACTCGGGGCGGACGGGGGGGCAGTCCTCGAGCGGCATCGTGTCGAGCGAACAGGCGCCGAAGGGACAGGCGGCAACGCACTGCCCGCAGGAGATGCACAGTGCCTCCCCGCCCGGGATCGACTCCGGCGGGGCATCGTCGCCACGCGTCAGAATCCCGGCGGGGCACAGGGCGACGCAGATCCCGTCCCGGCGGCATTTCTTTTCGTCGACGATGAAACGGCTCATGCCCGTCCCCCCGGCCAGTGGTGTGCCCTCCTCACGGTGGGGAAGTGTATACCAGGATGCAAGCACGCGCGAAGACACGACCCTCATCGGCAGAGAGACAGCCGGAGCAAACCCCGTGTTTGACAGCCACAGCCCCGGGGCCGACAATCCGCGGGACTCATGCAAAAGATCGGGACGATCACCCCCTCCAGGTCGACGTACCTGCTGTTCGGCGCGCTCCTTGCGGCGCTGCAGCTGCTCCGAAGCCCGGGAAGCCTGCTGCACCCCCAGTTCTGGGCCGAGGACGGGACGCTGTTTTTCCAGGAAGCCTTCAACCACGGTTTCCTGGGGACCATCCTGCAGCCGGCCTCCGGCTACCTGCACTCGCTCCCCCGGCTCGTGGCCGGGCTCTCCCTGCTTGTGCCGATGGAGCAGGCCCCCCTGGTATTCAATCTAACCGCCTTTGTGGTCCAGCTCATCCCGGCCCTCTATCTGCTCAGCCCCCGCATGGCCCACCTCATCCCCTCGTTTCCAGCGCGGGCCCTCGCGGCGCTGCTGTACGTCGCTCTCCCGGCTTCCTACGAAACCCACGTGAACCTCACCAATTCCCACTGGCATCTGGCCCTGGCGGCGGTCTGCATCCTGTCGGCAACGCCGGCCACGAATCCGCGCAGCCAAACGCTCGAGGCGTGCCTGGCGGTACTTTTTTCCCTGACCGGACCCTTTTCAATCCTGTTTCTGCCGCTCGTCGCGCCGCGCCTGCTCCGAGTCGTAAAAGGCGCACTGCCGGTCCGTGGCCAGGTCGTGTCCGTGGTCGTCGCCGCGGGGGCCGTGATCCAGCTCGGCTGCGCCGCAGCCAGCGCGCGGATCAGCACCGCCGCCGCCCAGTCCGGCACGCTGTCGCTGCAGGAATTGATGACCGTGGTTTCCATGCACACATTCTTCAACGCTCTCTTCGGCATCAACGGATTCACCAGGTTCTACCGGACGCTGCCGCCGATCGGGTACGCACTCGGTCTTGTCGCGCTCGCATATTTTCTCTTTGTCGCGGTGCGGGATCGGGTGAAGCCGCTGGTGATCCTTTTCTATCTCGCCGCGCTGTCCATCGCGCTGTCGTTCCTCTTCCCGTTGAATGACCGGAGGATCTGGCTCCACCCCCAGGCCGGCCCGCGGTACTTTTTGTTCGCCTGCCTCTTCATCCACTTCAGCATCCTGCACCTGGCGTTCGCCGCGCGGTCCTTCAAGGCTGTCGGTTTTCTCTTTCTGGCAATCGCGGTTGCCGTCGGGGTCCCTGCCGATTTTTTCCATCCCCGGCAGCCCGACGTCCACTGGGCCGACCAGACGGAAGTCTTCCGGTCCCTGCCGGCCGGTTCCGACTTTTCCGTGCCCGTCGTGCCCCTGTATCACGGGGGGATGCTGTTGCACAAACGGTCGCCGCAGCGCGGCGCCGCCGCACTTTCGCGGTTTCAACGGACTCCGTCCCCGTCCCCGTCCCCAGCCAATTATTCCATCAGCCGGCCGGCGAAAATCGGCTTGTCCGCGGCGGTCAACGACAGCTATCTCAAAGTGGCCGGGTGGGCGGTCGACGGGTTCGCCCGGGAGCCGGCCGGGGGAGTCTTCGTGATCATCGACGACAAGGAATTTCCCGCGGTCTACGGGTTGCCGACGGACGTCGACATCGACGGGCGCGCGTACTTCGACTGCGGCTTCTCCCGACTCATCCCGATCGGCGAGATCGGTCCCGGATCGCACCGGGTGTCGATTGCGGTGATCACCAGCGACCGCGCCGGCTATTTCGAGCCTGCGGCGCCCCGCCCCTTCGCCACGAGTCAATTCTTTCCCTAGCCGGCCGCCGCGACGTGTCCGCCCGTATTTGACAACCGCGGCTGACGCACGGAGAATCTCCCGCGATGCACCAAAAACCCCTGCGCGTTCACTTCATCGGGATCGGCGGCGCCGGCATGGCCACCGCGGCCGCTCTGGCCGCCGACGCCGGCTTTGCCGTTTCCGGCTCGGACGCCGGCGTCTTCCCGCCGATGAGCGACTTTCTGCGCGCCAAAGGCCTCGCGGTCCGCGAGGGGTACCGGCCGGAGAACCTCGAGCCGGCGGCGGACCTCGTCGTCGTCGGCAATGCCCTCTCGCGCGGCAACCCCGAAGTGGAGTCGCTCCTCGACCGGCGGCTCCCCTACTGCTCGCTCCCCGATTTTCTGCGCGAGCACTTCTTCCCCGGGCGGCGCGTGACGGCGGTCTGCGGCACGCACGGCAAGACGACCATCACGACGCTGCTGGCCTGGCTGCTCGAAGCGGCCGGCCGCTCGCCGACGTTCCTCGCCGGGGGGGTCGCACTGAATTTCGACGGCGGCTACCGGCTCGGGACCGGCCCGGACTTCGTGATCGAGGGGGACGAGTACGACACGGCCTTTTTCGACAAGCGCTCGAAGTTCCTCGCGTACCGGCCGCACAACGTGGTGCTGGCGAACATCGAGTTCGACCACGCGGACATCTTCGCCTCGATGGAGGACTACACGCTGGCGTTCCGGCGACTGGTGAACCTCGTGCCGGGAAACGGCTTTCTCGCGGTGAACGCGGGCGACGCGGTGGCCCGCGAGGTCGCGGCGCCCTGCCGCGGACGGATCATCCCCGTCGCGCCGGGCGCCGCCGCCGCCTTCGATTTCCCCCTCCCCGGCGAGCACTTCCGGCTCGACGCTCTCCTCGCGGCCGCGGCCGCGGCGGCGCTCGACCTCACGGCGGAAGAGATCGCGCGGGGCATGGCGACCTACCGCGGTGTGAAACGGCGGCTCGAAGCGGTTTTCTCCGACCGCGGCGTCACGCTGTACGACGATTTCGCGCACCACCCGACGGCGATCCGGCTCGACCTGGAGACGCTGCGCGCCAAGCACCCCGGCGCGCGCATTCGGGCGCTGTTCGAGCCGCGTTCGAACACCCTGCGCCGAGCCGTCTTCCAGGAGGCGCTCGCGGCATCGTTCGCCGCGGCGGACGAGGTGATCGTCGGCGCGGTGCATCGCGCGGCTCAACTCGACGACGCGAATCGCCTCGACCCGCAGCGTCTGGTGCGCGAAATCGCGGCGGCGGGGCGGTGCGCACGCCACGAGGAGGACGTGGAGGCGATCGCCGCAGCGGTCCTCGCCGACCTGCGTCCCGGGGACGTGGTCGTGGTTCTCTCCAACGGCTCGTTCGGGGGACTGATTCCACGGCTGCGCGCGGGGCTCGAGACGTGGGCGGCAGCGCAGAGCTGATGCTCCCCCCCCCGCTGCAACCCGGCGATCTCGTCGCGCTCGCGGCACCCGGGGCCGCCTTCGACCGCACGGCCTTCGCGCGCGGCGCCGAGTTCATCGCCTCGCAGGGCTACCGCGTCTGCTGGCGCGCGAGCATCACCGCCCGCGCCGGGTACTTCGCCGGGGACGACGACCGGCGCGCCGCTGAGCTGAATTCCTGGCTCCACGATTCCGACGTCAAGGCCATCCTCTTCGCACGCGGCGGCTACGGCACCTCGCGCATCGTCGACCGGCTCGACTTCGCCGCGCTGCGCAGGCACCCGAAGGCGATCGCGGGCTTTTCGGACCTCACCGTGCTGCTCCTTGCGGCGTCCCAGCGCACGGGTATCGCGGTTTTTCACGGTCCCATGGTCGCCGCCGCGGGCAAGGGCGGGGGCGGCGAGCGCGACATGGCGCGCCTGCTGGCCCTTCTCGCCGGCAAGACGGGCCCGCGCGCGCATCGCGGTTTGCGCGCGCTGCGGCCGGGCCGCGTGCGAGCAGCTCTCACGGGGGGCAACCTGAGCCTGCTGGCGCATTCGATCGGCACCCCGTTTCAGGTCGCGGCGCGCGGTCGCATCCTCTTTGTCGAAGAGACCGGCGAGGCGCCGTACCGCGTCGACCGGATGGTGCGTCAGCTGCTCCTCGCCGGTGTTTTCCGTGACGTGGCCGGGGTGGTCCTCGGGCAGTTCTCGGGCATCAAGCCCGGCGAGCGGCGCGCCGTCGCCGACCTCTTTCTCGAGGCCCTGGGCGATCGCCCGGTGCCGGTCGTGTCGGGCTTTCCCGCCGGGCACGGCTCGCCCAACCGCGCACTCCCGTTCGGCGTGGCTGCGACGCTCGACGCGGGAGCCGGAACCCTGGTGTTTGACCCGTGCGTACAGGCACCATGACTCAAACCCTCGCACGCTTCGCCGGACAGCTTCTCGTCGCCGGGTTCGACGGCACTGCGCCTTCGCAGGAGATCACCGCGCTGATCCGCGCCGGGCTCGGCGGCGTCATCCTCTATCGCAAGAACTGCGTCGACGCGAACCAGGTGCTCGGGCTGACCAACAGCCTGCAGGAGACGGCCCGCGCAGCCGGCCACGCGCTGCCGCTGCTGATCGCCATCGATCAGGAGCAAGGGCGGGTCGTGCGCATCACGGAGGGGGTCACCGTTTTTCCCGCGATGGGCGCGCTGGCTCGCATCGGCGACCCTGATCTGATCCGGCGTGTCGCCGACGCAACGAGCCGCGAGCTGCTGGCGATCGGCGTCAACTGGAACCTCGCACCCGTGGCGGATGTCCTCTCCGTACCGGATTGCCCCGTCGGCGACCGCAGCTGCGGCGCCGATCCGGAGCAGGTCGCGCACGCGGTCGCGGCATTCGTGCGAGGCGCCGCGGCCGGCGGCATGCGCACGTGCGCGAAGCACTTCCCCGGCCACGGCTCGACGCAAAAGGACAGCCATGTCGCCGCCCCCCGGGTGGCCCGCAGCCGCGAGGACCTCGAGGCGTGCGATCTCGTCCCCTTCCGCGCCGCGATCCGGGCCGGCGTTCCCGCGGTGATGACCGCGCACATCACCTTCCCGGCGCTCGACCCCGACATGCCGGCCTCCCTGTCGGAGCTCGTCATCGGCGGTCTGCTGCGCGCGCAGCTCGGTTTTTCGGGCGTGGTCGTCTCGGACGACCTGGAAATGGCCGGAATCGCGTGGAACCGACCCCTGGAATCCTCCGGCCTCGCGGCCCTGCGCGCCGGCTCGGACCTGCTGATCATCTCGCGCATGCTGCTGGCCGAGCGCTGCATCCCGGGCTTTCTCGCCGATCTGCGCCTCGCGATTCAGGAGGAGACCGTCGCCGCAGCGACCATCGCCGCCGCTCTCAAGCGCGTCCGGCATTTCAAGCGAGGTCTCGCCTGGCACGCCGACCCGGCCGCGGCCCGCACCGTGCTGCGCGCACCCGATCACCTGGCCCTGCTCGAGGAGGTTGCGCGCCGTGCCGTCCGCTGAAGCGCTCGCCTGGGCGCGCCGGGCTTTTCCCGGCCTCGATCCGGTCAGCGCCCGCCCGCTCCCGCCGGCGGGCTCCTCGCGCGTGCTCACGCGGCTTTTCCACACCGGTGGCAGCCTCGTGCTCGTCGAAAACCCCGTCGAGGTCACGGCTGCCGCAAACGAGAACGACGCCTTCGGCTACCTCGCGGCGCACCTCGGGGCGCGCGGCATCCCGGTGCCCGGGGTGCTGGCCTACAAGCGCTCGCGCGGCTGGGCGCTCGTCGAGGATCTCGGCGATCGCGACCTGTTCGCCGATGTGCGTCAGGCGCTCCACCAAGAGCTGCCGCCCACCGGGGATACCGATGCCCGCGAGCGCGTCGCCACGCTCTACCGCGAGGCGCTGGCGGTGCTCGTGCGCCTGCAAATCGACGGCGCGGCAGGTTTTGACCCGCGCCGCACGCACAACCCGCCGCGCTACGACGTCGCGCTGATGCGGGAGTGGGAGTCCGGTTATTTCGTGCGCGAACTCCTCATCCGCCACCTCGGCCTGGAAGTGCCGCCCGGGCTGGATGGCGAACTCGGTCTTCTCGCCGACCGGGCCGCCGTGGCAGAAGCGCCGTATCTGCTCCACCGCGACTACCAGTCGCAGAACCTCAAAATCCACCTCGGCCGCATCTGTGTCATCGACTTCCAGGGCGCGCGACTCGGGCCGGCGCAGTACGACCTGGCCTCCCTGCTGCTCGACCCTTACGCCGATCTGCCGGCGGGGCTGCGCCGCGAACTGCGCGACCACTATCTCGAACTGTTCACCTCGCGCACCCACGAGGACCGCGAGCGTTTCCTCGAACGCTATCCCCTCGTCGCCGCGCACCGGCTCATGCAGGCCCTCGGCGCCTACGCCTTCCTCGGACTGCAGCGCGCCAAGCCGGCGTTTCTCACGCACATCCCCGTCGCGCTGCGCCTGCTCGAGGAGACGATCGCACCGATTGCGGAAACCGTACCCCTGCTCACTGCCGTCGTTGCCGATGCGCGGCTGCGTGTGGCGGCTGCCGGGGGCGAAAGCGATGCGGCAGGCGCCGCGCGCCAGAGCCCGGCCGGATGAACCAGGCGGCAGCCCCCCCGCGGGCGATGGTGCTCGCGGCCGGACTCGGAACCCGGTTGCGCCCGCTGACGAACGCGATCCCCAAGCCGCTCGTCCCGATCGCCAACAGGCCGCTGCTCGAGTACACCTTCGGCCTGCTCGCCAGCGCCGGCGTCCGCGAGACGATCGTGAACACCCACCACCTGCCGGACATCTTCGAGGCGGGCCTGCGCGGCCTCGACGCCTCGGGGCTGGCAGTGCACGTCTCCCGGGAGCGGCGGATTCTCGGGACCGCGGGAGGGCTCAAAAAAGCCGAGCATTTCCTGGGCGGCGGGACGTTCCTGCTGCTCAACGGGGACTTCCTCGTTGATCTGGATCTTCGGCAGGTGCTAGACTTTCACCAAAAACAAGGAGCTGCAGCAACCATGGTGCTCATGCCAGACGATGCCGCCGGCGTTCTCGGCGTCGACCCCGACGGGGCGATCCGTCGATTCATCGAGCCGCGACCGGGCAGCGAGCCCGCCGGCAGGCTCTCGTGCGGCTTCACCGGCATCCACGTTCTCGAACCGGAAGTTTTCCAGCTGATCCCGGCGAACAAACCCTGGGAGATCAACCGTCAGGTCTACCCCGAACTGCTCGCCCGCGGCCGGCGCGTCTGCGGCTTCGTTCATCGCGGGTACTGGCGCGAGGCAGGCAGCCCCGCGGGCTACCTTGCCGCGAACCGCGAGGTGATCGCCGGCCGCGCGGGCGTTCTCGCCCCTCGCCCAGGTTCCGGCGCCCCGTCGCTCGCCGGAGCCTTCTGCCGCGAGCCGGTTCTCGCCGGCCGCGGCGTGCGAGTCGGCGCAAACGTCGAGATCGGGCCGGAGACCGTCATCGGCCCGGAGGTGCGCATCGGCGACGGAGCGCGCATCCGCCGCTCGGTGATCCTCGAGGGCACCGACGTGCCGGCGGGAGCCGATCTCGACGGCGAGACCCTCTTCCCCGGCGGCAGGTTCGCAGCGTGAGCCGCCGCGCCTGGTTATTCGCAGCCGCGATCCTCGCCGTCTCCCTCTTCGCAGCGCCGCGCGGCGCGTCCGCCGATGGTCTTCCCGAGGGCGGGATGCTGCACACGCCGTTCGGGGACGCACTGGCCGGACGCCTCGTCGCCGACGGCTTCGACCGCGGACGCGTCGAGGCGCTCCTCGGCGACAAGCGGCTGGCGATCAACGGCACGACGCTCTCCTCGGCGATCGTCTACCGGGAATATCCCGCGGACTATTCGAAGTTCCTCCTCGAGGAGCGCCTCTCGAGGGCCCGCGCGTTCATCGCCGCGAACCGCGAGCTGCTCGCCGCCGCCACGGCGCGCTCGGGCGTCCCGGGAGAAGTCATCGCGGCGATCCTGATGATCGAATCGGATTTCGGCGCTTACCGCAAGCTGCATTCCGTTCTCAACGTCTTCGTGACGCTGCTCTGGGCGGCCGATCCCGCGAACTTCGAGACCGTGCTGGCGATCGTGCAGAAGCGGTTGCCCGACGTGACCGCCGAGAAGGTGCGGGAAAAGGCCAGATCCAAGGCGAAGTGGGCGTACGAGCAGCTCACCTACCTCATCAGGATCGCCGAGCGCGAAAAGATCGACCTGCCCGCCCTCGAGGGCTCGTGGGCCGGGGCCTTCGGCATGCCGCAGTTCATCCCGTCGAGCTACTGGGGCTACGCCGTCGACGGCAGCGGCGACGGCCACGCCGACCTCTACACCGCTGCCGACGCGGTCTTCTCCGTGGGCAACTACCTCAAGAGCTTCGGCTGGAAAGACGGCCTCTCCGACGAAAAACAGCGGGCGGTGGTGCGCCGTTACAACAACAGCGATCTGTACGCTGCCACGGTGCTCGGGGCGGCGGCGAAACTGCGGGAGGGGGCGGCGCGGACGCCGTGAGCTCCGACCGGAAGCGACGTCGCGAAGAACGCAAATACAAGCGGATTCGCGTCCGTTACGGCCACAGGGAAACCGCGCACAAGGCCATTGCCCAGCAGATCTCGGCGGGGGGCTTATTCCTCTCGACGAACGACGTCGTCTACGCCAACGACAGCCCGATCGTGGTTGAAATCACGGGCCCGACGGATATCTGGCTCGTCAGCGGGATCGTGCGCCACGCCATCAAGGTGCACCCGAGCATGGCCAGCTTCACCAGGCCCGGGATGGGCGTGGAGCTGACGCACGTCCCGGACGCCTGCCGGGAGTATCTCGCCTCGTTGTAATCCGGGTAAGTCACGGTAGCGAAGAGGCTGATCAAAAGGGTCCAGGTGCAAGGCGGGTGTCGCACCGGCGACTGAGGCGGGCTCGTGCCCGCCGCAGGGAGCCGGGAGAAACCCAACGCAGCAGATGGGCCCTTTTCAGCGGCCGTTACGGGACAAAGACCGCCGAGGCAACGACGGTCGTCCAGAAGCCGCGCTTGTCGCCGATCGCCGACTGCGTGAAGTTCGCGGTCTTGTAAATCTGGTTGTTGATCTTCCAGAGCTCCTTGCGCTCGTCCCAATGCACGTTCTCGTCGAACTCGATGCCGAGGGTCGTGGCGAGCATCGACGCCGCGAGGTCCTCGGCGTAGTCGCCAGAAATCTCCTCGGTCAGCCCGAAGCAGTGGTGCTCGGAGAGGTACCCGTACTGCGCTTTGTTCGAGGGCCGCGCCACGCCGATCGAGGCGGCGACCAGCCGGTTGGGTTCCTGCGTCGCCTGCTCGGCGAGCACGCAGTGCACGATGGCGCCGGGCCGGAGCATGCTGTTGCCCTTGGCGCGCGTCACGACCTTGCAGTTGGGAGGGAAGATGCTCGAGACCCGCACCAGGTTGTACTTCTCGATCTGCGCGTCGCGCAGAGCCTTTTCGAACGATTGAAGCTTCTCCTTGTGCGTCCCCACGCCTTTCGTGAAGAAGACTTTTGTCGGCACGTACATGATCTCACCTCCCCCTATCGCGTCGGACGTTTTGGCCGGCTGGCAGGTGGCACGTGCGCCGCCTGCTGCTTCAGCCGCTCGATACGCGCATGCAACTTCTTGTTGCCACGGTACTTGGCGACCAACTCCTGCAGGGCCGCCTCCTTGTTCAGCAGCAGCTTCTTGCGACGGCGCGGCTTCTGCGTCGCCAACAGCCACGCGGTGAGCAGGGGCAGCGCGATCGACGCGTCGCAGTAGGCAGTGACGTTGTTGATGGTCGCGTCCTTGACCTTGCCCCACGAGCGCGCCTCGGAGGCCGTCGCGCCCGAGAGCCCGCCCCAGTGCGGCGCGTCCGCGGTGTACTGGACGAAGAAGTCGTGCCCGCCCTGGTTGTCCTCGAGGATCTGCCACAGCGTCGGCTGGGTCTGCATGAAGAAGTTCTTCGGTGCGCCGCCGCCGACCATCAGCGCGCCGTTCTTTTTCGCCATCCGCACGAGGGCCGCCGTCTCGAGCACGTCGAGCGAGGGGTCGACCGGGACACGATTGCCCTCGAGATAGTTGATGACCAGGTTCATCCCCACCGAGGAATCCCCGGGCGAGGCGACGTACACCGGCACCCCGAGCGCCGCCGCCCGGCCCACGAAGGACTTGCCGGCCTGGGACGCTCGCCGGTTCACCTCCTGGCCGAGGATGGCGTGCACGTCCGCCGTCGAGACCGGCTGGGAGAACTCGCGGTTGATGAACGCCTCGATGATCGTGCGGTCGGTCTCGATCATCGTGTCGCCCTCCTGGATGAAGACGTCGTAGATGCGCGCGATGCCGGCGTCCTTGAGCTCGTTGTCGTCGACCTGGAAGTGCCCCTGGCTCATCGGGAAGTCGAAGGCGCGGTGCAGGTCGTGGTAGAGGTTCGCGCCGGTGGAGATGATCCAGTCGACCCAGCCATTTTCCATCAGGGTGATCAGCGCCCCGGACATCCCGATCGGCGTCATCGCGCCGGCAAGGGTCAGGCAGACCGTCGCGTCGGCCTTGAGCATGTTCGCGTAGACCTCGCAGCTCTCCGCGAGGCGCCGCGCGTTGAAACCCATCCCGGCGTAAACATCGATCAGGTCCTTGACCGACATCCCGCGGCGCAGGCTGATCGGCTCGATGCTCCGGCCCTGCAGGTACTTCTTCTCCATCGCCTTGCACTGTCGGCTCATCGGCACCCTCCTTGGCAACCTTGGTAGTCAGCGGGGGATTTGTAGCATTCTGCGGCCTGATCTTCAACCCCATCCGCGGATCATGCCCCTGTGCAGCCGTTGACATGGCGGTTCCCGTGCGGTTCAATAAACATCCCGCCGCACTCGTTGCGGCGGCGGCGTGATGGCGCAAGCAACCGGGAGCTGCTGCACCCGCAGGCAAGAAGGAGAGAGGAACGATGCATCCGTACCGCGCGACGCAGATCAGCGAACACGTCTGGTGGGTTGGGGCCGTTGACTGGAACATGCGAGACTTTCACGGCTACTCGACCAACCGCGGCACCACGTACAACGCCTATCTGGTGATGGGCGAGAAGATCACGCTGATCGACACCGTCAAGGCCCCGTTCTGCGGCGAGTTGCTCGGCCGCGTCGCCTCCGTCGTCGACCCGGCCGAGATCAGCTACATCGTCTCGAACCACGCGGAGATGGACCACTCGGGAAGCCTGGCAACCGTCATCGACGCGGTGAAGCCCGAGAAGGTCTTCGCCTCGCAGCTCGGGGCGAAAGCCCTCGTCGACCACTTCCGGCTCCCGATGCCGATCACGCCGGTGAAGGACGGCGAAACGCTCGACCTGGGAAACCTGAAGCTGGCCTTCGCAGAAACCCGCATGGTCCACTGGCCCGACAGCATGGTCTCCTGGCTCCCCGGCGAGGACGTGCTCTTCTCGCAGGACGGCTTCGGCATGCACCTCGCCACGAGCGAGCGCTTCGCCGACCAGATCGACATGTCTGTCGTCGAGTTCGAGGGCGCCCGCTACTTCGCGAACATCCTGCTGCCGTTCGCCCCGCTCGTGGGCAAGGTCATCGACCGCCTCCCGACTCTCGGCATCGCCCCGAAGATCATCGCCCCGGACCACGGGCCGATCTGGCGCAGGGATCTGGGCACCCTTCTCGGCTGGTACACCGCGTGGACGCGCCAGCAGAAGCGCCGCAAGGCCCTGGTGGTCTACGACACGATGTGGCACAGCACTTCCCTGATGGCGCACGCGGTCGCCGACGGACTCGATGCCGGAGGCGTGAGCGTCAAGCTGATGTCGCTCAAGGCCAATCACCGCAGCGACATCGTGCACGAACTGCTCGACGCCGGCGCGCTGCTGGTCGGTTCGCCGACGCTCAACAACAACATCTACCCGTCGCTGGCGGACACGCTGACCTACATCAAGGGGCTCAAGCCCCAGAACCTGCTCGGCGCCGCCTTCGGCTCCTACGGCTGGAGCGGAGAAGCGGTCGAGCAGGTGAAAGATTTCCTCGAGGCGATGAACGTCGAACTGGTCCACGAGGGGCTGCGCCAGCGGTTCGTCCCGGATGCGAAGTGCCTCGGGGAGTGCGCCGCGCTCGGCCGCACCACCGCCGAGAAGCTCATCGCCCGGGTCGGTTAGCCCGGGTCGCTGGGGAGGCGCTCAGAGCTCCCGTGCTTTGAAGGTGTCGCAGCGGGTGAGGTCGCCGCTCTCGAACCCGCGGCGGAACCAGCTGACGCGCTGGGCGGACGTGCCGTGGGTGAAGCTGTCCGGGACCACGCGGCCGCGCGCTTCGCGCTGGAGGCGGTCGTCTCCGATGGCGGTGGCCGCGCGCAGCGCCTCCTCGAGGTCGCCGGGGTCGAGCAGCCGCCGGGTTTTGTCCGCCCGATTGCCCCAGACCCCGGCGAGGCAGTCCGCCTGCAGCTCGAGGCGCACCGAGAGGCGGTTCGCCTCGCGCTCGCCCGCCCTGCCCCGCGCTTCGCGCACCTTCCCCTCGATGCCGAGGAGGTTCTGCACGTGGTGCCCGACCTCGTGGGCGATGACGTAGGCCTGCGCGAAGTCGCCCGGCGCCTTGAAGCGCCGGTCGAGGTCCCCGAAGAAGGCGAGGTCGATATAGAGCTTGCGGTCGCCGGGGCAGTAGAAGGGTCCCGTTGCGGCGCCGGCCATGCCGCACGCCGATTCGACCGCGTCGGTAAACAGCACGAGTTTCGGCGCCTCGTAGGACCGGCCCTTCTCCCGGAAGATCGCGCCCCAGGTGTCCTCGGTGTCGGCGAGGACCACCGAGGTGAATTCGGCGAGTCTGTTCTCGGCCGCGGGGCGCGGCTCGTTCGACTGCTCGACGCGCGAACCGCCCCCCGTGGGAATCGAGTTCAGGATCGTCGAAGGGTCGACGCCGAGGTACAGCCCAATGAGCACCAGCACGATCGTCCCCAGCCCGCCGCCCGCGACGCCGCGCGAGATGCGCAAACCCCGGCGGTCTTCAACGTTGTCACTCCGACGGCCGCTCTCCCAGCGCATGGTCAGCTCACCTTGGGCCGTGTGGCGGCCCGATCAACCCTTGCCGTCGCTGTACACCACACTGATCGTGCACTTCCCGTTGTCGCCGACGACCGTGACGTTGGCTTCCCGCTTGGACTTTTTCGCGCTGATCATGCGCATCTGGGGCGTGCTGAGTTCGCTGACGATTTCCCAGCCGCCGTCCTTGAGTTGCGCGCTGTAAAATTCATGCACCTTCTCCGGCGAATCCCCGGTCTGGAAGGTCACCATGTTCATGGCGTTCCCCTGACTCATCGAAGACATCACCGTCGCCTGCGGGTAGCGCGGCACATCCTCGGGGAAATTGCTCGGCAACGCCGCCGCCCCGCCCTTGCCGGCGACTTCGTAGGAGAACTCCTTCCCGCCCTCTTTCCCGGTGATCTTGACCCCTTGGCCCGTGATGTTCACATCAGCCTTGTTGCCGGTGGCCCGCTCGATCGCCCGCTCCGCCGCTTTTTCCGCCGAGGACTCCGACGCCTTCTTGCATCCGGGAGCTGCCATCAGGACCAGACACAACACCACAAGGACCCTGCTCCGTTTCATCGCGACCTCCCCCGTGAAGTTTGCGCGCCAGGAAACCACCTGCACTACCCCTCGCCCGCATTGTAGGCAATTCTTCCGGGAGAGAAAACCCTTCTGTCGTCCCGTCAGCCGGGATCCCCCCACGACACATTGAGACCCGGGGGCACTTCCGAGCGCAGCCTCGGGTTCTCTCCCCGCACGTGGCGCACGAGCGACAGGATGACCTCGCTGTTGATGCAGCGCCCGTTTGCCACTGCGGTATCGGCCAGACGGGCCAGCAGACCGGGCGGAATGCCTTCGACCGTCAGGGTTGCCATGCCCTGGCTCACGCGCCTGGTGCGGCCGGCACCTGCCGCGGGGCGAGCGGGACGCCGCCGGTGTCGGGCAACGCTCCAGCCGCCTCTTCGAGCCGCAATGCCAGCGCAATGTCCAGCGGCGCGCCTTCGGCGACCAGCGCCAGCAGCGCTCCGGGCTCCTCGATCACCGAGCGGACACGACGCTCTCCCGTGTACTCCCAGTCGCCGCGGCGCGTTCTCACGAAGACCGGCACCGCCGCCCCGGATGCCGCGAATCCCCGGGCCAGCCGGACCGCGCGCTCCCCGGTGCCGATCACCATCTCGTGCGGCGCACGCGGGTTCTTTTCAAAGGTCAGACACGCGCAGACGACTCTGCCTCCCCGCGTCGGCAGCGCCGCCCGGACGCTGCCGCCGACGACTTCGTGGATCTGGCCGCGCGTGTACCGCGAACCCTTCGCGAAACGGACCACCTCCCCCTGTCCCATGGCCGCCCCTTCCCTAGTGGTAGAACGTCGTTCTCTCGCGGGCATCGCCCTCGGGGGCGGGACCGCCCTCGTCGGCATTTCCCTCGCGGCGCTGGGACTGCCGCAGCAGGCCGCCGATCATCCTGGCCAGGTCCTGCAGCTCGGTGGCGTACTGGGCCTCGGCATCGGCCTTCATCTCGCCGAGAGCGACCATGAGCTCGAGAAGCGGCGACATCTCCATCACGGCGCGCTTGGAGGCCGCGAAGTGACTTGTCTTCCACTGTTTCTCCCAGAAGCCGAGCCCCGAGGCCAGGTTGAGGACCAGCGCGAGCGTGTTCTCGCGGACGCGCTCGCCGACCGCGGAGTGCGCCTTCCCGTTGCCCGCGGCTTGGTAGAGGCGGGTGCCAAGGGCGATGGACTTGCGGTACACGTCAAGGTTCTCGATGCGGTACGCGGTGTTCGTCGTCATGGATCCCCTCCCGTTGGTTGGTGTAACCTGGAGAAGAGCATGAAGCGTGCCACCGATGACTGCTCGCCGGAACCCCTTGAATACAGGCAATTCCCGAAGAGCCGTGCGCCGGAATGGCAGCTGGACGCCACCCGGTGGAACCGCGGGTGGTCCCGTCAGGAACAGCGCACGGGCTCGCGGCGCGCCCGCCGGGTCAGTACACCGCGGACAGGTCGCTGCCTTTTTTCTCGCCGACCAGCCGCCCGTCCACCAGTTCGAGCACGCGGTCGCAGCGCCTCGCAAGGCGCGGGTCGTGCGTCACCACGAGAAAGCTCACCCCGAAGTCGCGGTTGAACGTGCGCAGCAGCGCGAAAACATCGTCGGCGCTCGCCGTGTCCAGGTTTCCGGTCGGCTCGTCGGCGAGTACGAGCGGCGGCCGCATCGCCAGCGCGCGCGCGACGGCGACCCGCTGCTGCTGCCCCCCCGAGAGCTTGGCGGGGCGACGCCCCTGGAACGTGCCAAGACCGACCTTGCCCAGCAGTTCTGCCGCGCGCACGCGCATCTCCTCATCGGGCCTCCCGCGATCGACGAGCAGCGGCATCATCACATTCTCGAGCGCCGTGAATGCCGGCATCAGGTGGTGGAACTGGAAGATGAAGCCGATGCTGCGCCCGCGCAGGCGCGTCAGGCCGGCCTCGTCGAGGTTCGCGGCCTCCTCCCCGTTGATCCTGATGCTCCCGGAGGTCGGCTGCTCGAGCAGGCCCATGACGTTGAGAAACGTGCTCTTGCCGGCGCCCGACGGACCCGTGAGCGCGACGATCTCGGAGTCGCCGAGCACCAGGTCGATCCCGTGGAGAATCTCAATCTCGGTCTCGGTTCCGATGCCGTAGGACTTGCGGACGCCCGCCGCCTCGAGAACGGGATGCTGCCGGCTCATCCGCCGTACCGTATCGCTGCGACAGGCTCGAGGTGCGCGGCGCGGACCGCCGGCGCGAGCGCCGCGACGATCCCGATGGCCGTCGCCCCCGTGATCGTTGCAGCGTACAGCTGCCAGCCGAGCCAGACGTGAAACACCCCCTGCCAGGACTGGAACGCGAGCGCCGCCCACGTTCCGAGCGCGCAGCCGATCAGGGAGCCGGCCAGCGCCACAATGGCGCCCTGGACGAGGAAGATCGTCAGCACCGAGCGGCGCGAGGCGCCCATCGCCCGCAGGATGCCGATCTCGCGCGACTTCTGCACGACCGAGACCACGAGCACCGACGAGATGCCGAAGGCCACCGCGATGCTCACGAAGAACTGGATCATCGCCGAGGAGCCGCTCTGTCCGCGCAGACCGACCAGCAGCTCGGCGTTGGTCTTCATCCAGCTCTCGGCGGTGAGCCCGGTGCGGGCGGCGATGGTCTTCGCGATCGCCTCGGCCCCGAACAGATCGCTCACCACGAGGTCGATGTTCGTCACGCCGCCGGCCAGGTCGAGCAGCGTCTGCGCGGACCGCAGCGTTATGAAGACCCAGCGGCGGTTCAGGTCCCGCAGCCCCAGGTCGAAGATCCCGGCCACCGTGACCACCTGCGTGCGCCCCCCGGCGGCCGCGAGGCGGACCTTGTCGCCGACCGAGGCGCCGAGATCCTTCGCGAGATCCACGCCGATGACCGCGTCCTCGCCGGCCACGTGAAAGCGGCCGGCGACCATCTTGCGGTCCACCGGCACGATTTTCAGGTACGGCTCCGGCTCGATGCCGAGGAGCGCCACCGATTTCTGGGCGAGCCCCCGCGCGGCGAACGCCGGGCCGGACGCCATCGGGGATGCGGCCGTGACGCCTGACGTGCCGGTGGCGTCCGCCAGGGCCCGCTGCCAGCCGTCGATCGAGCGCAGCCGCTGGGCGCGCTTATCCACCTGGGCGGACACCGTCTCGCCCGCCGCCGCGCTGACCACGGACCGCGCGACATCGTCGGGCGGGCGCAGGACGATGTGCGGCTGGGTCCCGAGCGTCCGCGCGATGAGGTCGTCCTGCAATCCGGTGATGAGGGCCACGAGAAAGACGATGACCGCCGCCCCGACGGCGACGCCGGAGAGGATGAGCACCGTCTGGAAACGCCCCTCGCGCAGGAAACGGAACGCCGCGATCAGCTCGAAGGGCATCTACCCACCCGTCGCCAGCTTCGCCCGGACCTTGTCGCCCGCGGCGATCCTGCCCTCGGCGGCCGGGATCACCTGGTCGCCCGCGGCGAGTCCCGAAAGAATTTCCACGCGGGCCGCGCCCCGCACGCCGATGCCGACCGGCACGCGCTGGGCGCGGCCGTCCCGAATCGCGAGCACCCAGGGGGCGGCCGCCAGATCCCGGACCGCATCGAGCGGCAGGGTGAGCGCGCCGGCCTTGCGCGCGACCTCGATCTCCACCGAGACGGTCATCTCCGGCAGCAGGTAGTCGGGGGGGTCGGGGACGGCGAATTTCGCCGTCACGGTGCCGCTGGCGGCGACCACCGCCGGCACCAGCGTTGCCAGTCCCGCGGCGAAGGTCCGCTCCGGGTAGGCGTCGGCCGACACGACGGCTTTCTGCCCGACGGCGAGCAGCGCGAGATTCTTCTCGTCGATCGGAGCGATGATTTCGGTCCGCCCGGGTCGCGAGAGGACCAGCAAGGTCCGCCCGGGCTGAACGGTGTCGCCCTCCTCCACCGAGCGGACGATGACGCTGCCGGCCGCGGGCGCCCGCACCACCAGGTCGGCAAGCCGGGCCTCGGCGGCGGCGAGTGCTGCCCTGGCCTGGACGACCGCGGCACGTGCCTGCACCACGGCGGCATCGGCCTGGGCGACAACGGCCTGGGCCGCCCGGTCTTCGCCGCCCCCGGGGCGCCCTCCCGCGGCGAGCGTTTTCTCGCGATCCAGACGGCCCTGGGCGGTGTCGAGCGCGCGGCGCGCCTCGTCGAGGTTGGCGCGCGCCAGCATCCCCTGCGAGACGAGGGCATCGACGCGCTCGAAATTGCGTCGCGCCGACTCGAGTTCCGCGGCCGCGATGCCTACCGCCTGCTCCGCCGCGGGAAGCGTCGTGCTGTGCAGCTGCATCAGCCGCGCGGAGGCGGCCGCCGCGCCCGCCAGCGCCTGCGCGACGCCGGCTTCGGCCTGGGCGACACCCGAACGGGCCTGGGCGACGCTCGCCCGCGCCTCCTCGTCCCTGAGGCGCACGAGCACGACCCCCTGCTCCACCCGGTCTCCCTCGCGGACGGACACCTCGATGACCGTCCCCGCGAGGAGGCTGCCAATCTCCACCCTGGCCAACCCCGAGACCCGACCGGTGGCGACGACCGTCTGCACCAACTCGGTGGGCGTCAACGACCAGACGACGGCCTCCCGGCCCTGCAGGCGGTGGCGCAACGCCGGAAACGCCGCGAGCAGCGCCAGGCCAAGGGCGAGAAAAGCCCACCACCGCCGTTTCCCGCGGCCCATACCAGTCATGTCCATAGCTTCTGATCCGTCCTCTCCGGCCTGTTCGTTCCTTGGCGTATCTCCCCGAGAATCTCTGGCGAAATTTGCACGGGCAGGCTGCTCAAAATGGTCCAGGTGCAAGGCGCGCACGTCCTGAGGAATGAGGCGTACGAGCCATACGCCGCAGTGCCGAAGGACGAAGCGGAACGCAGCAGATGGGCCATTTTCAGCGGCCTGCCGCTACAAATGCCCCGCGCTCGTCACCGTGAGTTTGCCGTGCTTGACCCCGCGCATCCCGATCAGCGCCTCCGAGATGCGCTTGATCACCGGCACGGTGCCGCGCAGAACGAGCACTTCGAGGCACAGGTGCGCGTCCAGGTGGATGTGCAGCGTCGAGAGGATCGCCGCGTGGTGCTGGTGCTGAATGTTCGTCAGCGCGTCCCCCAGTTCGTGCACGTGGTGGTCGTACACCAGCGTGAGCGT
>Ga0315271_10000372_pt1 | contig 23995 bp, 19 predicted proteins | sample C3_top_MG_FD_204664 | JGI IMG/M metagenome (GOLD analysis project Ga0315271, IMG submission 204664) | Sediment microbial communities from Yellowstone Lake, YNP, Wyoming, USA - C3_top | ecosystem: Environmental > Aquatic > Freshwater > Lake > Sediment | place: USA: Wyoming | collected 2017-08-01
GATCCGGACCAAGGTGAACCTGCTGCCCGAGGGGATCGAGGAGATCCGCACGGTCGAGATCGTGGGCCTGGACCTCCAGGCCGACGGCGGCACGCACGTGGCGAACACCCGCGAGGTCGGCGGGATCCACGTGACGGGCTACGAGTCCAAGGGACGCATCAACAAGCGGATCCGCCTGGAGCTGGTCGAGCCCGAGTAGGCGGAGCCTCAGCCGACGAGCCGGCACTGGTGCATCCGGCGCCCCGCGGTTCATCGGGCGTGGTGAGGCAGATGCACCAAATCTCACGATTCATGCCAGCCGGGTCGCGGTTCGGTGCATCCGGTGCACCACGCGTCGGGGTCCGGTGCATCGGGCTCACCGAAGTTCGCCCTTCTCCCGCCGCTGCGCCAAGTTTGGTGCATCCCATGCACCGCGGCCGTGGGCTTGGGGGGGTCAGCCGCCCCTCCGCGGCCGTGGGCTGGGGTTCAGCCGCCCTCTCGGGCCGCCGCGCGGGGGTCAGCCGCCGTCCTCAGGCGACGCGCCCCGTTGATGCAGCCATGCACCGCCCTCCGCGGGATGCCGCATCATCGGGGCATGACCGACTTCGACGCTGCGCTCGACGCCCTCGACGCCCGTTTCGCGCGCATCCAGGCTGATCGCGGTGTGCCCGGCATGGCCTGGGGCGTGGTCCGCGACGGCCGGCTGGTGCACGTCGCTGGTGCCGGGACGGTCAGCCAGCAGGACCTCACGACGCCCACAGCCGACCACGTCTTCCGGATCGCGTCGATGACCAAGTCGTTTACCGCGGCGGCCGTGCTCCACCTGCGCGACGAGGGCAGGCTCCGGCTCGACGACCCCGTGGCACAGTACGTCCCGGCCCTCTCGGACTGGCATCCGTATGCCGCGGACGCCGCGCCCGTCACTATCCGCGATCTGCTCACGATGTCGGCGGGTCTCGCGACCGACGACCCGTGGGGCGACCGCCAGCAGGGCCTGCCGCTCGACGAGTTCGAGCGGCTCCTCGCCGGTCGGCCGTCGTTCGCGCTGCCGCCGGGCGTGGTCTACGAATACTCGAACCTCGGCTACGGGATCCTCGGGCGCGTCATCACCGCCGCCACCGGACGCGAGTACCGCGAGGTCGTCCGGGAGCGCCTGCTCGACCCGCTGGGGATGGCCTCGACCGGGTACCTCGAGGAGGAGGTGCCCGAGGACCGGCTGATGCACGGCTACGTCCGGCGTGGCGACGAGCTCATCCGCGAGGGGCGTGACGGCTATGGCGCGCTCGCCTCGATGGGCGGGATCTTCTCGACGATCCGCGACCTCGCCACCTGGGTCGCCGGATTCATCGACGCGTTCCCGGCCCGCTCGGACCCCGAGGGCGACCACCCGCTCCGGCGCTCGTCACGCCGCGAGATGCAGCAGGGCTGGCGTCCTGTGGGCCTGCAGATCCCCGCGCACGCCCCCGACCGGCCCCCGACGGCGCTCGCCTCGGCGTACGGCTTCGGCCTCGAGGCAGCGCCCGAGCTCGAGCTCGGGACCGTCGTCTCGCACTCGGGCGGCTACCCGGGCTTCGGCTCGCACATGGCCTGGCACCCGGCGACCGGCCTCGGCGTGATTGCGCTCGGCAGCCTGCGCTACGCGCCGATGCGGCCGGCGGGGAACGAGGCGCTCCGCGAACTCGTCCTCGCCGATGCGACACCCCGGCGCCCGCTGATCCCGCTTGCTGCGACCGAGCACGCGCTCGAGGCGGTCGACCGCCTGCTCGCATCATGGGACGAGGCGGCGGCCGATGCGCTGTTCGCGATGAACATGGACCTCGACGAGACGCGCGAGCGGCGGCGGTCGGCGGTCGTGGCGGCGGTCGAGCGCGTGGGTGGCCCGCTGGCGCCCGATCCGACTCGCCCGGCTGCCTCGTCCACGCCCGCGGAGCGGACGTGGTGGCGGCGCGGTGAACTGGGCTGGCTCCGGCTGCAGGCGAAGGTCACGCCCGAGACGAGCCCGCGGCTCCAGTGGCTGACCGTCGAGGCCGTCCTCGACCCGTCGCCCGCGCTCGCCCAGATGGCCTCGGACATCCTCGCGGCGGCCGCGGACGGCCCGGCGCTCCCGAGCGGCGTGTCGGTCGCGGACGGGTTCAACCACGCCGCGTATGCGCGAGCCGTCCAGGCGGGCAGTGCCCGGTTCGGCGGGATGCGGCTGGGCTTGCCGATTGCGGGTGACGGCGAGGCGACCGCCACTTGGGAGCTCGGCACGGATCGAGGCGGCGGCGCCACGCTCCGGATCAGGCTCGACCCGGATGGCGCCCTCGCCACGGCTGATCTCGAGGTCGCCCAGCGATCCAAGCCGGCGGAGGGCTGGTAGGCCACCAGGACCCGGGGTCCGAGCCGCCGAGCCTGCGCTAGCGCCAGAGGTCAGGCGCAGCCACGCTCCCGCCGATCTGGGCGGCCAGCCGGGTGAGCACCGCGAACCAGTCAAACCGGCTCGTGACCTCCGAGGCGCGCAGCGTGACCAGCCGGTCGGCGGGTACCAGCGTCGGGATCACGCGGTCGAGGATCGCCTCCACCTCGTCGCGGAAGGCGTCGTTCGTCGAGCGAACGCCATCGGCCTGGAGCGCCACGTCGGGCAGTAGGCGCACGACGAGATCGTAGGTCTGGGACCAGCGGCGGATCAGGGGCTCGGCGTCGAACGCGTCCCTGCCGCCGCACGCGCGCAGGTAGTACGCGAAGTTGTCCATCACCCCGCGATCGGTCGCGAGGACCTGGGCCTTCTGCGCGAGCTCGAGCTCTTGGCGGATCTGTGAGACCAGCACCCAGAGCTGCGCCTCCCCGGTGGCGCGCTCGTTGATCCCGAGCGGGTTGTCGCGCACGACCTCGCGGCCGAGCTCCACCGAGAGCCCTGCCCGCTGCACCTCGGCCGCGAACGCGAGCAGCGCGCTCGTCTTGCGGATCCCGTGCGATCCGATGAACGCGATCTTGGCGTGGCGCGGCCAGGACGTGGCGGCCGGCGTCTCGGCCCGGATGGCGGCCGTGGCAGGACGGGTGGTGGAGGGCTTGCGCGGCATGCCCTCAGCGTACGGCTGATGGGGCCGTCGGGCGTCGGCTATCGAACCCGCCCCCGGCGCCGAACCCGCCCCAGCCCGTCCGATGCTCGCTCAGCGGGCGTTCGGATGCATGTGCCCGCTGAGTGGGCACTCCGCAACGTGGGGAAGCCCCGAAACGCGTGCTTGGGGCCTCGCCGTGCATCGGGCTGCCCGCCCAGCGGGCGCGGGCGCTGTAATGCCCGCTCAGCGGGCCCTTGCCCCCAGCGCCATGCACGGGCCGAGGAATCGCGGCAGCCCGGCATACCTTCCACCGGGGCCCCGCGGCGCACGGGCCGAGGAATCGCGACGGCCCCGGGGCTGTTCGCCGCCGGGGCCGTCGGTCGACCGCGTGGAATGAAGGCTAGAGCGCCTTCACCGCCGCCACCAGTTCGGCGAGGCCGGCCTTGGCGTCCTTGAACAGCATCCCGGTCTTGGGGTTGGTGTAGAGCTCGTTGTCGATGCCCGCGTAGCCGCGGCCCATCGAGCGCTTCATCACGATGATGTTCTTGGCGTGGTCCACGTCGAGGATCGGCATCCCCGACACCGGCGACCCGGGCTTGCGCGCGGCCGGGTTGGTCACGTCGTTGGCGCCGATGACCAGCGCCACGTCGCACCGGTCGAACTCGGGGTTGATGTCATCCATCTCCCGCAGCTGCGGGTAGGGGACGTTGGCCTCGGCCAGGAGCACGTTCATGTGCCCCGGCATGCGGCCGGCCACCGGGTGGATCGCGTACTTCACGTCCACGCCCTTGGCCTCGAGCACCTCGGCGAGCTCGCGGACCCCGTGCTGGGCCTGCGCCACGGCGAGGCCGTAGCCGGGGACCACGATGACCGTGGAGGCGTACGCGAGCTGGATCGCCGCGTCGTCGAGCGAGACCTCGCGGACCGAGCCGCCGACGCCCGCCACGGCGACTGCGGTGCTGTCCCCGCCGCCGAACCCGCCGAGCATGATGTTGAGGATGGAGCGATTCATGGCATCGGCCATGAGCTTGGTCAGGATGGCGCCCGATGCCCCGACCAGCGCGCCCGCGATGATCAGGACCGGGTTGTTGAGCACGAACCCCGCCATCGCGACCGCGGTGCCCGTGAACGAGTTGAGCAGCGAGATGACGACCGGCATGTCGGCGCCGCCGATGGGCATCGCCATCGTGACCCCGAAGATCAGGGCGGCGATCAGGATTCCCGCCATGACCGCGGCGTTGTAGTTGCCGAGGAACAGGAAGAGCGAGCCCGCGATGACCACGGCGGCGAGCACGAGCGTGACGAGCTGCCCGCCCGGGATCTTGACCGGGCGCGACGGGGTGATCCGCAGGCCCATCAGCTTGCCGGACGCGATGAGCGAGCCCGTGAAGGTGACCGACCCGATGGCGATGTCGAGGACGGTCGCGACGTTCTCCTGGAGCCCGGGCACCGTGCCCGCGTGGCGCAGGTACTCGTCAATCGCGATGAGCGCTGCCGCGCCGCCGCCGACCGCGTTGAACAGCGACACCAGCTGGGGCATCGCGGTCATCTTCACGGTCTTGGCGGAGTAGAGGCCGTAGCCGCCGCCGACCGCGATGCCGGCGAGGATGATGGCCCAGCCGACCACGTTGAACGAGCCGGTGGACGGCTTGAACAGGAGGTAGACAGCGGTCGCGCCGATGGCGAGGACCATGCCGCCGGCCGAGACGAGGTTGCCGTTGCGCGCGGTGGCGGGCGAGTTCATCCGCGACAGGCCGATGACGAAGGCCACCGCGCCGAGGAGCCAGGCGAGGCGGACGAAGGCGTCGAGCGGGGTGAGGTTCACCACGGTCAGCCCTCCGCCTTGTCTGTCTTGGGGGCCGCCGGCCTGCGCCTGAACATCTGGAGCATGCGGTCGGTGACCACATACCCGCCCACGACGTTGAGTGACGCGAACGCCACCGCGAGGAATGACAGGACGTACGAGACGGGGTTGTCGGCGGCAACCGCGATGATCATGGCGCCCACCAGCACGATGCCGTGGATGGAGTTGGCGCCCGACATCAGCGGCGTGTGGAGCGTGGCCGGGACCTTGGAGATGACCGCCACACCGCACATGATCGCGAGCACGAAGATCGTGAACGCGAGGTCGATGGGCATGCTCGTCGTCGCCGGGTCACCGTTCATGCGGCACCTCCCGCGGGAGCCAGGAGCTTCTTCACGGTGTCGGAGACGACCTCGCCGCCATGGGTGATGACGGTGGCCTTGGTGACCTCCTCCTCGAAGTCGAGGACGAGGGCGCCGCCCTTCACCATGTTCAGCAGCAGCGCCCGAATGTTCGCCGCGTAGAACTGCGAGGACGAGGCGGGCATCGAGGCCGGCAGGTTCTCAGGGGACACGATGGTGACGCCGTTGTCGGTGACGAACGTCTCGCCGGCCCGGGACAGCTCGCAGTTGCCGCCGAGCGCGGACGCCGCCATGTCCACGATGACCGAGCCCGGCTTCATGTTCGCGACCGCCGCGGCCGTGACGAGCACCGGCGGCTTGCGGCCGGGGACCTGGGCCGTGGTGATCACGACGTCCTGGCTGCCGATGACCCCGTTGAGCTCGGCCTGCTGGGCCGCCTGCTCGTCCGCTGTCAGCGCTCGGGCGTAGCCTCCCGACCCCGTGGCGTCGATGGCCGTCTTGAGCTTGACGAACTTGGCGCCGAGGCTCTCAGCCTGCTCGGCCGTCTCGGGGCGCACGTCGAACGCCGAGACGACGGCGCCGAGGCGGCGCGCAGTGCCGATCGCCTGCAGGCCCGCGACGCCGATGCCCAGCACGAGCACGCTCGCGGGCTTCGCGGTGCCGGCCGCGGTGGTCAGCAGCGGGAAGTAGCGCCCGTACGTGTTGGCGGCGATCAGCACGGCCTTGTACCCGCCGACGTTCGCCTGCGACGACAGCGCGTCCATGGTCTGCGCCCGGGAGAGCGTGCGCGGGATCGCGTCGAGGCTGATCGCGGTAACGCCCGCGCTCGCGAGCGTCTGCATCAGCGCGGCGTCGAGCAGCGGGGACAGCAGCCCCACGACCGCCTGGCCCTTGCGCAGCCGGCTCACCTCGGCCCCCACGGGCTTCTGCACGCGGAGGATCACCTCGCTCTGGGCATAGAGCTCGTCGGTGGCCACGACCGTCGCCCCGGCGTCCGCGAACGCCTGGTCGGGGATCATGGCGCCCGCACCGGCCCCAGCCTCGACGAGCACCTCGAGCCCGGCAGCCGTCAGCTTGCCGAGCGCCTCGGGCACCAGGGCGACGCGCCGCTCTCCAGCGGCTGTCTCCTTGGCGACGCCGACCTTCATGGGCATCTCCGTCCGATGGACACGTTGTTCTTGAGTGGACGGCGGGAGTGTACCGGATGGCCCCCGAAGGAGTGCCGAACGGCATGGGCAGAACTTGGGTGAATCGGGGTGGACCGGCAGGCGCAACACGCGCGAGGCGGAGGTAGCCTCCACGGCCTCCGCGCGTCCGGTCAGCCCTCGTCGTCGGCGGCGTACCGGCGGAGCTTCAGCTCGAGGCACGCCCCGCCTCCGGGACGGGTGCGCGCGCGGACTGACCCGCCCATCGCGATGGCGAGCTGGCGGCACACGAACAGGCCGATGCCGGCACCGGCGACGGTCGGCGCGGTCGAGGGCGACCGGTAGAAGAGCTCGAAGATCCGCTCCTCCTCGGATGCCGCGATCCCGGGCCCGCCGTCGAGCACCCGAAGGACGACGGCGTCGCCGTCGGCGACGGCCTCGACGGTGACGCTCGACCCGGCCCCGCCGTACTTCGCGGCGTTCGAGAGCAGGTTCCGCAGCACCTGCTCCACGTACATCTCCTCGCCCTGGGCAGACGGGAGATCGGCCGGGATGAGCGCCTCGAGCGCCACCTCAGGAGAGCGGGTCCGCTCCGAGGCGACGACCCGCTCGATCACCGGCCGCAGCGCCACGGGCTCGTCGCCCACGTCGAGGCGGCCGCGCTCGACGCGGGTGAGCACCAGCAGGTCCTCGACCATGCGGTACAGCCGGTCGGCCTCGCCCGAGACGTCCGCGAGCAGGGCGTCGCGCTCGCCCGGCCGCATCGCGCGCCATCGCCGTGACAGCACGCGCGTGCCGCCGAAGATCGTCGTGATCGGCGTGCGGAGCTCGTGGGAGACCACGCCGATGAACGCGTCGCGCAGCCGTGCCGCCTCGCGCTCGGCGTCGAGCCGGCGGTTGCGCTCGAGATCGGCCTCCTTGCGCTCCGTGATGTCGCGCGTCGTGCCGATGATCGTGAGCGGCTGGCCCTCGTCCCCTTCGAGCAGTCGGCCGATCCCCTGGAGCCAGCGCACCGGCTGGCCGGGTTGGCCGACGCGGAATTCGACGTCGTACGGGCCGCCGCCACGGAGGCACGCCTCGATGGTCGCCTGCACGCGAGCGCGGTCGTCCGGGTGCACGGTGTCCACCCAGGCGTCCGAGGTCGCCCCGTCCTCCGAGACGCCTGCAATCGCCGGCGGCTCGGGTGTCCAGGTGACCCGATTCGCGGCGACGTCCCACTCCCAGATCCACGTGCCGGACGCGTCGAGGGCGAGGCGGAGGCGCTCATCGCGCCTGCGGACGGCCTCGAACAGCCGGGCGCGCTCGAGGGCACCGGCGCCGTGGGCGGCGAGCGTCTCGAGGAACCAGCGGTCGGCGTCATCGATCGGCATTGCCTCGCTGAACGTGACCGCGAGCGCGCCGATCGTGCTGCCCTCGAACACCATCGGCACGACGGCAGATGCCTCGACGACGCGTGACGCGCCCCCGAGCACCAGCGCCGGGTACTCGGCGAGGCGGTCGGCCGCCGATGTGTGCGCGATCGCCCGCCCCGTCCGCATGACGACCGTCATCGGGACATCGGCGTCCATCGACACACGCTTCCACGGCGCGAGCTCGCCGTCGTCGTAGCCGATCGACGCGAGCAGGACCGCATCGTGCCCGTCATCGGAGCGGACAGCCACCCAACCCCTGGGCGCATCGAGCGCGGCGCAGGCCGCCTCGATCAGCTGGACGGCCACGGCGCGAGGCTCGAGCGACCACGCGAGGGCATCGGCGACGCGCTGGAGCTGGCGGCGACGCGCCTCGTCGCGTCCTTCCCCGGTCGCGAGATCAGGTGGGAGGGTCGTGCTCACGGCCCCGAGTATGCGCGGATCGGCGCGGATCGGCGCCGGACGCGGCCGATCTGGGGCACCATTGGCCCGTGAGCAGCATCGATCCGACCCAGCCCGGCCCCGACCTGGAACCGACCGTGCCCGAACCCGTCGCTCCGGCGTCTTCACCGTGGGCCGCGCCCGCGCCATCCGCCGGCGCCCCGATCCCGCCTGAGGTTCCGAGCGCCCCGGCGCAGGCTCCGTACGCGCCCCTCTACCCGGCCGCCCCGGTCTCCGGCGCAGCTCCATTGCCCGACCTCTCGACGCCTCCGACGCCCGCCCCGATCGCGGCCGGCGACGACTCCTTCGTCTTCGCGCCGCGGCCGCCGTACCGCGAGCCGCGCGAGCGCTCCCCGCGCCGGGGCCAGAACCGCATCGCGCTGTTCGCGACGGTCGTGCTCATCGTCGTGCTCGCGTTCGGGTCGGGGATCGCCGTCGGCCGCGTCACGGCGCCCGGGTCCGGCGAGGGATCGGTGGCCTCGGCCGCGCCGTCCTCGCCCGCCGACTCCCCGGCGCCCGGCGTCTCAGCCTCGCCCGGGTCGTCGGCCTCGCCGGCCGCGTCGGACCCGCTCGCCGGGCTGCCGTCTGACGGCGCGTTGCTCGGCAGCAAGAACGCCAAGGTGCAACTGACCTACTGGGCCGACTTCCAGTGCCCCTTCTGCGCCAAGTTCGCCCAGGACATCCTGCCGCAGCTCGCCTCGCGGATCGCCGACGGGACGGTGTCCGTCCTCCACCGCGACTTCGTCTTCCTCGGCCCAGAGTCCCTCGACGCGGCCGTGGCCGTCCGGTGCGCCAGCGAGCAGGGCAAGTACTGGCCCATGCACGACGCTGTGTACGCGAACCAGAACGGCGAGAACCAGGGCACCTTCACGACCGACTTCCTCGCTGGGATCGCGACCAGCGTGGGCGTGGACGCGGCCAAGTTCGCCGCGTGCCAGGCGCGCCACGACGTGCTCGTCTCCGTCCTCGCCGACACGTCGGCCGGCATGAACGCGGGCGTCCAGTCCACCCCGACGATCGACATCCCGGGCCGGCGGTTCCTCGGCGTTCCCGGCGTGACCCAGTTCCTTGCCGCCATCGACGCCGCTGCGGCTGCGGGCACCGCCCCGACGCCCGCCCCGAGCGTCCAGCCGTCGAGCGACCCGTGGATCGGCAGCGCGACCGAGGGCCGGACCGCGGGATCCGCGTCGGCGCCGGTCACGGTCGAGCTCTGGGTGGACTACCAGGCGACGGGCATGACCACGGTTGTCGGGAGCCTTGAGCCCGGGCTCAAGACGCGGATCGACGCGGGCAAGATCGCGGTCGTCCAGCGCGACCTCGCGACGCTCGGCGACGAGTCCGTGCTCGCCGCATCGTTCATCCGCTGCGGGGCCCAGGCGAACGAGCGGTTCGTGTGGTTCGCGCACGACATCCTGGGTTCGTCTGCGCAGGGCGCGAATGCCGGCGTGTTCGCGACCAAGGCGCTGCTCTGGCTCGCGGCCAAGCTCGGCTGGGACGTGGCCAAGCTCGATGCGTGCCTCGCCGACCCGGCCACGGCGTCCGCGGTGCAGGCAGAAACCGCGGTGGGGACGGGGCTCGGGCTGACGGCGCCGCCCGCAGTGATCATCAAGCGCGGCGACAAGGAGGTCGCCCGGTTCTCGGGCTCCTCGCTCGACGCCGCCAAGGTGCTCGCCGCGATCGACGCTGCAGGGAAATAGGGCGCTCGCCGCGGGGTGGCCCTCGCCGGGGTCACAGACACCTCGCGTTGAGCTCGACGCGCAGCTGGCGGGTCCGTCGCCGAAACCTTGCGAGTTCTTGCCGCCTCGGAAGGGTGACGGTCTCCCCTCCGTCCCGACGGCCTCCCCGCCGTCTGCGGCTCCCCCGGCAACTGTCCCGCCGGGGGAGCCGCCTCGTTCGGGCGGCTCTCGTTCGGTCGGCTTCGACGCCCCGCGTCGGCTTCGCCCCCGCGTCCTCGGCTAGAGGTCGGCGATGCTGATGATCCCGCGGCGGATCGCGAACTTGAGGAGCTCGGTCCGGTCGTGGAAGCCGAGCTTCTCCATGATGTTCGCCCGGTAGTTGTGCACCGTCTGCTCGGAGAGGTGGAACACCTTGGCGATCTCGCGGTTCGTGTGGCCGACCGCCGCCAGGAGGAGGACCTCCTTCTCGCGCTCGGACAGCGAGGCGTAGACGTCCTCGGCGGGGGAGTCCGAGCTGCGCAGCACGTACGTGTTGACCATCCGCGTGACGATCGACGGCGACACGTAGGTCTGGCCGCGGCTCACTGAGCGAAGCGCAGCCACGAGGTCCGCCGGCTCGGACTCGCGCGTGAGGTAGCCGTCCGCGCCCGCCTTGAGGGCCATGCTGAACTGCTCGCTCCCGCTGCCGCTCCGGCACTCGAGCGCGATGATCCGCACCCCGGGCGCCGCGCCGCGCACCTTCTCGATGGCCTCGAACGTGGAGCTGCCCGGCGCCGACAGCGGCTGGCACTCCGCAATCACGACATCCGCAGCCGTCTGCGCGAGCGAGTCGCCGATGGCGTCGATGCTGCCGGGGGTCGCGGTGACCTCCATGTCGAGCTCGGCGTCGATGATCGAGCGGAAGCCGGCGACGAGCATGGGGAAGTCGAAGATCGCGAGCTGTACCGCGATCCTCCCGGCCCCGGGGCCTGCGCCGTTGTTCCTCACCTAGTCCCTCGTTCTCGCGGCGCGACGGAACCTGCGCTCTGCGTCCGCGGCTTCAACTGTGCCGCTCGAGGGGCGGGTGGCCCATGGGCCATCGGTCGCACAGCGTTGCCCGCGATGCCCGCTCCGGGCGGGACCTTCCGGCTTGGCGCCCCGGGCATTCGACGCCCTGCGGGTCGCGGCTCGTGGCCCGCCCTGGCCCCGGTGGACCTCTGGCGCCCCGGTCGACCTCTCGCGTTCGGCCCGCCCGCGCCCGTGGCCCGCCCGCGCACCGGCGACGCCCCCAGATGTGCACCGGGCGCACCTTGTCCAGTCGAGGACGTCGCTGGGAGCCCCTGGAGGGTTGGTTCCGCAACCTTCGAGGCCCAACGGTGGCTCCGGGCGCACATCTGGGCCATTCCGGTGCCGCTGCCGCGCCGAGTCTCCGCCTAAGGTGCGTCGGGCGCACATCTGGGGGTCCGGGGTGGCGCGCCCGGCCGGGCCTGAACCGCCCCTGCTAGCGGACGATCAGCCCGCCGTCGCCCCGCTCAACGGCGGTCACGCGGTCGAGGCCCTCGTGGAGCGCGAACGCCACCCAGGTCTCCAGGCGCTCGCCGGGGGCGAGGACGCGCGCCCGGCCGGCCTCCACCGCGCCCGCGATGTCCTGCGGGTGGCTCGTCCAGGGCTCGAGCGCGAGCAGTTCGTGACCGCGCCAGCCGCCGTACACCTGCCACAGCCAGGCGTGCGGGAAGACCTCGCGGTCGAAGACGATGGCGACGCCGCGCCGGGCGGAGGTGTCCGTGAGGGCGAGCCAGCCGTCGGCGAGGTCGGTCGCCCAGTGGCCGCCGAAGACGCCCGCCTCGCGCGGCAGGACGCGCGACATGTCGTGGACGCCGTCGGGCGCGACGGCCGCTGCCGAGGCCGATGACGAGGCCGCGGCCGGCGAGCCCGACGGCGAAGCCGAGCCCACCGGCAGCGACGGCCACGAATACGCCTGCCCCACCTCGCCCATCAGCGGCTCGGACGCCACGCCCACGACCATCCCGCCGTTCTCCGGCAGATCGATCCGGTGGTCCGCGCCAACCGCGAACGCCGGGTGCACACCCCACGTGAAGGGGAGCGGGTGCACGTCGAGGTTCTCGATCCGGTAGCTCGCCCACAGCACGGGCTGGTCCGCCCGGAGCGCGAGCCGGCGCGTGAACCGGGCCGCCGCGATGTTGCCCAGGCCGGTCATGGTGATCGCGGCCTCGGACCCATCCGGCGCGGCCCACGGAGCGACCGACCACGGCACGCACCACAGCTCGCCCATGTACGGCAGCTTCTCGCCGTGGAGGGTGGAGAGATCACCGCCGGGGAAGATCTCGTCCCAGCCGCCGGACCACCAGTCGTCGAACCAGGCGCCATACGGCGCGAGTCGAGGCGTCAGGCGCGGGTTCCGCCAGAGCAGCTCTCGGTCGCCGACCAGATCGAGCAGCGACGCCACGTGCCCACCCATCGACGGAACCACCGTGACCGACACGAGTCCGTTCTCGAGGACGAGCGCGGGGAAGCCCTCCCACGTTGCCTCGCGGATGGTCACCGCGGTCACGCCAGGATCACCTCCACGCCGGCGTCGCGGATCTCGGCGACGCGCACCGGATCGGCGGCCGAGTCGGTGATGAGCATGTCGATCTGCGCCAGCGGCACGATCGTCGTGAAGCCCTGGCGCCCGAGCTTGGTCGAGTCCGCCACCGCGATCACCCGGCGGCTGCGCGACGTGGCCACGGAGCCCACCTCGGCGACGAGCACGTGCGGCGTCGTGAGGCCCGACTCGACCGTGAGGCCGTCGCAGCCGAGGAAGATCGTGTCTGCGGTGAGCGCCTTGAGGCCCTCGATCGTCCCCGGGCCCACGAACGCGCGGTACTCGGGCAGGTACAGCCCGCCGACGACCACCAGGTGCGGCGCGTCCCAGCCGCCGATCTCGTCCACGACCGGCAGCGAGTAGGTCACCACGGTGATCGCGCTCGGCGCCCGCAGGTTGGACGGCATCTGGGCCGCCACCTGGGCGACGGTCGAGCCGGAGTCGAACAGGACGATCTCACCGGGCGAGAGAAGCCGGGCCGCGGCCGCCGCGATCCGCGCCTTCTCATCGCGGTGCACGCGCAGTTTGTTGACGTACGCGCCGCCGGCCATCCTCGCCGCGAGGCTCACCGCACCGCCGTGCACACGCCGCAACCGACCCGCGCCCTCGAGCAGGATCAGGTCGCGGCGGATGGACGCGTCGGTCACGCCGAAGCGCACCGTGAGGTCGGCCACGCTCACCCGCTGGCCGTCGTCCACCAGCCTCGCGATCTGCTCGCGCCGCTCGTGTGCGGTCAGGGCCGACGGGTCGAGCTCGAGGCCCCTCGCCATGGTCACTTGTTGACCCCCATGGTCAGCCCCTGGATCAGGTTCCGCTGGAAGATGAGGTACACGATGATCGCGGGCAGGGCGGAGACCAGCGAGCCCGCCATGAGCATCGGGATGGACACCACGCGCCCGTTCTGGAGCACCGCCAGACCCACCGTGATCGTCCGCACGGCCGGGTCGTTGATGAACAGCAGGCCGACGAGCAGGTCATCCCAGATCTGGATCACCTGGAGCACGGCAACGGTCGTGATCGCGGGGATCGCGAGCGGCAGCATCACCTTGCGGAAGATCTGCCAGTAGCTCGCGCCGTCCATCACGGACGCCTCGATGAGCTCGGTCGGGATGCCCCGGTAGTACGTGGTCATCAGGTAAGTGGCGAACGGGGCGCCCAGCGCCGCGTACACGATGATCGCGCTCCAGAACTGGTTGACGCCCTTGAGGTGGGCGAGGTTCACGTACACCGGGATGATGATCGACTGCATCGGGATCATCATCCCCGAGAGGACCGCGAGGAAGACCAGCCCCGAGCCCTTGAACGTCAGCTTCGAGAAGGCATAGCCGCCGGTGGTGCTCACGACCAGGATCAGCGCCACGCCGCCTGCGGTGACGATCGTGGAGTTCCGGAGCTGCGTCAGGATCGGCACCGCGGCGAACAGCTGGCTCCACGAATCGAGGCTGAAGCCCTCGCCCGCGACGTACTGGTCCTTCGAGCGGAACGACGTCACGATCATCAGGACGAACGGGAACAGCATGATCACCGCGACCACGCACAGGATCGCGAACATCACGAGCCGCGCGATGCGGCGCCGGCGCTTGGGGTCCACGGTGCGCCCCTAGTCCAGCCGGCTGCGGAACAGCCGCAGTTGGGCGACGCTGATGCCGAACACGACCACGAACAGGACGATTCCGATGGCGGCCGCGTAGCCGAACGCGCCAACCTTGAAGCCCTGCTGGTAGACGTAGAACTCCAGGGTCGTCGAGCCGAAGCCCGGACCGCCGCCGGTCATGATGAAGATCAGGCTGAACAGGGCGGTGAACCCGGTGATCAGCGTGAGGATGAAGGCGAACTGGATGAACCGCATCAGCATCGGGATGGTGATCTTGCGGAAGGTCGTGAAGCCGGTCGCGCCATCGACGCGCGCCGCCTCGTAGATCTCCCGGTCGAGCGTCGCCATCCCGGTGATGAAGATGATCGTGTTGGTGCCGAACACGCTCCAGATGAACGTGATAGCCACAGCCAGCATCGCCGAGTACTCGCCACTCAGGAGGTTCGTCTGGAGGTCGATCCCGACCGCGGCGAGCAGGTTGTTGAGGATCCCCTCAACGGCGAAGACGCGGATCGCCACCATGCCGATGACGACCCAGCTGATCGCGGTCGGCAGGAAGTAGGCGGAGCGGAAGAACCGCCAGCCCAGCACGTGCTCGTTGAGCAGGTACGCCACGAGCAGCGGGATCAGGATGGCGACCGGGACCGCGGCCAGCAGGATCAGGTTGTTCAGCACGACGCGCCAGAAGTTCATGTCGGCGAACAGGCGCTGGTAGTTGCCGAGGCCGATCCAGGTGGACTGGATGCCGTCCCACCGCGTGAAGCTGTAGTAGATCGCCTGGCCGAGCCCGACGGCGAGGATCGTCCCCTCGAGGATGAGGACCGGCAGAGCAAAGAGCACCCCCGCGATGTGCTGCTTGCGACGGAGCCCGGTGCGCCGGCGGCGCGGGGCAGCCGGAGCCGAGGATGCGTCGAGCGGGGTTGCGGTGGTGGTCATCGCAGGGAGGAGGAAGGCCGGCGGCGAGGGGGGTACGCCGCCGGCCCCATGTGGTGGGCTCAGCCGCCTGCGGCCGGAGCCGTGTACGTGTCGCCGCGCCGGTCAGCCGGCAGGGCGTTGAGCGCATCGGCCATCGCCTTGGTGGCGTCCTCGGCGCTCGTGGTCCCGTTGAAGACGCCGTTGAGCAGCTTGGTCGCGACGTCCGTGACCTCGGGCTGCATGACGTTGTCGATCATCGGGTAGCGGGTGTAGCCCTGGGTGGCGGCGAAGTCGAGCATCGCCTTGGCGAGCGGCTGCGAGGGGGCGATGCCCGCCGCGGTCGGGATCAGGCCGCCGTCGGCGATGATCTGCTGCGCCTCGGGGGTGGCCATCCATGCGAGGAAGGCGGCCGCCTCGGCCTTGTGCGCCGAGTAGCTGGTGACGCCGAACCCATTGCCCGGGAACTCGACGACGCCCTTGGTCGCCGTGTCGGTGAACGGCGGGACGAAGACGCCGACCTTGTCGCCGAGCTTGTCGGAGAACTCCTTGAAGTCCCACGAGCCCTCGAGCACCATCGCGGCCTTGCCGGCCTCGAACAGGCCGACCGAGTCGCCATTGAGGACGTCGGGGTTCGTGTAGCCCTTGCCCTTCGTGTCAGCCCAGGTCTTGAGCTGCTTGACGATGGCCGGGTCGGTCCAGGGGATCTGGCCGTTGTAGAGCTTGAGCCAGTCGCCAACCTGCAGGTACATCATCAGGTAGCTGAGGTCGTAGTACGGGTAGAAGCCGGCGTTGAGCGCCTGGCCGCCGGGGCCGTACGCCACCGGGATGGTGCCCGAGGCCTTGAGCTTGGCGAGCGCATCGAACCACTCGGTCCAGTTGGTCGGGAACGTGGTGATCCCGGCCTTGGCGAACAGGTCCTTGTTGTAGAACCCGTTGTAGAACTGCAGGTCGAGCGGCACGCAGATGGCGCCCTGCGCGGCCGCGAGGCCCTTCGAGCACCAGTCCATGCCGTTGAACGACTTGAGCGTGTCGGCTGGGATGTACTGGTCGAGCGGCTCGAGGTAGGACTGGTTCTGGAGGGCGAAGAGGCCCGTCCACATCGTCATCAGGTCGGGGCCGGACTGGGCCACCGCCGCCGCCTTGAGCAGCGCGAAGTAGTTGTCCGCCGGCTGGCTGACAACGTTGAACGAGACGTTGAAGTTCTTGGCCATGTAGGCCTTGATGAGCGCGTTCGTGACGTCCGCGTTCGCCTCAGTGCCGTAGTTGTGCCACAGCGTCAGGGTGACCGGCGCCGCGGTTGTCGGCGCGGACGTCGCGGACGCGGCGACCGAGGGGGCCGTGGACGGCGCGACCGACGCAGCCGTGGACGGCGCGACCGACGCAGCCGTGGACGGCGCCGTGCTGGATGTCGAGCCCGAGCAAGCGGTCGCGATGAGCATCGCGGACGCTGCGAGCGTCAGCAGCCTTCGATTCAAGCCCCTGTCTCCTTTCCGACGCGAACCCCGGAACGGGCATCCTCCGAGCCGGGCCCCGCGGAGCACCGCAGGTCCTGGCCGTCCCCTTCGCGGGTCGCCGCAGACCGGCCACGACGGGCGCGGCTGCATGCAGGATCCTACGCCGAACGGCGCGCGACTCGCAATACGGAATCTGCACGTTCTGGCGCTAATCGTGGTCAAATCTGCATTGATCCGACATCGGCGGACGTGAATCGCCTTGACACCCGACATGTTCCGCATAGCATGTGCGCATCAAACCGAACATGAAATCGGTGCCGACACGCGGTCAGGGAGACCGCTGGGCGCCTGAGAGCAGGAGGCGATCCCGGTGGGTTCTGGCGGCGACATCCGACTGGCGCGACTGTTCGACGGTGGCTCGAACGCGATCGTCGCCGCCATCGACCACGGCCTCTACAACGGCCCCCGCCCGGGCTTCGAGGACCTCTCCGCCGTCGTCGACCGACTCACGGGCGCGGACGCGATCCTGCTGAGCCCCGGCATGGCCCCGCACCTCGCGTCGGCCTTCAGTCGCCGCGGCGCCCCGGCCATGATCGTGCGGCTCAACTGGGGCACGCAGTACGCCACCCAGTGGGGCTACAAGGAGAGCCGCAGCGTGCCGATGATCTCGGCCGCCGGCGCCATCGCGCTGGGCGCGGACATCGTGCTCGTCGGCATGTCCATCAAGACGGGCTCCGAGGCGGTCGACGCCGAGAACGTCGAGATGGTCGCCCGGTGCGTCGCCGAGGCCAAGGCCGCGGGCGTGCCGATCGTGGGCGAGGTCTACCCGGCCGGCCACGAAGACGTCAGCCCCGAGGAGCGCCACGAGGTCATCTCGATCGGCTGCCGCATCGTCGCCGAGCTCGGCGTCGACCTCGTCAAGACGTTCCACACCGGCGAGCGCTTCCACGAAGTGTGCAAGTCCACCCCGGTGCCGGTGCTCGCGCTGGGTGCCAAGAAGCTGCCCCGCGAGGTGGACGCACTCGAGCTCGCCGCGCTCGCGATCAAAGACGGCTCGCGAGGTGTGGTGTTCGGCCGGAACCTGGTCGGCGCCAAGGACCCGGTGAAGTTCATGGCCGCGCTGCGCGAGGTCGTCAAGGACGGCGCCGATCCGGCCGCCGCCGCGACGAAGCACGGCCTGGCGTAATCGCCACAGCAGCGGCGGTGCCGTGACCCTCCTGCTCGGGCTCGACGTCGGCACGACCTCGGTCAAGGCCGGGCTGTTCGATGCCGCCGGGCGCCAGGTCGCGGCCGACGGCCGGGAGTACCGGCTCGCCCACCCGGCGCCGGACCACGTCGAGATCGACGCCGAGGTCTGGTGGTCGTCCGCGGTTGCCGCGGTGCGCGGCGTGCTCGCGACGCCTGGCGTGGACCCCCGCGCGGTCGCCGCGATGGCGGTGTCCTCGCAGGGCGAGACGGTCGTGGCGGTCGACGCCGCGGGCCGGCCGCTCGGGCCCGCGCTCGTCTGGCTGGACAACCGCGCAACTGCCGAGGCGCGCGACCTGGGCGAGCGCTTCCCGAACGCGCTCGTCTACGACCGCACCGGGATCCCGGACGTCAACCCGACATGGCCCGCCGCGAAGCTCCTCTGGTGGCGCCGTCACGAGCCCGTGCTGTTCCTTGGCGCGGCGAAGTTCCTCCTCGTCGAGGACTTCATGCTGCACCGGCTCACCGGCCGGTTCGTCACCGAGGGCGGCGTCGCGTGCACCTCCATGCTGTTCGACATCGTCGAGGGTGGCTGGTGGGGTGAGGGTCTCGACGCTGTGGGCGTTGGGCCGGAGCGACTGCCGGAGATCGCGGCGCCCGCGTCGATCGTGGGCGGGTTGACCGCGGCAGCGGCCGAGGCGCTCGGGCTCCCCGTCGGCCTGCCGGTCGTGGCGGGCGGCATGGACCAGGGCGCGGGCGCGGTCGGGGTGGGGAACACCGGCAACGGCGTCGTGTCGGAGAGCACCGGCGGCGCCCTGACGGTCCAGGCGGCGGTGGCGCGCCATGGCGGTGACCCGTCGCGGCAGACGCCGGTGTACATCCACTCGGCGCCTGGCCAGTACCTCTACTGCCCTGTCTGCCCGGCGGGCGGCATGGCGCTCACCTGGTTCCGCGACACGTTTGGCGGGCTTGAGATCGAACAGGCCAGGCGGGACGGCGGCTCCGCGTACGACCTGCTGACGGCGCTCGCCGCGGGTGTTCCGGCCGGCGCCGACGGGCTCACGATGCTCCCGCACCTCGCCGGCGCGTTCAGCCCCGAGTACGTCCCGCAGGCGCGCGGCGCGTTCATCGGCATGACGCTCGCCCACACGCGGGGCCACTTCGTCCGCTCCGTGCTCGAGGCCGTGGCGTTCATGCTCCGGCGGAACGTGGAGCTGGTGGGCCGCGCCGGTGCCGTGGCGACCGAGATCCGCTCGCACGGCGGCGGGGCGCGGTCGGCGCTGTGGAACCAGATCAAGGCGGACGTTTGCGGGCTGCCGGTCGTCACCCTCGAGGGCGAGGACGCGGCGGTGCGCGGCGACGCGATGACCGCGGGCGTGGCGGTCGGCGTCTTCCCCGACCTCGCGGCGGCGGACGCGGCGCTCGTCGCCACGAAGGCACGGTTCGAGCCCGACCCCGCCAGCTACGCCGCGTACGACGCCGCCTACGATCGCTACAACCGGCTGTTCGAGGCGCTGCGGCCCGAGTTCGAGCGCGCTGCGGGTGTCCCGGCCGCTGTCGGCGACCCCGGCTGATCCACGACAATCAACACCAAGAAGCACACACGACAACCATGAACGAGGAGGCCCACAGGTGGCGGTGAAGGCGAAGATCGGCGTCTGCGTGATGGCGCTGCTCGAGGACGACTACAACAAGACCGGCCACATGCGCGAGCGCGCGACCGCCGCGGCGCAGGAGATCGCGGACACGTTCGCCGAGTGGGGCGAGGTCGTCCACGCGGGTCTGGTCGAGGAGGAGTGGCAGGCGGCGGCTGCGGCCAAGGCGTTCAACGCCGCGGACGTGGACCTCATCGTCATGATGGAGCTCGCCTACACCAAGGGCCTGGTGCCGGCGCGCGTGATCATCGACACCAAGCAGCCGATCCTGGTCTGGAACGCCCAGAAGATCCGCCGCCTCGACGAGAAGGACGGCTTCGACGTCGTCATGCTCAACTCGGGGATGGCGGGCATGCCTGAGCTGACGGCGATCCTGCTGCGCACCGACCGGGACTACGCGCTCGTCACCTCACTCTTCGATGATCCCGACGGTCGCCGCCGCGTGCAGGAAGTGATCCAGGCGGCCGCCGTGCGCCGCAAGCTGCGCGAGACCCGCGTCGCCCTCGTCGGCCACAACTTCGAGGGCATGACGGACCTGATGTTCGACGGGCTCTCGATGCGCGAGACGCTCGGCCCGGTGTACTGGCCGCTCGAGCCCGAGAAGGTCGCGGTCCGCGTGGGCGAGATCGACCAGGCGCTCGTGGACCAGGTGATCGCCGAGGAGAAGGCGAAGTACACGGTCGACATGGAGCCGGCACTGTTCGAGAGGAGCGTCCGCCTCGCGATCGCGCTCGAGCAGATCGTCAAAGAGAACAAGTTCGACGCGTTCTGCGCGTTCGACCAGGTGTGGCTGACCGACCCGCGCGTGGGCGTGATCCCGAGTTACGGCACCGGGCGCCTGTGCGAGATCGGCATCCCGGCCGCGCCCGAGGGCGACGTGAACACCGCGGTCGCGCAGGTGATCCTCCACGAGCTCGCCGGCCAGGCGACGACCTTGGAGAACTACGTCATCGACTACGACCAGAACGCGGTCATGTTCAGCCACGACGGCCACGGCAACCCCGCGATGGGCACGCCTGGCGCGGTCAAGGTGAAGCACTCGATCTACTACCACGGCGTGCACGGCTTTGGCGCGGGCTTCGAGTTTGCGTACAAGCCCGGGCACATCACCAACCTCGCGGTCGTCACGTCGGGCCTCAACCAGTGGCGCTTCGTGATCAGCGAGGGCGAGCTGCTGCCGTTCCCGCCGCGGGAGATCAGCGCGCCGCAGACGCTGTTCCGCCACGACACGCTCTCGATCGCCGACTGGTGCGACGGCTGGCTCCGCGCCGGGGCGACCCACCATCAGGGCGCGGCGTACGGCAGCTGGACCGCCCAGCTGCTGCACCTCGCCCAGATGCTGGGCATCGAGGCCGTGGTCGTCTAGGACCTCCGAGGATGACGCGCGCGAGGATCACGGCGCCGGTCTTCGAGATCGGCCTGAAGGGCTACGCCTGGGGCGCCGACGCAGTCCGTCTTGCCGTCGCGGCGGACGGGCTGGCCGAGGCGCTCGGGATCTCGATCGTCTTCAACCCGCAGACGGTGGACATCCCGGCGGTTGCGGCTGCGACGAGCCGGATCCTCGTCTTCGCACAGCACATGGACCCGGTAGCGCCGGGCCGCGGCGTGGGGGCCGTGCTCGCCGAGGCACTCCGCGACGCCGGTGCGGTCGGGACGCTCCTGAACCATTCCGAGAAGCCCGTCACGCTCGGCGCGATGGCGCGGACGATCGCGCGGGCGCAGGACGTGGGCCTGTTCACGCTCGTCTTCGCCGACTCGCCCGCAGAGGCCGCAGCGCTCGCCCATCTCGGGCCCGACATCATCCTCGCCGAGCCGCCGGAGCTGATCGCCACCGGCGTCTCCGCTGGGAACGTCATGGCCGGGTTCGTGTCAGAGACCGTGGCCGCGGTCAAGGCCGTGGACCCGGAGATCCTCGTCATGTCCGGCGCGGGCGTGAACGGCCCCGAAGATGTGGAGCGGATGATCCGCCTTGGGCTCGACGGGACCGGCTCCTCGTCGGGGATCCTGAAGGCTGCTGATCCCGTGGCCGCGATGCGCGCGATGCTCGAGGCCGAGGCCCGCGCCTGGGCCGCCACCCACTGATCTCCGTTCCTCGAAAGGACCACTCCCGATGACCGTCCACCACGCCGTCGAGGCGCTCCACTTCCCGCTCCACAAGCCCGGGTTCGCGGACATCACCGCGGCGGCGAACGCGGCCATCACCGCGTCCGGGATCGGGAGCGGGATCCTGACGGTCTACTCGCAGCACACGACCTGCGCCGTGCTGATCCAGGAGGAGTCGATGGACCAGACGCTCGACGGCGTCGAGTTCCTCCTCCAGGACATGGTCAACTACCTGACCACGCTCGTCCCGACGTGCCGCCACGAGGGCCAATACCTGCACCCGGGCCCCAAGCACCTCGAATACGCCACGACGGACCTCGGCGAGGAGGGCTGGTGGTCGCTGAACACGGACGCGCACCTGCGCTCGGTGCTGCTGGGCCGATCGCAGACGATCCCGGTGATCGACGGGAAGCTCGAGCTCGGCGAGTTCGGCCGGATCTACTTCGCGGACTTCGACGGGATGCGCGAGCGTGATCGCAAGGCGCGGTTCACGGTGATCGGGGAGTAGGTCCGACCCAGCTCCGCCTTGGGGCTCAGCCCAGCCCGATCCCGGTCCGGTGACGGGCCGATTCCGCCGTGCGGCCCTGCCCAGCCCGACGCGATTCCGCCAGATCGCAACCCGGGGGCGATCATTCGGCCGGTCTCAGTCAGATCGCAACCCGGGGCAATCTGAGCCCCGGAGGTCGCGGGATCGCCCAGTTTCGCCATCCCCGCCCGAGCTGATCGCCTCCGGGTGGCGATTTGGGGGAACTCCCCCGCGGGTTCGCGCGGACCAGCCCTCGGGCGACCCCAGATCTGCTCCCGGTGCACCTGCCGCGCAGCCCCCGGTCGCGACCGTACGATCGGTGTCGAGTGCGACCCTACGCCCGCCTCCCGACGGTGCGACCGGGACCAATAGCCGTCTTGCGCGACCTGTCGCCGGATGCCAGTCTGACGAGCATGTTGATCTCGTCCGGCGAAGCAACCCGGGAGCGCTGGAGTCCGCGTAGCAAGGATGTCGGCTCGGCGACATGGACCGAAGTCTGCACCCAGCTCTGGAATGCATATGAGGCCCGCGTTCGCACCGAGTACGAGCTCGCCCGTCGTACCGCCCGGTCGGCGACCCGCGCGCTCCGGTCGTCGACCTCGAGGTGGAAGTCCTCAGCCAGCCGCCCCTGCCGGAGGACGCAGCGCTGTTCGGCGACCGCCGGCTCCTCTCCTACCTCGGGGTCGTTGTCTCGGCGGATGGCCGCGTCCTCGCCCGGGGCACACCGATCCGGCGATGGGGGAGCGAGCCGATCCACGGGCACCTCGGCTGCGCGTCCGACGTCTACGAGGTCTTGGCCGGCCCAGACCAGGGTGCCCTGCTCCTGCTGTGGAACTGCGGCGTCTACGACCTCGACGAGGCGTTTCCGGAGCTGCTCCTCGCCCGCCCAGACGACCCGATCCTCGCCGACCCGCCACGCTCGGCGTCGCTCCTGGCCAATTTGCGCCGCATCCGTGACGAGATCCTCGCCGGCGCGGGGCTGATCGGGGCCGCGTAGGGTTCGCGTTTGGCGGGCAGTCGGCCCGGTGCGAGGTGCACACGGCCACCGCCTGCGCCCCAGGGTCCACCCAGCCGCCGGCGGCCGCAACCTCATTGGTCAACGGCGTCAGCCCTCGGCCAGCGCCGCCTCGAGGTCGGCCCAGAGGTCCTCGACCGGGTCCAGGCCGATCGACACGCGCAGCAGTGGGCCGCCGGTCCAGGGCGTCACCGCGCGTGAGACGCCGGACCAGCGCGCGGGCATCACCAGTGACTCGTACCCGCCCCACGAGTAGCCGAGACCGAACCGGCCACGGGCGATCAGCCGGTCGGTGACCGCGTCGGCGTCGGCTTGGTCGGTGGGGGAGCCGTCCGCGCACTGCAGCTCGAACGAGAAGAGTCCGGACGATCCGTGGAAGTCGCGCTGGAACAGCACGTGGCCGGGGTCGCCGGAGAGGGCCGGGTGGAGGACGCGCGCGACCCGCGGGTGCTCGGCGAGCTGCCCAGCCAGCACCAGCGCCGACGCCCCCTGCTCGCGGATCCGCAGGTCCACGGTGCGCGCCCCGCGGATCACGAGGTATGCGTCGTCGCCGCCCACCACGGTGCCCGTTATCCTCGCAGCCTCGCGCACCGCGGGGAGCAGCGCCTCGTTCGCGAAGGCGGCGCCCATCAGCAGGTCGGCGTGGCCGCCCCAGTACTTGGTCAGCGCGACGACCGAGATGTCCACGCCTAGGTCGAACGGGCGCAGGAGCCCGGGCGAGCCCCAGGTGTTGTCGATGGCGGTCACGACGCGGTGGTCGGCGCTCCGCGCGGCCGCGACAATCGCCGGGACGTCCTGCACCTCGAACGTGTGCGTGCCTGGGCTCTCCATCCAGATGAGCTTGGTGCTCGGGCGGACGAGCGCCGTGATCCCGCTGCCGATGAGGGGGTCGTAGAACTCCACGTCCACGCCGAGGCCCGCGAGCATCCCCGTGGCGAAGTCCCGTGCCGGCCCGTACGCCGAGTCGGTGATGAGCAGGTGGTCGCCCGAGCGGAGCACGGCCAGCATCGCGGTCACGATCGCCGCGAGCCCGCTCGACGAGAGCTCGACGCCCGCGCCGCCCTCGCCCGCGAGCAGCAAGGCCTCGAGCTCGGCGGTCGTCGGGGTGCC
>Ga0315271_10000373_pt1 | contig 23990 bp, 21 predicted proteins | sample C3_top_MG_FD_204664 | JGI IMG/M metagenome (GOLD analysis project Ga0315271, IMG submission 204664) | Sediment microbial communities from Yellowstone Lake, YNP, Wyoming, USA - C3_top | ecosystem: Environmental > Aquatic > Freshwater > Lake > Sediment | place: USA: Wyoming | collected 2017-08-01
TCACCTCAATGGCATCGTAACCGAGCCCGAAGAGAAAATGCGCTTCGATCACTTCAAGCGCCTTGTTCGCAAGGGTCGCAGAATCGACGGTGATCTTGGCGCCCATCCGCCATGTGGGATGATTCAGTGCTTCGGCAACGGTGGCCTGCTCGACTCGCTCGCGTTCCCAAGTGCGAAATGGTCCGCCGGACGCCGTCAGGATCACGCGCGATGGTGCGGCACCCTGGGCCACCACGCACTGCAAGACGGCGCTGTGCTCAGAATCGATCGGCACCAACTCACCCCCGCCCTGCCGTGCCGCTTCTGCCACGAGCGGCCCTGCCGTGACCAGCGTTTCCTTGTTGGCGAGGGCGACTCGCTTTCCTGCCCGGAGCGCCGCCAGCGTGGCATCCAACCCTGCGGCGCCAACGACCGCATTGACCACGATGTCAACGTCGTCACGTGTGGCCGCTTCGATCAACGTCTCCGGGCCACTCGGAAAGCTGCTGTCGCCATTTCCGCTCGCGAGCGCAGCGTATGCCGGCCGCCATTCAGCGACTTGTTCAGCCAGTCGTACTCCATTGGTGCCTGCGACCAGTGCCGCCACTTCGAAGGCATCGGGGTGCCGCCCCAGCACGCGCAGGGTGCTGACGCCAATCGAGCCGGTGGAGCCGAGCAGTGCAACCCGCTTCACACCAAGCCCAGCAGGTGGTAGCAGAAGGCCGCAGTGGGCAACACCACGTAGAGTGAGTCGAAGCGATCGAGGACGCCGCCGTGTCCGGGAATCAGCGTGGAGGAATCCTTGACCCCCGCCTCGCGCTTGAAGAGCGACTCGGCGAGGTCACCGAGCTGCCCCACCACCGAGAGCGCCAGCGCCATCAGGCACGCCGGCAGTAGTGCCAGTTCGACCCCAACGCGCGGGAAAACTACCAGCACGAAGAGCGGCGCAATCATCACCCCGCCGGCGAGACCAGCGAGTCCACCTGAGCGCGTCTTTCCCGGCGAAATCGTCGGCGCCAGCTTGGGCCCGCCGAACGCTCTCCCACCAAACATCGCCGCACTGTCGCAGACCCACGTCACCACAAGTGGGAAGAAGACGAGCGCGGTACCGGCCCACGAACGCTCAGCAAAATGCCCGTGACGAATGCCGATCAGGAATGACGGCAGCAAGGCGGTGTAGCCGATCGCAAACGCGGTGACAGCCACCGCCCCAAGCGGCCGCTCGCTTGGAGCCCGCGAGCGCAGTGCCTCCGCGAGCAACAGCAGCAGGAGTCCGGCGCCGAGGTAGATCCACCAATCGGCGAGCCAGAGTCGTGCATCGTCACGCGTGGTGACCAGGTGCACCAGCAGTGGTGCCAGCGAAGCGATCGCCAGCCCGGTCCCCCTGAATGGAACGATCCCCTGCTTTACCGCGATGTCGAAGAGTTCCCGCGTGCCGAGCACCGCGACGGTCGAGAGCAGGAGTGCCAACGGCCAGCCACCCGACCAGACCACGAGCAGCGCCAGTGGAATGGCCACGACAGCAAAGAGGATGCGGCGAACCAGATTGTTGTCCATCGGGAACCTCAGGCGCTCACGCGTCCGAAGCGGCGATCGCGGCGCTGGTAGTCGAGGATTGCAGCAAAGAGGTCGTCCCGCGTGAAGTCGGGCCAGAGCACGGGCGTCACATAGAACTCGGCGTAGGCCACTTGCCAGAGCAGGAAATTCGAGATGCGCATCTCACCCGAGGTCCGCACCAGCAAGTCGGGATCGGGCCAGGCCGCCGTATACAACTCGGCGGAGAGCGCGGCTTCGTCGATCGCTTCCGGTGCCAGCGTCCCGGCGCGAACCCGTTCTGCCAGGTGCTGGGCTGCGCGCACCAGCTCGGCGCGGGCGCCGTAGGAGAGGCAGATATTGAAGGCGAGTTCACTGCCCCCGGCTGTCGCGGCTTCGATCCGATCGACCGCTGCGCGCGCCGAGGGAGAGAGGCGAGCCAAGTCGCCGAGCATGCGGACTGCAACCCCACGGCTGCGAAGGTCCTCGGCCTCCTTGGCGATGAATTCCTCGAGCAGTGCCATGAGGGCATCGACTTCTGCCACGGGGCGCTGCCAGTTTTCCTGGGAGAAGGCAAAGATTGTCAGGACGCGCACACCGGCGTGGAGACACCCTTCCACGGTTTCGCGCACTGCTCCCATTCCGGCCTGATGCCCCGCAGAGCGCGGGAGGCCGCGTTCCTGCGCCCAGCGGCCATTGCCGTCCATGATGATGGCGACATGACGCGGGATGGCGCCGTTGAGACGCACCTGCTCGAGAAGCGACGCGTGCTCAGTGGTCACACTGCGAGGATCTCGGCTTCCTTCGCCTTGAAGAGTTCCTCGATCTGCTTGGTGGCCTCATCGGTGTGCTTCTGAATGTCCTTCTCGGCACGGCTCTTCTCGTCCTCGGGGACTTTCTCGAGCTTCTTGATCTTCCCCATCGCGTCGGTTCGGGCACCACGCACCGACACGCGCCCTTCCTCCACCAGTTTGCCGCAAATCTTGACCATCTCCTTGCGGCGCTCCTCGGAAAGCATCGGGAGCGGCACCCGAATCACCCCGCCCGTCGTCTGCGGATTCAGTCCCAAGTTTGCATCGCGAATCGCTTTGTCGATCGCCTGCGTGAGCCCCTTGTCGAACGGAGTGACTGCCAGCATCCGCGGCTCCGTGGCGCTGACCATCGCGACCTGGTTGAGCGGCACTGCACTGCCGTAGGCATCGACACGCACCGAGTCGAGCAGGGCTGGCGACGCCTTGCCAGAGCGGATGCCAGCGAGTTCTCGCTTGGTGTTTTCGACGGCCTTGTGCATCCCTTCGCGCGAGGCCTTGACGATATCGGCGATAGTCATCGGACGAGTGTCCCGACCCGTTCACCACTCAATGCGCGTGCAATGGCGCCGGGTTTATTGATGTTGAATACGAGGATCGGGAGCGCATTTGCCTGACAGAGGCCGAAGGCGTTGGCATCCATCACCGCGTAACCATTGACGAGCGCGTCCTGGAAGGTGATCTCCTCAAGGAGTTTCGCGTCGGAGTTCTTCTTCGGATCCGACGTGTAGATGCCATCCACATTGGTGGCCTTGAGCACCACTTCGGCATCCATCTCGAGCGCGCGCAGCACCGCAGCGGTATCGGTCGAGAAGAAGGGATTGCCGGTACCTCCGGCAAAGATGACGATGCGCCCCTTTTCGAGGTGACGCATCATCCGCCGGCGGATGTATGGCTCGGCCAGCGACTCCATGCGGATCGCGGTGAGCACGCGGGTCTCGACGCCGATGGTCTCGAGGACATTCTGCAGCGCCAGCGCGTTGATTACGGTGGCGAGCATCCCCATATAGTCGGCGGAGACTCGATCGAGCCCTTCGCGTGAGGCCGTCGCGCCGCGGACGATGTTGCCGCCGCCCACGACCAGCCCGAGGGAGACACCCATCGTACTGACCTGCTTGATCTCTTCGGCCAGGGCCTCGATGACGGCGTAGTCGAGCGCGCCGTCCTTCCCCCCGGCCAACGCCTCACCGGAGAGCTTCAGAAGAGCCCGACGGTAGGCGACTGGCATCAGGCCTCGCCAACCTTGAAGCGGGCGAAGCGAATCACCTTGGCGCCAGACAACTTCGCCACGAGAGCTCCGATCGTCACCGATTCGTCCTTCACGAACGGCTGTTCGAGCAGCGCGCGTTCGGCTGCGAACTTCCGGACCTTGCCATCGACGATCTTGGCGCGGATCGCTTCGGGCTTCCCTTCCTGCGCCACCTGCTCCTCAGCGATGCGGCGCTCGCGATCGAGCAGTTCCGCCGGAATGTCGCTGGTAGCGACCGCGATCGGATCGGCCGAAGCGATGTGCATGGCAATGTCGCGTGCCAGCGTCATCGCAGCATCGCCCGTGGCGCCTGCGAGTTCGATCAGCACGCCCACCTGGCTGTTGTGATGGCGATACTCGCCCACCACGCCGCCGGCTGCACCGAACTTCGCGACCTGCTTGATCGTCATCGCCTCGCCAGTCGTGCCCGAGGCGAGCTTGACGACTTCGTCGATGCTCTTGCCATCGAGTGTTTCGGCGAGGAAGGCATCGTGGGAGACGCCCACCGGGCTTTTGGCGAGGGCGTGTGTCACCAGCTTCCGCGTCAGCGCCTGGAAGTCTTCATTCCGTGCCACGAAGTCGGTCTCGCAGTTGAGTTCCACCATCGCGGCAGTTGATCCGTCGGCGCTGGTCTCGATCACCACGAGTCCTTGCGAGGCGTCGCGTCCGGCGCGCTTCTCGGCCTTGGCGATGCCCTTCTTGCGCAGCAGTTCGCCCGCCAGTGACATGTCGCCATTGGCCTCTTCGAGTGCCTTCTTGCAATCCATCATCCCCGCGCCGGTACGGGCGCGAAGTTCGGAGATGTCCTTGGTATTGATCGTCATTGCCATGTCTGCTACCTGAAGTGTCTGGTTCTATGTGTGAAACCGCCGCCCGGGGCCTGAAAGCCCGATAGGCGGCGGAGTGACGCGAGCCGGGAAGCTGCCCCGGTCAGGCGCCGGCGTCGCCCGGTGCAGCCGGGTCGTGCTTCATCCGTGCGGCGATCGCCTCAGGGCGCGCCTTCCGCTTGCGGCGGGGGCGGCGCTTCTTGCGATCCTCTTCCGAGGCGCCATCGCCTTCCCCGGCCGAGTAGGTCTCCGAATCATCATCGCCACCGGCGGATTCACGCACCGGCATCGCCATGCGGGCTTCGCGGATCGCATCGCAGAGTGCCGACGTAATCATCGAGACCGAACGGATCGCGTCATCGTTGCCCGGGATCGGCACCGTGATAGTATCGGGATCGGCGTTGGTGTCGACAATCGCAATCACGGGGATGCCCAACCGATTGGCTTCCTGGATGGCGATCTTTTCCTTCTTCGCGTCGACGATGAAGAGCGCGCCCGGCAGGCGAGTCATCATCTTGATGCCTTCAAGATTCCGGGAGAGCTTCTCGCGCTCACGCGCGAAGAGGAGCTGCTCCTTCTTGGTGTAGTTCTCGAAATCGCCTTCCTCGACGCCCTGTTCGAGATCGCGGAGGCGCTTGATCTGCTTCTTGATCGTCTGGAAGTTGGTCAGCGTGCCGCCGAGCCAGCGCTCATTGACCCAGTGACAGTTGGCGTTGCGCGCTTCAAGCTCGACCACCGCCTTGAGCTGACGCTTGGTGCAGACGAAGAGAATGTTCTCGCCACGCAGTGCGATCGACTTCACCAGGTCAACGGCCAGGTGCAGCTGCTTGAGCGTCTTCTGGAGATCGATGAGATAGATGCCCGAGCGCTCGGCGAAGATGAACTTGCGCATCTTCGGATTCCACCGGCGCGTCTGGTGGCCGAAGTGCGTGCCGGCGTCGAGCAGTTCCTGCAGGGTTGGCATTGCCATGATCCGAACAACTCCTTGGTGGTTGAGTGCTACCGCCTCCGTCATCTGCCGTTGCGACCCCGGAGGGCACCCGCATTGGCATCGGGAGGCGTGCGTCGTCGCGCATCACAATGAGGCGCGTGTCTGGTGCGGCCGATTACCCTCGGCCCGCGGGCGAAGCGACTAGCGCTTCGAGAACTGGAACTTCTTGCGGGCGCCCGGCTGGCCGGGCTTCTTGCGCTCCACGGCGCGCGGGTCACGGGTCAGCAGCCCTGCCGTCCGCAACTTCGGGCGATGCTGTTCATCGGCGTTGCAGAGCGCGCGGGCAATGGCGTGACGCATCGCGCCGGCCTGTCCGCTCATTCCGCCGCCATTGACATGCGCCTTGATGTCGAACGCGCCGAGCGTGTCGGTGGCCGTGAACGACTGCTGGATGTGCTGCACCAGCGACGGACGCGGGAAGTAATCACCCAGGGTGCGACCGTTGACGTCCCACTTGCCGGTGCCCGGAGTCATGTAGACGCGCGCAACGCTCGTCTTGCGGCGGCCGACGGCCTGCCAGCGGAGCGGATCAGAACTCATCAGTTTGCCTTTTAGTAACGATGGTGAGGGGCTTCGGCGTCTGCGCCTCGTGCGGATGCTCGGCGCCGCCGTAGACCTTCAGCTTGGTGCGCAGCTTCTGCTTGGCGAGTGAGTTCTTCGGCAGCATGCCGAAGACTGCTTTTTCGATCACGCGGTCAGGATGCTTCGCGAGCAACTCCTGCGCTGGCGTGTGGGTGTCGTGACCCATATAGCCGGTATGACGGAAGTAAGTCTTCTGGGAGAGCTTGCGGCCCGTCAGCTTGACCTTCGAGGCATTCAGCACGATGACAAAATCGCCGCCATCCATATGCGGCGTGAACGTCGGCTTGTGCTTGCCGCGGATCAACTGCGCTACCGTGCTGGCCAGACGGCCGAGGGGCACATCGGTCGCATCGACCACATGCCAATCGTGCTGGAGATCGCCGTGCTTGGCGGTATACGTCTTCATCGAGTTGCTTCCTGCCACCGGGACACAAAAGACCACTTCGGACACAGACATGGAAGCTAAGCCCCTGTAACGGGTTGGGTCAAGCCGTGGGGGTGGGAAACCGGGCCTGGGAGGCCCTTCGGGGCTACTTCGGGTGGTGCTGGACGATCAGGAGGGCGTTGGCCACGGTCCGGGGACCGCCGGGGTCGGAGGGGCGGTTGACCACTGCTCCACCGGCGACCATGGTGGTCGAGCCACCCCCGTCGAGATTCAGCGCCTCGTAGGCCCCCAGCGATAGCATCAGCTGGGAGAGCTCAAGGAGGTCCATCCCACTGCTGGTGGGCTGGCGGCCATCGACTGTGACCAGGAAGAGGGTGGTGCTGTCGCGACTAAACCCCACCGCACTTCTGGGGTGACGCAGGCGGAGGTTGGCGTTGGTCCCTTCGGCGTCTGCCAGCGCGGTGTCGGCGATGCCGCGCCCGTGCACGGTCAACCGAGGGAGCCCGCCAACAAGTGCCCGCAGCGGGCCTCGATCAGGAGTCAGCCCGGTCCTGAGCATCAACAGTGTGCCGGGGGGGCCAAGGGCAGCAAGGCGGTTGCGGGTCGCTCCCCCGCCAACCAGCATCACCCGCCCCTCCAACGCGCTGCCACCGCCGGAGCGCACTGTATCGGCGATCCGGAAGCGTTGCACGCCACCACGGGGACCGAGCGGGGTGAGTTCCACCTCATGCAGCGACCGACCAACGGAATCTCGAGGTGTGGACGGACCGAAGCGCGGAGTAAAGAGCGACACGGCGTCTGCAGTCGGCCGCACGTTGAGGCCGTCGAGCGCGAACGACGGATAGCGCGACGTCGATACCGTTCCGTTCCAGTTGAATCGCTCGAGCAGCGGTCGACCGCTCTGGGTCATGGCGAACTGGGTGCGGATGGGACGACCAACACTCCAATCATGGACACCCCGCCACCATTCGCCTTCAACCACGAAGTTGTTGGTGGGTTCACCATCGGCGAGGTTGAAGAAGTCGGCGTTGATCGCGGCGAGAACCTGCTGGAGACGCACGCTCTGGCGACGCGAGAGATTGAGGACCGTCTCGCGGCCGAGGAAGGTACCGTTGGCGTGTGCCGCCTCGATGGTCAGGTCGACCGTGCGCAGATCGACCGTGACGAGGTTGATGTTCCACGGCGCGGCATTGACTACAAGCCGCCTGTGAACAACACCGGGAGCAATGACTTGCGTGAACGATGAATCGAACGACTGGGCCGAGAGCGGGACGATGGGTGCGATGCGGAGAGCGACAAACATCAGCCGCACCAACCGCCGCTTCACGGCGCAATGTCCAGCAACACCTGCCCCTTCTCCACCGCCTGGCCCGTGGCAACGAGGATCGCGCGCACGGTGCCGGACGTCGCAGCCTTGAGTTCGTTCTCCATTTTCATCGCCTCCAGCACCACCAGCGCCGCACCCGCCACCACCACGTCACCAACACTCACATCGATCCGCATCACCAGCCCGGGCATTGGCGCCTTGAGCACGCCGCCGCTCACCGCGCTCTTCCCTGCCCCGGCGAGCGAGCGGATGTGGCGCATGCGTTCGTCTTCAATGGCCACCTCGCGCACCGCGCCATGGTCAACCAGGATCCAGTCGCCCGCCTCCTGACCGGTCACCGCCATTCGGCAGGCGCGTCCGTCGATGGTGAGCGATATCTCGGGTGAGCCAGGCACTCGGGTCAACGACGCCGACACCACGCGGCCGTCGACGCGCACCTGATCGCCATCGAGCTCCACTTCCAGCTCGCGGCCGGCCACCGTCACGAAATACTTCATTGCAGCACCAGCAAGGCCAGGCATTCCAGATGCGCCGTCTGCGGGAATTGATCGAACGCCGAGAAATGTTCGAGTCGATAGCGAGGGCTCAGCCGCATGAGGTCACGTGCCAGCGTCGCGGCGTCGCAGGAGATGTACGCGAAGCGTGACGCGTCAGACTCGAGAATTGCGGTGCTGACGGCCACGTCCATCCCAGTGCGCGGCGGATTCGTGACAATCACGGCGGGTGGCTTGAGTTGACCAATGCGCTCTTCGGCGCGCCCGGTCAGCCGCCGTGGCCCGGCGGGCCCAATGCGCTCCGCCACGGCAACGGCTCGCGAATCAAGTTCGACGCTCTCTACTGTGGCACCGCCTGCGAGGAGTGCGAGTGTGGTCTCGCCGATCCCGGCGTAGAGATCCCACGCGTGCATACCAGTGACATCGCCTAGCAGGTCGAGAGCGGCCTCGCGCACGAGCCGCCCCATTGCCGGGTGAATCTGCTCGAAGACGGTGGCCGGCCAGGGATTGTCGCTCCCTGCCACGGCACGCGGTGCGCCGCCTTCGGGGTGCCACCACACCACCGCCTCGACGCCGCTGGCCTTGAGCCGAGCATGCAGCTTCGCCCCGTGGCGCCAGGCCTCCTCACCATCGGTGCGCACCACGACATGCAGCGAGTCATCGCGATCGCGACGGAGCACCACGCGCGTGGCGTTGGAGGGTAGCGTCGACTTCGCCGCCCGCACGGCTTGATGCAGCCGCCGCACCGCAGGTTCAGCGACGAGGCAGTCGCGAACATCGAAGATCCGATCGGAGTCACCGGCACGGTGGTAGCCAAGGTCGCCCCCTGACACCGCAAAAGTGACCTTGGCGCGATAGCCAAGCTGCACGGGTGAAGGCGTGACCACCGGATCCGCGATATCGAGCTTGGCGATCCGCCGCAGTGCATCGCCGGCGTTGCGTGCCTTCACCGCCCGCTGCGCCTCGGGCGTGAGGTGCATCAATTGACACCCGCCGCACCGATCGGCGATGTAGTGCGGGCACGACGGGGTCGCTCGATCGGGGCCGTGAGCAAGAATCTCTGCGATCTCGGCCCGGGCGAATCGCGCGTGCATCCGAAGCGAACGGAGTCGCACTCGATCACCGGGAGCGGAGCGCGGAATGAAGACCGTGCGACCATCCTCAAGCGTGGCGACGCCGTCCCCACCAGCGGCGATGCTGCGCACCAGTACCTCGGGGGCGGTGGTACTCATCGCAGCCCTTCCTGCCGCGCCGCGTTGCGCCAGCGAGGCGATGAATCGTCAGCTTCGCCTCTCGAGCCGCCGCCGGTCGTGATCGGACGGCGACTTCCCCGCTGTTCCTGCTCCAGCAGCGCGGCGGCGATCGCCAAACGATGCAATGACTCGTCGTCATTTTCGATTGAAAGCAAATCGGCGCGGCGTTCCAGAAACTGGATGTCAATTGCTCCCGCCACGAAGGCCGGATCGTTGAAGAGGCGGCGATGGAATGGGATATTGGTTGCCACACCGACCACGACCAGCTCATCGAGCGCGCGGCGCATCGTCTCGATGGCCGCCACACGCGTGGCCGCGTGCACGATCAGCTTGGCAAGCATGGAATCGTAGAAGAGGGTGACCTCGCTCCCGGCCTCAACGCCGCTGTCCCAGCGCACTCCTGCCCCGGAGGGTGCGCGCATCCAACGAATCACTCCGGAGCTCGGGAGGAGCCCATTGCCCGGGTCTTCACTGGTGATACGGCACTCGATCGACCATCCCCGTGGCTCCAGCGGACCGACGGGAATCGACATCGGCATCCCGCGAGCGATGCGGAGTTGTTCACGCACCAGATCAACACCATAGACGGCTTCGGTGACCGGATGCTCCACCTGAATCCTGGTGTTCATTTCGAGGAAGTAGAACGAGCCATCGGCGGCGAGCAGAAACTCGCAGGTACCGGCGCCGAGGTAGCCCACGGCACGTGCGGCGGCGACGGCGGCCGCCCCCATCTGCTCCCGCAATGCGGCATCCACGGCAACGGACGGTGCCTCTTCCACCAACTTCTGGTGACGGCGCTGCACCGAACATTCGCGCTCACCCACATGGATGGTGCGCTCGCGATCGGCGAGCACCTGAATCTCGACATGCCGCGGCAGTTCGATGTACTTCTCGAGGTAGACACTGCCATCGCCGAACGCCTTGAGGGCTTCACTCGCGGCGGTCGTCAACGCAGCCGCAAGCTCGGCCGGCTTGCGCACCACGCGCATCCCCTTCCCACCACCGCCAGCCGAGGCCTTGACGAGGACCGGATATCCCAACTCGTGCGCCATTGTGGCGGCTTCAGCCGGGTCGGTGAGTGCCGCAACTCCTCCAGGGACAATCGGCACACCGGCCGCAGCCATGAGACGTCGGGCGCTGGTCTTGTCGCCCATCGCGGCAATCGCACTCGCGGGAGGGCCCACGAAGACGAGGCCGGCGTCGGCCACCGCCTGCGCGAATGCCGCGCGCTCCGAGAGAAAACCGTAGCCCGGGTGAATCGCCTGCGCACCTGAGTCCTTGGCGGCCTTGAGGAGGCGAGCGATGTCGAGGTAGCTCTGCGATGGCGGCGCGGGTCCAATTGGGACGGCGATGTCGGCGGCTCGAACGAAGGGCGCATGACGGTCGGCGTCGGAATAGACCGCGACCGCTTCAAGCCCTTCGTCGTGGCAGGCACGAATGATCCGCAGCGCGATCTCGCCCCGGTTGGCAACCAGGACACGCCGGATTCCTCCGGCGGTCATCGCGGGCAGGACGTGATAGTCGGCAGGCCTTGCGCGTCGTTGGCGCTGAACAGCGTCTGGCAGAGCGACTTGTTGCGCCGGGCGGCGAGATCGTACACGTCACGAACGGCCTCGCTCCAGACCGAACCAGCGAGTCCGGTGCGAGCAAAAAGATGCACGGTGAGATGCTCGTCGTCCTTCCCCTCGACAGGACCGGCTGCCAACACCAGCCGCACCGCACGCCATTCCAATGCAGGCGCCGTGAGCGAGTCGACGGTGGGCGTCAGGCAGATCGGGCGGTTCACACTGGCGCGTTGCAGTGCGGTAGGCAGGGAAACCGAGGAATCAACATCGAGCGCCCGTGCCATCGCGTTCCGATACGGCAAGTCCCAGGCGTAGAGGTCAGGTCGCAGCAGCACGAGATCCGGTCGAGCCCCAACGAGTAGCCGGGTACCCCACGCCGCAGCGGTCTCCACCATCGAACCGGTGACCAGCACGCCACCGCGCGGACAGGAAGCGATCAGGTTGCGGCCGAGTTCGCCGAGCACCGGTGGCAGCGGCAACTCCTCGGCCGGAGATCCGCGAGACACCGCAGCGTCCCAGCCGAGCGCTTCAACGCTGATGGTCGCGCGCTCAACCGCCACCAGCACTCGGTGCACGTTGCCGGAGTCGGCCAGCAGTTGCTGCGCCTGTTCGAAGGCTGCGCCCGCGAAATCGAGCAGCAGGCTTCCCGGTGGTTCCGCGATGTGACCATCACGATGCCAGCGTTGTGCGTCGGCGAGGTAGATCCGCCCGAGGAAGAGCCATGCTCTGCCGTCGTTCGGTTGTTCCGCCAGATACGCCCCCAGCAAATCGGTGGCAGCGGCCCGGCGACCATCATGCAACAAGGCGTCTGCCCGTTGCACCGCCGTGCCACCCCCACCAGTCGCGACCACTGGCGTTTGCGCCGAAGCGGACGCGACAACGCCGGCCAGTGCCACAGCTGGTAGCAAGGCGCGCAGCGCGCACCGCAGCAGCGGAGTCGTCAGAGTGGAATGCATCCGTGTTTCTTGGGCGGGTTCCGGTCGCGCTTGGCGCCGAGCGTCTGCAGGGCGTCGATCAGCCGGGGCCGCGTATCGCGTGGATCGATCACATCATCAATGTAACCACGCGCCGCGGCCTGGTAGGGGGTGGCGAACGCTGCGGTATACGCCGCCGTCTTGGCCGCCGCCTCGGCGACAGGGTCCCCTGACTTGGCGATCTCGTCCTTATAGAGAATCTCGACTGCTCCCTTGGGCCCCATCACCGCAATCTCGGCGGAAGGCCAGGCCAGATTGATGTCGCCCCGGATGTGCTTCGAACTCATCACGTCGTAGGCGCCGCCGTATGCCTTCCGGGTGATCACAGTGAGCTTCGGCACCGTGGCTTCGCAATAGGCATAGAGGAGCTTGGCACCGTGCCGGATGATGCCGCCGTGCTCTTGAGCGACCCCGGGAAGGAACCCCGGCACGTCCACAAATGAGACGATCGGAATATTGAAGGCATCACAGAAGCGAATGAAACGTGCGGCCTTCACCGAGGAGGAGATATCGAGCACCCCGGCGAGAATCGCTGGTTGATTCGCGACGATCCCGACTGAGCGGCCGCCGAGGCGGGCGAAGCCGGTGAGGATGTTGCCTGCGAAGGACGGCATCACCTCGAAAAAGCGAGCATCGTCCACCACCAAGCGGAGCACCTCGTGCATATCATAGGGAGTGCTCGGCGCTTCGGGAATCAACTCGAGGAGCCGTTCTTCGCGCCGGTCGACCGGGTCGCTGACGGGCAATTGCGGCGGATCGTCGACGTTGTTGGCCGGGAGGTAACTGACGAGCTCGCGAATGGCAGCGAGGCATTCCGGTTCCGAGGCATGCACGAAGTGGGCAACGCCGGAGGTCTCGGCGTGCACATCGGCGCCACCGAGATCATCGAAGGTCACGTCTTCGTGGGTCACCGTCTTCACGACATTGGGACCGGTGACGAACATGTAGCTCACACCGCGGACCATGAAGACAAAGTCGGTGATCGCAGGAGAGTACACTGCCCCGCCGGCGCAGGGGCCGAGGATGGCGGAAATCTGCGGCACAACTCCAGAGGCGAGTGTGTTACGGAGGAAAATGTCGGCGTAGCCGCCGAGTGAAGCGACACCCTCCTGAATGCGCGCACCGCCCGAGTCGTTGAGTCCGATCATCGGCGCACCGTTCCGCATAGCGAGTTCCATCACCTTGCAGATCTTGGCAGCGTGCGTCTCGGAGAGCGAACCGCCGAATACGGTGAAGTCCTGCGAGAAGACGTACACCAACCGACCATCGATGCGGCCCCATCCGGTCACGACGCCATCGCCGAGGGGGCGGTTGGCCTCGATCCCGAATTCGGTGGCCCGGTGGGTCACGAAGCGATCGAGCTCGACGAACGATTCCGGGTCGAGGAGGAGGTCGAGCCGCTCCCGGGCGGTGAGCTTCCCCTTCTTGTGCTGCTGGGCAACCCGGGCGGCACCGCCACCCTGTTCACTGAGGGCCTGTCGGTGGTGGAGGTCGGCGAGGCGCGCCTGGGTGTCTGTCATACCGAAAGGTAGGAGGGGGGGGAGAGCGGTCCAAGATGCCCCAACGCAAACGGGCGTCGCTCGCGCGACGCCCGTTTGAGCTCGTCAGGTCGATCACCCGAACCGTTACTCGCCGTTATCCTCGGCCGCCTTCGCCGCTTCGGCCGCGCGAGCCGCTTCGGCCACCGCCGCCGCGACCTGCTCCGGCGAGGGGATCCCGTCTTCCGGATACTCGGTGATGGCAACCACGATCCGGTGATGGATCGGGTCGACCTCGAGGATCTTCACGATCACCTGCTGCTGCAACACCACCGCGTCCTCAGGAGCCTGATCCTGGCCGATCCCCATCTGCGACACCGGGGCGAAGCCCTCGATGTCATCGCCGAGGTCGAGTACAATGCCCTTGTCGACCGGACGGAGCACCGTGGCACGCAGCTCGGTGCCGATCGGCAGCTTCTCGCCGATCGTGAGCCACGGATCGTCGGTGGCCTGCTTGAGGCCGAGCGAAATGCGCTTGTTGTCGGAATCGATATTGAGGATCACCACATCGACCCCGTCGCCCTTTTTCACCACTTCTGACGGATGCTGCACCCGCTTGGTCCACGACATGTCGGAGATGTGGATCAGGCCGTCGATGCCCGGCTCGATTTCGACGAATGCGCCGAACGACGTCAGGTTGCGGACCTTGCCGGAGAGCCGCGTGCCGATCGGGTAGCGGAGCGGCAGAATCATCCACGGGTCCTGCTCGGTCTGCTTCATGCCGAGTGAGATCTTCTCTTCGCTCTCATCCACCTTGAGCACCACGGCGTCGATGCTCTCGCCGATCGAGACGATCTTCGACGGATGACGCACGTTGCGCGTCCAGCTCATCTCGGAGATGTGCACCAGCCCTTCGATGCCGGGCTCCAACTCCACGAAGGCGCCGTAGTTGGTGATCGAGACCACCTTGCCCTGCACCCGTGAGCCAACCGGGTACTTCTCGGCGACGTTCTGCCACGGATAGGACTGCAGCTGCTTCATGCCGAGCGAGATCCGCTCACGCTGCCAATCGATGTCGAGGATCTTGACCTCGACTTCGCGGCCGATACCGACCAGCTCGCTCGGGTGCGAGACGCGCCCATACGACATGTCGGTGATGTGCAACAGGCCGTCGACGCCGCCGAGATCGATGAACGCACCGAAGTCGGTGATGTTCTTGACGATGCCCTTCCGCACCTGACCCACCTCGAGCTCCTTCATCAGGAACTCGCGCTTGTGCGCCCGCTCGTTCTCGAGGATCACGCGACGCGACACGACGATGTTGCGGCGACGCTTGTTGAGCTTGATGATCTTGAATTCGTAGGTTGACCCGAGCAGCTCGTCGATGTTCGGCACGCGGCGGAGCGCGATCTGCGACCCCGGCAGGAAGGCATCGACGCCCATCAGATTGACCACGACACCGCCCTTGATCTTCTTCATCAAGGTGCCTTCGACCGGCTGGTCGGACTCGTGCGCCATCCGGATCTTCTCCCAGACGCGCATGAAGTCAGCCTTCTTCTTCGAGAGGACGACCGCACCTTCCTGGTCTTCGAGGTGCTCGAGGAAAACCTCGACCTCGTCGCCAACCTGGAGGTTCTGCGGATCCTTGAACTCGTCGAGTGGCACCGAGCCTTCGGACTTGAAGCCGACGTCGAGGATGACGGCATTGTCGGTGATGCGGAGCACCTTCGACTTGACGATCTCTCCTTCGGCGATCTGCGACATCGTCCCTTCGTACAGGGCGAGCATCGACTCGTATTCGTCGTCGGAATAGTCCTCGTCGTACAGATCGGCGCGCACGCGCAAGCCTGTCGGCGTCACGATGGGGATCGCAGCGGAGGTCGGGGTCTCATCGGTGGTCATGGTATCAGACATTCGGGTAGGGTCCTGGAACTGCGACTGCGGGAAACCGCGCAACGATCCGCACGGGCCGAGGAAAGGTCCTCGAAACCGGCCCGAAACCATTTCAGGCCAGCCTTCAAGGATAGTGTCCCGTCAGTCGACCGGCAACCCGCGAGCGCGCGCCAGAGCCACGATCTGCTCCACCTGCTCCTCGAGCGAGAGCGAGGTCCCGTCAAGCGCAACGGCATCGGTTGCCGGCACCAGCGGCGCCACGGGCCGGGCGGCGTCCCGCCGATCCCGCTCGGCGAGGGTCTCCGCCTCGGCGCGGAGGAGGTCGGGATCCACCGTCCCTCCCCGCTGCAGCAGCCGACGGCGCGCCCGGGCCTCGGGCGAGGCGGTCAAGAAGACTTTCAAGATTGCGTCGGGAAAGACCACGGTGCCGATGTCTCTACCATCGAGCACCGCCCCCCCGGCGGCAACGACTCCCTCACGCAGCTTGCCATTCACCCAGTCGCGGAGGAGGGGATGGGCGGCGACGCGCGATGCGCCCGCGCTGACCTCGGGCGTGCGGAGGGCGTGCTCCATGTCCCGGCCATTGGCCCGGACAACGAGGGCGCCGCCCTCCGGATCCAAGCTGAGCCCGGCACGTACCGCAGCATGGAGAATTCGTTCAGGATCCTCGCTCCCCTCCTCTTGGGAGATCCACGCCAGCGCGCGGTAGAGCGCACCACTGTCGACATGCATCAGCCCGAGCCGACGGGCGACCATCGCGGCGGTGCTCGACTTCCCCGAGGCCGACGGCCCATCGATGGCCACCACACGCGAACCGCTCACTGCCGCGCTCCCCGTAGGTCGCGAAGTGCGTCCAGAAAGCCCGGAAACGACACCGCGGCGCAATCGGGATTATCGATGCGCACCCGGGATCCTCGCCCTCGGCCCAGGATGGAGAATGCCATCGCGATCCGGTGGTCACCCGTGGTCACTACCCTGCCGGCCAGGGGGGCATCGGTTCCGGTGACGACGAGATCGTTGCCCTCAGCGGCTGCCACTACCCCCAGCGCCTGTAGGTTCTGCACCAGCAGCGCCAACCGATCACTCTCCTTGACGCGAAGCTCCTCGACCGACCGGAACCGAGAAACGCCCTCGGCCCGAGCCGCGAGGCAGGCCAGGATGGGCACCTCATCGATGATCCCGGGGATTTCGGCGGCCGGTACGTCGACTGCCTTGAGGCGGGAGGGGTTCGCCACCAGATCCCCCACGGGCTCCCCAAACGGGGTATGGACCCCTTCGATCGCGATCTTGGCTCCCATTCGGCGCAGCACCTCAAGGAATCCTGTTCGAGTCGGGTTGAGTCCCACTCCCACCACGCGGATCTCCCCATCCTCCGCGAGCAACGCCGCCGCCAGCAGGAATGCCGCGGAGGATGGGTCGCCAGGAATCTGGACCTCAAAAGGGACCAGTCGACCAGAAGGGGCGAACCGCAGGATACCCTCGCGCGACGCCACCGTGAAGCCGAATTGCCGCAGTAGTCGCTCGGTGTGGTCTCGAGTGGTAGCCGACTCCCGCAGGGTCACCGGAACGTTTCCCGTGAGCCCAGCGAAGAGGAGTGCACTCTTGATTTGGGCGGACGGGACCGGCATTTGCCAGTCGAGTGGAAGGAGCCTTCCGCCGGAGATGGCCAGTGGGAGGCCATCCAGCCCGCCATCCTCAACCGCGGCTCCCATCTGCCGGAGCGGCTCTGTGACGCGGCGCATCGGGCGCCCCCTGAGCGAGCGATCGCCGGTCAGCACGGCGCGGAAGCGGTGTCCGGCGAGCAGTCCGAGGAGGAGTCTCGCCGTGGTCCCGGAATTGCCACAATTGAGAGCAGTTGCGGGTGCTGAGAAGCGGCGGTGCCCCGATACTGACACGGTAGCGCCGGGGCGTAGCGCCGATATTTCCGCCCCGAGTCGCCGTAGGACGCCAGCAGTCGAGCGGGCGTCCAGCGACGCCAGCGCCCCGGTGATGTGAGACCTACCCGGGGCAAGAGCGGCAAGCATCAAGGCCCGGTGGGTAATGCTCTTATCGCCGGGGACGGAGTGGGACCCGGTGACTCGTTCTCGAAGCGTCATGGCGGGGGTCCAACTCCTGCTGGAGGCAACGGGGGTGAAATCGAGCCCCGGAATCGTATCTTTCTCAATCGCGGTGAACAACCGTGCGTCCTACTCAACCGCAGTCAACGGAATATCATGACGTCACCGGAGTCCAAGACCTTTCCTGACGCCTGGCTCGCACCCCACCTTGTGCAGGGTGGTCTCGTGGCCGAGGCGCCAATCGCGGCGTTCGCAGCCACTGGGAAGGCACGACTCTGGGAAAGCGTGGTTGACGCCGGTTTGACGACCGACGCGGAAATTCTCCGGGTCCTCGCCGCCCGTTTCAGATTGCCGGTCGCTGACCTCGTCTCGATCGACGCCAAGGCGACCTCGGTCCTCCCCGAGTCGGCAGCACGAAAGTATCACGTTCTCCCACTCGGACTCGACGAACGGACCGTACGCCTCGCCACCGCCGATCCCAACGACCTCTCCGCGGAACAAAACCTCGGCTTCCTGACAGGCCGCGACGTGAAAATGGAAGTCGCCTCGCCGAGCGCCATCGCCGAGAAACTCGACGAGATCTACCGGCCTGAAAACAGCATCAACCGGTTGCTCCAGGGGCTCGCGCCAGCCACCATCGAGCTCACTGCGCAATTTGAAATCGAAGATCGCGACCCCGCGCTCGATGCGCCAATGTCGAAGCTGGTTGAAGCGATGATCGCCGATGCCGTTCGGACCGGCGCAAGCGATATCCACGCGGAGATCGAAGGAACTCACGTGGTGGTGCGCTATCGCGTCGACGGCATCCTCAAAGAAGTGATGCGGCTCCCCGAAACCGCAGGCGCGTCACTCGTCCGGCGCGTGAAGATCGTCTCGGGCCTCGACGTGACCAATTCCATGACGCCACAGGATGGCCGTAGCACCGCGAAAGTTGACGGTCAGCAGGTTGACCTGCGCGTGGCGACGGCGCCAGTGGCGCGCCGGGGCGAGAAGCTCGTGGTCCGGATTCTCAGCAAGTCGAATCTCCGCACCTCCATCCCGGACCTTCACCTTCCCGCCGATGAAGAAGCCGTGCTCATGCGGATGCTGGGGCATCGCGAAGGGATGTTGCTGGTGACCGGACCGACTGGTTCAGGAAAGACAACCACACTCTACGCCGTCCTGAATCACCTCAAGACTGGTCGCGTGAACATCGTCACGGTCGAAGACCCAGTGGAATACGACGTCGACGGCATCTCCCAGATGCAGGTCAACGAGGCGCAGGGATTCACCTTCGCCACCGCCCTGCGCTCGGTCCTGCGTCAGGACCCGGACATCGTGCTCGTCGGTGAAATCCGCGACAGTGAAACCGCCACGATTGCGATTCAAGCCGGCCTCACAGGGCACTTCGTCTTTTCGACACTGCATACCAACGACGCCGTGTCCGCGATCGTGCGCCTCCGCGACATGGGGATCGATTCGTTCAAGATCGGCACGGTGCTCAAGGGAATCGTGGCACAACGGCTCGTGCGCCGCCTGTGTGAAAAGTGTGCCGAGCCAATGCCACTTGAGGAGATTCCCGTCGAAGGCCGGCCGCCCGCCGGCTACGAAGGGACCTTCGCGCCCCGACGCGCCCCAGGGTGCAAGACATGCAACGGGAGCGGATTCAAGGGCCGCGTCGCGGTCATGGAGATGCTGCCGGTCGAGGGCGAGGTCGGGCGATTGATTGAGAGTGGGGCACCCCAGGGCCAAATCCTCGCGGCCGCTGAACCCTTCGGCATGCACACCCTTTGGCAGAGTGGCCTGGTGCGCTTCTGGCTCGGCGTGACATCGTTCGAGGAAATCCGGCGAGTGCTCGGTGACTCCGCCCGTTCAGCGAACGAAGAGACCACTCCACAAGCGGCCGCGATGGCTACGACCCAGCGTGCTCCGGGGCGGGAACCGACCACAACATCTCCCGATGGAGCCGGCGCCACGATTCTGCTGGCCGACGATGACGCGCAAATGCGGCGCCTCCTGCGCACCGTGCTGGAACGCGAGGGCTTCAAGGTGATTGAAGCGTGTGATGGTTTGGAGACCCTTGAAGCAATCGACACGCAGGGAGTGGACCTTGTTCTGCTCGATCATGATATGCCCCGACTGACCGGGCTTGGCGTTCTCGAGGAGCTCCGGGCCCAGGTGACGACGGCGTCATTGCCGGTGATCATGCTCACCGCCCGGACCGATGATACCGAGAGTCTGGCACTCGAACTCGGCGCCCAGGATTACCTCACGAAGCCTGTGCAGCCGCGCTCACTCGTCGCGCGGGTCAAGGCCGTACTCAAACGCACCAGGATGGATTGACGTGGCGAATCTGCTGATCGTCGAGGACAGCCCCGACAACATGAAGCTCTTTCGCACCCTGCTCACGCTGAAGGGTCACAACGTCACCGGGATACCTGGCGGGGAAGAGCTCTTCAGCACACTCGCCGCAGGTCGGCCTGAGCTGGTGCTGATGGACATTCAGATGCCTGGCAAGGACGGCTTTGCGCTGCTTGCCGAAATCAGGGCCTCAGAATACCGCGACCTTCGAGTGATTGCCCTGACTGCGCACGCGATGTCGGGTGACCGGGAGAAGGCGATGGCGGCGGGCTTTGATGGGTACATCACCAAGCCGATAGATATTCGCCAGTTCCCGGAACAAGTGCTCAAGGCGCTCGCCGGCGGGTCTCCTCAAGACGGTTGAGGCGTGTCTGGCTAGTGGCGCAGGTGATCTTCAGTAGCAGGTCGGCCTGCCCGCGACCTTGACGGCAGTGTTTGGTGCATACGTCGTCGATCCGACAAACACGCCGCACTTAGTGAAATTGGTGCCGCTGATCTGCGGGTTGGCCACGACCCCGGACCAACCGGGTCCTTGGGCGCCGCTCGGGTTCTTCCGCGAAAGCGTCAAGGTGTTTCCGGGGCTCAAGCGGAATGAAACCGAGCCACCCCCTGCCGTCGAACCGCCAATGTCTTTCCCCGTCGTGATGCTGCCGGCGTAGTCAGTGTACGTCGCGAAAAACCCTTCCTCTGCGATCACCAGGTTGCGAAGGTCGGCGATCATCGAGGCTTTGATGGCCTTCATCCTCAGCGCCTTCACCCGCGGTAAGGCGAGGGTCGCGAGGATGCCCAGAATCACGATGACGGCGATCAGCTCGATCAGGGTGAATCCACGACGGGTACTCGCCATTCAGTGTCGCTCCACTCCGGTTCAGGAAGTGCTCGGGGCGGGACTCGAACCCGCACGGGGTTGCCCCCTAGGGTGTTTAAGACCCCTGCGTCTGCCATTTCGCCACCCAAGCAGCCCGGTGAACAATATGCCACCGCGTCGCCTGTCGCGCCTCCAGCTACTTTTCTCCTCGATGCGAACCCCTGCCCTCCTCTCGGCCCTGCTGCTCTTCGCGAGCGCCAGCGACCTATCGGCCCAGATGCCGTTGCTCACGGCCCCACGCGGCACTCTGCGCATCGAACTCGGTGGCACGTTCTACCCTTCGGCTCCGGAGTGGGCCGATGGTGCCAAGCGCGAACTCGGTGCCCCACTCACCCTGGCAGCGTTGACAGCAGCTGCGACGCCGTTGCTCGGCGATCTCGAATCGCGGCTCGCCGAGATCCTCGGTCGGCCCGCGGAGGCGACCAAGCTGGGGGGGCTTACCACCATTGCGGAGCACCAGCGCGGCGTCGGCACTATTGGCCTCGGCTACGGAGTCTCCCGGCGGATCACGCTCTTCGGCACCGTCCCCATCGTGTCGGTCCGAACGCAGCGCACGCTGTCGTACGCACCGACCGGGACGACGGTCGGCGCCAATCCTGCAGATCCCAATATCGGCAATGCCCTCGGGCACGCCACCACGTCCGCGTTTTTCTCCGAGTTCGATGCGGCGATAGCGACCCTGACGTTTCGGTTCAACCGGGGCGACTACGCCAGCAACCCCGCGACTCAGGCGTTGGCGACGCAGACATTGAGCGAGGCACCAGCGTTCCGGAATCTGTTGTTCACCCTGCTTGCCGACAGCGTGACCGCGAGTGCAGTCCTGCCAACCAGTGCCAGCAACGACGGCGTCGCATTACTTCACGAAATCGCCAAGGTGCAGACCACCTTCACAACTGGCCTGGGGATCCCGGGATTCTCCACCGACCCAGCCCTCCCACTCGTGACTCTGGATGGGGCCGGCTTCAATCAGCTCCTGGCATCACCCACCGGATTCGGGACGTTGCCACCGGAGGACCAGCCGCGGGTCGCCCTCGGTGACTTGGAAGGGGGGGTGACGGTGTCGCTGGTGCAGCATGGACGGCCGGGCGACGACCGCTGGCTGAACCTCTGGGTGCAAGGCCTCGGTCGCTTTCGCACTGGTCTCTTGCCGCGCCCGGAGTATCTCTTTGACCAGGGCACGGGCGATCGCCAAATCGATGCGGAATTCGCGGGGACGATCGAGCTCGGGCGGCAGCGATTTGGGCTCCGTGCCGAAGGGCGCTTTACGATGCAGCTCGCCTCCGATCGGTTCGTCCGGGTGGCTGGCCGCGACCAGCTGCTCATCCCGACCTATCGCCGCGCCGGGGTGAGCCACAACCCGGGCGACATCCTCCGCGTCACCGCGCAGCCGTTCTTCCGGCTCGCGTCTCACCTCGCCTTCGCGGGGCTGCTCTCGTACTGGCGCTCCGGCTCCGACCTGACGACGTACGTCAGCGGCCAGACGCCAGTGGCGGGCGCGCCGGCCTCCGTGCTCGATGAGGGAACCGCAGCCGACGCCTTCGTGATCGGTGCCGGATTCAGCTATGTGCACGACGGCCTGGGTCGCGATGGCATCATGAGGATGCCGGTTGAGGCGGGGTTCTGGGTAGACCGCACGGTCCAAAGCGGCCGCGGTGTGGTGACGCCGATCGTATCCTCGCGGGTCATCTTCCGCGTCTACAAGGCCGTCACGAAGCAGTAGCCACGCCCCGGAGGAGCGAGAGCGCCAGGCGCCGGGCTGCCTCGTTTTCCGGATCACCCAACATGCGAGCCAGCTCGAGCACTCGGTCCTCGCCATGCAGTGTCGCCAGATCACTGGTTGCGATGCCCGACCGAGTGGCCTTCGCCACGCGGACATGATGGTCGGCCCGCGCGGCGATCTGGGGAAGATGGGTGATTACCAGGACCTGGTGCCGCGCGGCGATCTGGCTCAGCGCTTCACCAACTTGGCCACCAACTTCCCCACCAATTCCCTGATCGATCTCGTCGAAGACGAGCGTGGGCACCAGATCATGCTGGGCGACCACCACCTTGAGTGCCAGCATCACGCGCGAGAGCTCGCCTCCTGAGACGACGCGAGTCAACGGTGCCGGGGCCATTCCCCGATTGAGTCGCACCATGAGGACGACCTGTTCCGCACCATGCGACCCCAGCTCCGCCGCAGGTTCCAGCACCACGCTCAGCGCACCGCCCGCGAGTCCGAGGCGCGGCAACAATCGGTTTGTCTCGCGAGTCAGTTGTTCACTCGCCTGCACCCGCCGAGACGTCAGCGCTGCCGCCGCCTGCTGGAGCGTGGCGTCCGCTGCCGTGATGCGCGTAGCCAAGGTGCGCAGGTCCAGCGCCGCAGTGTCGAGCAGGTCGAGTTCGGCCCGTGCGGCGTGGCAACTGTCGAGCACCGCCTCCAGCGTCGCACCATGCTTCTGCTTCAGGCTGTGCACGAGGTCGCGACGACGCTCCTGCACCTCGAGGCGGCCCGGATCTTCCGAGGACAATTCCTGGGCATAGCCATCGGCGAGCCGGGCAAGCTCGTCGAGCTGGGCGTACGCCGTGTCCAGCAACTCACGCCACGGCGACACCGCCGGGTCGAGTCGCTCCAGTGCATTGAGCGCCCGCTCGGCACGCCCGATCGCCGCGCGTGCACTCCCCTCTTCGCCGTCAATGGCTTGCTGCAACTGACTGGCGTGCTCTGCCAAGGCAGAGGCGTGCCCCAACCGCGACACTTCGCGGTCGAGCGTGAGATCTTCCCCAGGCTGGAGGTTTGCTGCCTCGATCTCGCGAATGACATGCCGGAGCCAGTCTGCTCGACGTTGCGTTTCATCACGACGCGCAGCCAGTGCCGCCGCCGCAGCGCGAAGTGCCGCCAACTCGGCAAATGCGGTCGCGACAGCCGCCGCGCTCGGCAGGGCATCTCCCAAGGCGTCTAGAAGATCTCGCTGCATCGCGGGTTCCAGCAGTTGGATGGTCTGATGTTGACCGTGCAGATCGACCAACGCTTCCCCCAGGCGAGCCAACGCGCCGATGGTGCTGGGCGAGCCATTGATCCACGCGCGCGACCGCCCCTCCGACGTCACTTCACGACGGAGAATCAGCGATTCTTCAATTTCGAGTCCGGCAGCTTCGAGCTGACTGCGTGCGGCGACGGGGATGGCATCGAAGACCCCTTCGATCGTCGCCTTACCTGCCGCAGGGCGAACCACTGCCCGGTCGGCGCGATCACCGAGCAGCAGCGCGATCGCGTCGACGAGCATCGACTTCCCCGCTCCAGTTTCACCGGTGAGGACATTCAGTCCGCCTGCGAGATCGAGAGTGACGTCGGCAACCGTCGCGAGATCACGCACCCGCAACGAGACGAGCGTCACAGTTCCCGG
>Ga0315271_10000374_pt1 | contig 23969 bp, 19 predicted proteins | sample C3_top_MG_FD_204664 | JGI IMG/M metagenome (GOLD analysis project Ga0315271, IMG submission 204664) | Sediment microbial communities from Yellowstone Lake, YNP, Wyoming, USA - C3_top | ecosystem: Environmental > Aquatic > Freshwater > Lake > Sediment | place: USA: Wyoming | collected 2017-08-01
CCCTGGAAATTCGTTCTCTCGTGATAGCGCTTTACGGCCTCATGGCGGTCCGATTCCGGCATGGCGAGCCAGTCGTTCGGATGTGGCGTGACTCCAGGGTCATAGGGCATGAAATTCCTGCCTAGCTGCGGCCAACCCAGTAACCAGGTCGGCGCCTGAGATTCATCACCGCGAGTATTCTGATCTCGCTCTCAGTGACGGTATAGAGAACGCCGTACGGGAATCGGGAGCAAAGGCGTCGACGGACCGAACCCAGGACCACGGGGCTCGATCGCGGGAATTCAACCAGGGCCCGGACGCATCTCTCAACTTCCGTTATGAACGCCGCGCCGAGGCCGGCCTGCTCCTGCTCGTAGTACTGCACGGCATCGTTGAGTTCGCGCTTGGCGATCTCATTGAATGTGACCCGCACCGCTAGATCCGCGCTCGGGCCTCACGGAACACTTCATCGGCCGGCTGGCTGGACAACAACCCAGCGTCGAGAGCCTCGGCACGACGCTGCGCTTCCTCCGCCCAGATGCGCGCATTCTCGTCGGGCGACAATTGCTCCAGGCTGTCCAGCAGCCGCTCAGCAAGTCGAGCCCGGGCCTTCGGATCCAGCTTCAGCGCTGCCGCCTCCAAATCGTCGATGCTCATGGCGGAAATTGTACGCCTCGGGCCCAACCGACGTGGCGCAGGATGTCGCCTACCCTTTGCCCTTGCGGATCGCCTTCGACGCGGCCAGCCGCTCGCCGATTTCCTTCTCCCGGCCCCTTGTCGTGGGCTTGAAGTACACGCGGCCCTTCAATCGATCCGGCAGACATTCCATGGCGGCCACACCCTCGGCTTCGTCGTGCGCGTATTTGTATCCCGCGCCGTAGCCCAGAGACTTCATGAGTTTCGTGGGCGCGTTGCGTATGGACGGCGGCGGCGGATCCGCGCGGGTTTCGAGGGCATCCTTCCTGGCCTCTCCCCACGCGACATAGACCGCATTGCTCCGGGGCGCGGCCGCGAGATAGACCACGAGTTCGGCGAGGGCGAGGTCTCCCTCGGGCTGGCCGATGAAGTGAACCGCCTGCTGCGCGGCCATGGCGAGGGTGAGCGCATGCGGATCAGCGAGGCCCACGTCCTCGGAGGCAAACCGGACGAGCCGGCGCGCGATGTAGAGCGGGTCTTCTCCGCCCTCGATCATGCGGGCGAGCCAGTACAAGGACGCGTCCGCATCCGAGTTGCGAATGGACTTGTGGAGCGCGCTGATGAGATTGAAGTGCTCTTCGCCGCTCTTGTCGTACAGAAGCGCTTTGCGGGACAGCGCCTTCTGGGCGAGGGCCAGATCGATCTTCCCCGTGTTCCGGGCAAGCGAGGCGGCGATCTCGAGAGCGCCGAGCGCGCGCCGGGCGTCGCCATCGGTGACTTCGGCCAGGAACATGAGGGCGTTGTCGTCGATCTCGACCCCGAGTTCCCCCAGGCCCCGCTCCTTGTCCTTGAGCGCGCGGCGCATGAGTTTCATGACCGCCGGACCGTCGAGGGGTTTGACCACGAAGACGCGGCAGCGGGAAAGCAAAGCGCCCACCACCTCGAACGAGGGGTTCTCGGTGGTGGCCCCGATCAGGACGACGTCGCCCGACTCGACCGCGGGAAGGAGAGCGTCCTGCTGCGACTTGTTGTAGCGATGGATCTCGTCGATGAAGAGAATGGTCTTGCGATGCGCGCTCTTCCGGCGATGCGCGGCGCTCGCGAGGACTTCGCGCAATTCCTTGACCCCGGTCAGGACCGCGGAGAGCGCTTCGAAGTGAGCCCGGGATTTCGTCTGATGCCGGATGGCGTTGGCGAGCGTGGTCTTTCCCGATCCCGGGGGACCCCACAGGATCATGGAGAAGAGTTCGCCGCCCGAGAGCGCGTCGTGCAGGGGCTCGCCGGGTCCGAGAAGGGATTCCTGCCCGAGGATCTCCTCGATCGATTCGGGGCGCATCCGCTCCGCGAGCGGAGCGTCCTTCTTCGACTCGTTCCGCCGCTCCGTCTCTCCGCCGTCCGCGGGCCTTTCCGCCGGCTCCTCCTCGAACAGCGAGGACGTCTCCTTCTTCCCCGTCACTTCTTCCCGAAGTTCAGCCGGTCGAGAGCCACGCGGCCGTTGCTCACGACCAGAAGGGGATCCTGAAGCGTGCCCACATCCTCGAGCGGATTCTCGGCCACCGCGACGAGGTCGGCTTCGAGGCCGGGCTCGATGGCGCCGATGCTCTTCTCCAGCTTCAGGAGAACCGCGGCATTCACGGTGGCGGCGCGGATGGCGTCGATCGGCGTCATCCCGAGCTTCACGAAGTTCTGCACTTCGTGGGACACGCGGGTGATGCTGTTGGGGCCGTAGCTGGTGTCGCCTCCGGTGACGATGAGAACGCCGCGCTTGTAGGCCCGCTGCACCGCATCACCCAGGCGCGGCAACATGGCCTGGCCGCGCAGGATGAGAACGGGATGGTCGTAGTCGCCGCCCGGTTCGGCCAGGTCGATGACGGTTGAGTACGTCGGCACGAACGCGGTTCCCTTCTGCTTCATGAGGTCAAGGGCCTCGTCGGTGAGGTACGTGCCGTGCTCGATCGACGCGACCCCGGCCTTCACCGCGGCCAACGCCCCTTCGGCCCCGTGGGCGTGCGCCTGCACGCGGACTCCCTTGAGCGCCGCTTCTTCGACAATGGCGCGCATCTCCGCCTCGCTCCACATCTGCTTTCTGGGATCGGTGTCCGGCGTTCCCGCGCGCTCGGTGGCGTTGATCTTGATCCAGTCGACGCCGTGAGCGAGGTTCATGCGCACCACGCGGCGAATGTCGGGAATCGTCTTCACGCCGCCCATGAGGTCGGAGAGCGACGGGTCCGAATAGAACGCTTCTTCGGCAAGGTGGTCGCGGACGTGATAGCCGGAAGCGAGGAAGTCCGGGCCGGCGATGGCCCCCGACTTCGCAAGATCGCGAAGCGAGACATCGACGAAATACGAAACGCCGGAGCTCCGCACCGTGGTGACACCGGATTCAAGGGCGCGCTTCGCCGCCGCGAAGTTCGCGATATGGGTGTGAGCATCCACGAGGCCGGGCACCAGGGTCCGGCCGGCGAGATCCACCACCTTCACCGAGGCGGCCGGGGCCGCCGCGGAAACACTTTCGATCTTCCCGCCCCGAAGCACGACGGTCTGGTTGAGGGCGATCCGGCCGGTCCGGACATCGAGCACGTTCGCGTGGATCAGGGCGAGCGGTTCGGGACTCCGGTCGGTTTGCGCGGGAGCGGAGGCGGCGGCCGCGGCGGCAACGGCCAGGGCGAGCAGGAGAGGGGTCAGGGGACGGGCAATGTTCATCGAGGGGCCTCCACGGCAGGTGATTTCCAGCAACTATAGTGCGCGGCGCAATCATCATTCGAGGTGCCCGGACAGCGATGAATACGAACGCATGGAGTTTCGAGAAGGTGGGAGGGCCGGAGGTTCTGGAGCTGGGCGCTCACGAGTTGAAGAACCCCGGCCCTGGCGAGGTGCTGGTGAAGATTCGCGCCACCGGCCTCAATCGATCCGATCTCGCCTACATGGCCGGCCGATACCTCACCAAGCCCGAAGGTCGGTGCTTTCTCGGTCAGGAGGGCCTTGGCGAACTGGTCGCGTATGGCGGAGGCCAGGCATCGCCTTCCGCGGTGGCGGGCTTCGAGCCGAAGGTCGGCGATCGGGTCGCCCTGCTCGCCGGTCGCGTGGACTACAAGAACATGGGCACCTATCGGAGCCTTGGCGTCTATCCCGCGAATGCGCTCGTGCCCGTTCCCGAAGAGTTCTCGGATGCGGAAGGCGCCGCGTTCTGGGTGGGTGCGTTGACCATGGTGGGCGCCGCCCACGTGGTCGGACTGAGGCCGGGGCTCGGCAGGGGAAAGTACGTGGTGGTGACCGCGGCGTCCTCCGCGATGGGCGTGGCCGGGCTTCAGATCGCGAGAGCCTGGGGCGCCCACGCCATCGCCGTGACCACGTCGCCGGCGAAGGCCGATTCGTTGCGCCCCCTGGCCGACGAGGTGGTGGTGGCTCCGCGGCCGGAAGACATCGCCCCCGGAATCAGAAAGGTCACGGCCGAGAAGGGCTTCGACGTCGCGTTCGATCCGGTCGGCCACGCGAACGTGGCGCCGCTGTTCGAAGCCGCGGGCGTCGAGGCCCACATCCTTCACTACGGCCTGATGGCGGGCGCGGATTCGCAGATGAATCTCGTGGCTCTCATGCGCAAGGACATCGACGTTCATGGATACACGATCTACCGGAATCTCCGCCATCCCGAGACACTGAAGGCCGTGGTCGACGACGCCATGGATCTGGGGCGACGCGGACTGCTGCGGCCGATCGTCTCGAGAGAGTTCGCGTTCGAAGAGGCGAGGGAGGCGCTCGTCGCCATGGCGAGCAATCAGCACCTCGGAAAACTGGTGATCCGCGGCGAGATCTGAGCGCGGCTAACCCTCGAGGTAGGCCGCGATCCGTCGGGCGATGCGCTCCGCGGTCCGGCCGTCGCCGTAGGTAACACCCGGCTTCACCTTCGGCTGTTTCCTCTCGATGGCCCGGACGGCGAGGACGATGGTCTTCGCATCCGCTCCGACCAGGCGGTTGGCTCCGCCCTCCAGCGTCTCCATCCACTCGGTGGTGTCTCGAAGGGTGATGCAGGGCTTCGCCAGGAGGAACGCCTCTTTCTGCAGGCCGCCGGAGTCGGTCAGAACCGCGCGAGCCCCTAGGGTGAGACCCAGGGATTCGGTGTAGGTCGCCGGACCCATGGTCTTGATGCTCGGGGGCACACGCAGCCTGAAGGCCTTCAGTCGAGCCCGGGTCCGGGGGTGGAGCGGCATGACGACAGGGTGCGGCAGGTTCCCCAGGCCTTCGAGAATTCCGCGCAGGCGGGCTTTGTCGTCGGTGTTTTCCTGTCGATGAACCGTGGCGAAATAGAAATCCCGCGGCACGTCCATCTTCGCGAGAGCGACTCGGGCTGGCCTCCTCATCTTCCTGAGGACGTCGGTCATGACATCGCCCACCACGAACACCCCCTCACGGATGCCCTCCTGGGCGAGGTTTTGGGCAGCGAGTTTCGTGGGGCAGAACAGAAGCGACGAAACGTGGTCGGTAAGACGTCGGTTCACCTCCTCCGGCATCTTCATGTCGAAGCTGCGCAGCCCGGCCTCGACGTGAGCCACCGGGATATGGAGCTTGGCCGCCGCGAGCGCCCCGGCGAGGGTCGAATTGGTGTCGCCGAGGACGATCACCATGGACGGCTTCACTCGGGTGAGCGCGTTTTCGATCGCGGCCAGCATGGCCCCGGTCATCGCACCGTGGGAGCCGCCCGAAAGACCGAGGTGAATCTGGGGCCGGGGAATCCCGAGTTCCCGGAAGAAGGCTCCGGACATGGCATCGTCGAAATGCTGGCCGGTATGCAGGAGGGTGTGCGCGAACCGTTTCCTGAGCGCAGCCACGAGGGGCGCCGCCTTCACGAACTGGGGCCGCGCACCGACGACGGTGAGGACTCGTTCCATGGGGAAAGCCTACCCCCTTGAAGGCGCGGGATTCCTCGACGGCCAACCGGTAGACTCGTTCCGTGAGAATCGCCATTACCGGGGTTGCGGGCTTTGTCGGCTCGAACCTCACCGAAAAACTGCTGAACCGGGGCGATGTCGTGCACGGCCTCGATGACCTCTCGCACGGCACGCTCGAAAACCTCGGACCCCTGCTCGATCATCCCTCCTTCCGGCTGGACCAGGGAACCATCCTCGACCCCGACGCCTTGCGCACGGCGTTTCAAGGGGCGGAGGTGGTGGTTCACCTGGCCGCGGGAAAGATCCCTCGCCACGGGGATGCCCTCGACACCCTGCTCATCAACGGCGAGGGTGGGCTGAACGTTCTGCGCGCGGTCCAGCAGTGCGGTGTCCGGCGCATCGTTCTCGCCTCCACGTCGGACTGCTACGGGCGGAATCCGCAGGTTCCCTTCAACGAAGAGTCGCCCTCGGTGATCGGTTCGCCGAAGGTGAGACGCTGGAGCTACGCGGTCTCGAAGATGTTCGAGGAACAGGCCCTCTTCGCGTTCAGGGAGCGCTACGGCATCGAAGGTGTCGCCCTCCGGCTCTTCGGCGGGTATGGGCCGAAGCAGAACATCACCTGGTGGGGGGGGCCGCAGTCCGTCTTCATCGGCGCGGCCCTTCGCGGCGAGGCCCTCGAGGTCCACGGCACCGGTCAGCAGACCCGGAGCTTCACCTTCATCGACGACATGGTCGATGGGTTCGTGCGCGCCATCGACACCCCCAAGGCGGACGGCGAGGTCCTGAACATCGGAATCGACCGCGAGATCACCATCGAAAACCTGGCCCGCATGATTTCGGAAATGATCCGCCCCGGTCAGGAGCCCAACGTTCGCCTGATTCCCTACGAGACCTTCGGGCGCTACGAGGACGTGGAGCGCAGGATTCCCGACGGGGCCAAGTCGGAGGCGATCCTCGGATTCCGCGCGCGGGTGAACCTCGAGGAAGGGCTGCCCCGGGCCATCGAATGGCAGCGCGGGACGATGCAGCGACTCGGGCTCCTGTGATTCACGCCGTCGTTCCGGTTCTGAACGAAGAACCGAACATCGCGGGCCTGGTGGTCCGGCTCAAGGAGGCGCTCCAGATCTCCGGCCCGTATCGGATCCTCTTCGTGGACGACGGCTCGACCGATCGCACCGTCGAGGTTCTGAAGGGCCAGGGACCCGAGATCGCCACCGTGTCGCATCCCCGAAATCTCGGGCCAGGAGCGGCTTTCCGGACCGGCTTCACCGAAGTGATGAAGACGCTCTCGCCCACCGACCCGGTGGTGACCCTCGAGGGTGACGGCACCAGCGATCTCGCCGTCCTGCCGCGAATGCTGAGCCGGATCCGCCACGAGGACGACGACATCGTCCTCGCCTCCTGCTACCTGTTCGGCGGCGGCATCAAGGGCACCTCGCTCCATCGCGTGGGCCTGTCGCACATCGCGAACAGCCTGGTGAAGCAGACCCTGGGCCTGTCGGGCCTCGCGACGCTGTCGAGCTTCTTTCGGATCTACCAGGGCCGGGCGCTTCTTCGTCTTCGCGAGAGCTTTGGCGAAGCGCTGTTCGAGTCGAACGGGTTCGAGAGCCAGATCGAGATCCTCCATCTCGCCGCCAAACTGAAACTGCGGATCTCGGAAGTGCCGATGGTGCTCGACGGGTCTCGAAGGCTGGGCAAGAGCAAGATGAAGATCCTCAAGACGTCGCTCGCCTATCTACGCCTGGTGGCCCGATACAGGTCGTGATGCGCTCGGCCTTCGTCTTGCTGCTGGGCTTCCTGCTCGGCGTGGCGAGCCTGTCGTTCAATGTCGGGCGGGAGATTCACATTCCCCTGGGCGGCGCCCGCGGCCCGTTGATGATGTCCGGGCTCGGGCCAAGCTCGGCGGTGTGGGCGCTGCCCGACTCGGAGGTCGCCGATTCGCGTCGCGATTTCTACTTCCGGCAACTGGAAGCCGCTCAATCGACGCTGTCGCTGCCTCTTCGGCCCCGGGGCCCGTTCGGCCTCGGGATCCGGATGGACTCCACGGTCAGAACCAGGATCGATCTCCTCCGCGACGACACGCTGATCGGAGGAACGTTCGTCGTGCCGGGTCCCTGGATTGAACGCGCCGTCGCGGAAAACGTGGACCCTGCCACCCTCGACCTGGCGGTTCGATTCGAGGACGCCCCGCTGGTGCGACGGTCCGACATCTCGAATTTCCGGCGCTACGTGGACGAGATCACGGTACGGAGCGCCGCCGGCTTCGACCTGCCATGGAAATCGCGAATCGCTGGAGGCCTGCTCGTCCTGCTCCTCGTTACCCTGGCCTCGTTCACGACCGCCGGCGGTTGGGCAGCGCTCCTGGCCCTCGCGGCGCCTTTGATCCTCACGGCTCTTCTGTTCCACGACGCGGTGTCCGTGTCTCTCGCTCTGCCCCGCCTGCTCGGTTTCGCGGCGGCAAGCGCGGCGTTGATCTCGCTGACTGGCCGGTTGATGAGCCTTCGCCGCGCCCCGACCGCTTTCCTTGCCCTTCTCGGCTCAACCATGGTGTTCGCGTACGGTCTTCTCTCGTTCCTCCCCAATCACTCCCCGGCGGATCTGGACATCCATATCTGGCGAACCGTGGACCTCGCGGACGTGCCCATGACCTACGACGGATGGTTTCGTTATGGATCGCACTACCCGACACCCTCGCAGATCCGGGGCTCGGCCACCGAAACGCTGGGCGGAGGTCCGGCGATTCCCTACTCGCCCCTGCCCAACGTCCTGTTCTACGGGGCTCACGTCCTCGGCCTCGATCTTCACTGGTCGATGAATGCCATCGAGGCGCTGTGTCTTTCGCTCCTCCTGCCTCTGATCTTCGCCTTCGCCCTTCGGGCGTCGACCGAAACGGGAGCGTTCCTCGCCGCCACCCTGGTGGCGCTCGATCTCGCGACCATCCACCACCTCGGTCGGGCTCATTCTCCCGCGGTCGTGGGCGGGGCCCTCGGCCTCGGCTCGCTCCTCGCCTTCGGCCTGGCCCTGCCGGAACTGGATCGGCCCGGACGATGGAAGGTCCCAGCCATTCTCCTGGGCCTGGGCGCGCTTGGATACTCCAGCACGCCTCTTTTCTACGCGCTCTTCGGAATCGCGATGATGGCGTTCGTGCTGAGTGGAAAGGAGACGCGGGGCCTGCTGCGACCGGTCGCGCTGGCCCTCGGCGCGGGTGGCGCGATCGCTCTCGTTCTCTACTACGGGCACTACCTCCCGGGCCTCCTCGGCGGCGGAAAGACTCCTCTCGCTTCCGATCCCTATCCGGGAAGGGCGTTCTTCATCTTCCACAACGAGTCGAGGCAGAGCCTGCGGCTGTGGAGGCTGGGGCTTTTCGTCCCCTTCCTGGCCGCGATACCCGCGACGGGGCTCGTGATCGCCCGCGGTTCGGCCGTGGTCCGCTCATTTCTGCTGGCCTGGTTGTCCGCCTGGGCGGGCATCATGCTGCTCAAGGAGCCGTGGGGCCTCCCCGTCCTGCTGCGCTGGGCCAAGGAGGACTTCTACGTGGCCCCCGCCCTCGCGTTGCTGATCGCCATCGCGATCGGCCGCCTTGAGTCGCGTCATCTTCGAATCGCCCTGGCCTCGCTGAGCGTGCTCACGTTCCTGTACCTGCGCGCCGAAGACTACGGCTTCCATGCGAACACGCTCCGGTTTCTGAGATGAAGGCCCGCGCTCAGACCATCGGCGCCGTTCTCCTGCTGATTGTGCTGGTGGCGGGAATCACCCGGGTGTCGCTCCGCCGCGCCCTTCCGGAAATGGGCTGGCCCGACGAATGGATCTACCTGACTCTCGCCCGGAACATCGCGGAGAGAGGAACCCTCAACACCAACTTCTACCTCGCCTCGAGCATCGACGCGATCGGGTATCCGCATCGGGACGTTCACCTGCCCGGATACGCCCTGGTCCTCGCCGCCGCGGGATCGTGGCAGGGCTATTCCTTCGATACCGCGGTGGCCGTGAATGTCCTCTGCTACGGAATCACGGTGCTCTCCTCGTTCCTCCTGGCCCGGGCCTTCTTCTCCATCAAGCGGAGTCTCGTCGCGGCCGCCCTCGTGGCTCTTCTGCCGCCCTACCCCGGATACCTCGCGGTGGCCTATCCGGAGCATGTGACCGCGGCCGCCTTCATGGTTCTGGCGACTGCAGCCGTATGGATCGAAGGCGCCGGCGCCACGTTCCTCCTGGGTTTCGCGGTCGGCTCCTCGCTGCTCTTCCGCGAGACGCTGCTCTTCGCCATCCCCTTGTTCGCCCATCGGCTGGGGGCGCGAAGGTTCTTCCGGTTCTTCCTGCCGGGATTCCTCCTCTGCCTCGTCACCGTCCTGCCGCCGCTGTCGAAAAACCGCGCGGTCCATCCCAATGCGTTGTACCCGAGCGCCATCACGGAAGCGCTCAAGAACTCCGAACCGATCTCGAGCCTGGCCTCGACCATCGCGAATAACGCCCGGATCAACCTCGAGATGCTCTTCACCTCGAATCCGGTCGAGCGGGCGGAGGACGCGGTCCTCCTCTTTCTGCTCGGCCTGGCCCTGGTCAGCCTCGTGGCGAGCCTCCGGCTGGAAGCACGCGCGCGTTCGTTCGTCCGCGCGACCCTCGTCTCGATGGCGCTCCTGTTCGCGGCCATGGTCGCGGTCTACGTGGTCCGGGAGCGAGGCGGGGTGTGGGGTGGAGTGCGGGCCCTGATGCCCATGGCCCCGTTGTTCGTCATCGGTCTGTGCGGTTTGAGAATGGAGGGAGTCCGCGCCGGCCTGCTCGCGGCGGCTTTCGTTTCATCGAGCCTCTTCCTGGATTCCTGGCAGATCGCGGCGTTCAACCGATACAAGGGCACGAACCTCGAGGACCAGGACCGGGCCGCCACGTTCATCGAGACGCGCACGAAGCGGTTTGCCCCGCGGCGAGTCGTGGGCGGGCGGTATTTCCAGTACGGCTTCCGTAACTTCCCCGTCGAGGTGGTGTGGAGCGGCGCCGACACGATGGCGAGTCTGGACCGGCTCTATCCGAAGGCGCCGTTCGACTTCGTGGTCATTCATCGGCGCGCCGCGATGCGCTTCGACCTTCGGAAGGACGAACGATACGAGTGGGTGAACGCCGAGGAGGGCCAGGCCGCGGAGTATCAGATCTACCGGCGCATCGTGCCCTGAGTTCCCGAGGCTCCGGGCCTCACCGCCCCGGCAGGGAGTAGACGATGGTGCTGCCTCCGTCGAACGCCACCGGGAGTTTCCGACTACGGCCCTGGCCCACGATGTAGTCTGCGCCGAAGCGCCTCGCGATGGCCACGATCTCCTCGTCCGAGTACTTCCCGTACTCCTGGGCCATCACGATCTCCATCCGGCGTCCCCATTCCTTAGCGAAGGCGTCGTCGAAGTACTGCTGGGTTCCGTCCTTCCATTCGCCCACGATCGCGCGCTCGGAGAACACGCGGAATCCCGCTTCTTTCGGCGGGGTCAGGAACACGGCGCTCTTGGGCGTGTGTTCTCGAGCCCAGTTCTGGGCGGCGCGGAAGGAGCCCTGCTCGACGCGCACCTGCTGCCGCCGATAGTTGTCGCCGAACAGCGGTCCGAGGGTCAGACAAAGGGCCAGCACGGAGAGCGCCCGCGCGCGTCCGCGGTTCTTCTCCGAGACCGCGAAGCCCACGATCAGGGCCACGCCAAGGATGGCGAAGATCGCGGGATTCTGAAACCGCCGGATGAACTCCACGAGATAGTCGGTCCACTGCACCGTGCGATCGGGCCATTCGAGGATCACGAGCGCCGCGGCTCCCAGCAGTCGGATCCACGCGGGAAGCGGCGGCTCATTGGCCGCGAACACCGCGATGAGCACGAGAGGGCCGAGCTGCTCCATCCCGGTGGCGAAGATGCTCAGGAAGTACAGGGTCGACACCACCCGCATCAGGGGCGAGGTCCGCCAGAGGCGGACCATGTCCGCGGCCATGAAGGCAAGCAGGATGACCGACAGGAATCGCCAGATCCGGTGGGGTTGAAACTGGAGGACGGCCTTGAGCGGTACGTATTCGGTGAAGACCGTCCCGCCCACGAACAGCAGGGCGGTGGCGAAGACGAACACCCCGAGGTTCAAAAGGCGGCCGGATTCCGAGCGGCTGGCCGCGGCGATGCCCAGGAGCAGCCACACCGTGGCGTCGGGAAGGGCATCGCCGAACGTCCCGGGAAACGAGTGGTGAGAGGAACGGAGGATCAGGAGGTCCAGCCACTCCCGGGTCATCGGCTTCCCCTGGGCCACCGCATTGACGAGGAAGGGCAGCACGGGGAGCCAGGCGACGGCGAGCCGGATCAGGGTGGTCCTTCGGGTCTGCGATCTTGCCTCCCAGAGGATCATCAGAGTGAAGGGGACGAGGAGATAGAGCGAATAGAGCGCGTGGTTGTACACGCCCAGCGACAGGATCAGGAGCGGCGCGATCCTTCGGCCTTCGAGGAACAGAGCCAGGGCCATCAGGTCGAGGCCGGAAGCCAGGTGGGAGTGGGAAAAGGCGACGCGATAGAGCGCTTCTCCGGCCAGGCTCGTGCGCACCGGCATCGAGAGAAGAGCGGCCAGGACCCCCGTGGCCCGGTCCCCTCCCGCGGCCCAGACGCCCATTCGGTAGACCGCCGCATAGGTGAGGGCGATCGAGATCACGTACAGCGCGAAGAACGCAAAGGGAACCCAGTCGGTGGAAGGGAGAAGGACCGCCAGAAGCCGGTAGAAGATGGTGGGGAATCGATCACCGGTCGCGACGAGGAGGTCGCCCGAGTAGAGCGATCGATCGATGAACCGCTTGAGGATCGGAACCGTGATCCCATGATTGCTGTCCCCGAACCGATAGCCGATCAGGGTGAGGCTCGCGAGAGACGCGAGGACGGCCAGGGCGGCTCCCTGGACCCAGGACAAGGATCCGGAGGTCGGCCGCTCGGGGCCGTGGGCGTCGCTTGGAGAGAGCAAGAGGGAGTGAGTCTAAACGCCTGAGAGAATCAGGTTGGATGCCCGAGGCCCTGGACCGATTCCGCCGCATGCCGCTCATCGAAGCGCTCGTCTATTCGATCCTGACCGTCGTCTTTCTGATCCCGCAAAGCCTGTCGCCGGGCTCGCGCATCGCCTACGTGGGCGACTCTCTCGAGAGCGTGGCGATCGTGGGCTTCCTGGGCCGGCAGATCGTGTCCGATCCCGGGCATCTCTTCGACGCGGGCTTCCTCCATCCGCAACCGAATGCCCTGACCCTGACCGACCATCGCCTCCTCCCGTCCGCTCTGGCCGCCCCGGTGCTCTGGCTCTCCGGCAATCCCGTCCTCGCCTACAACGTGGCGCTTCTCATCGCGTTCGTATGCGCGGCTTTCGGGGGAAGGTCACTCGCCAAGGCCCTGGGGCTCGGCCGATGGCCCGCGGGCTACGCCGGGGCCCTGTTCGCATTCCACACCTATGCGATCAACGAAGCCCCGCGGCTCAACATCGTGAGCCACGGTTTCGTGGCCTTTGCCCTCGGAGCCCTGGTCGAGTGGCTTGAAACGGGAGCGACCGCGGCGCGGTGGCGCTTCGCGCTCTTCCTCCTCCTCCAGGGCTACTGCGCCAACTACCACCTGCTCTACGGCGTGCTTCTCTCCTCGATGGTCATCCTCATCTGGAGCTTGGCTCGTCCCCGCCTGGCCCTCTCCCGCATTTCCGGTCTCGTCGTTCCGGGCTTCGCCGCGGTGCTTCTGTTCCTTCCCATCCTCATTCCGTATCTGAGGACGATGAGCGGTCTCGAGCTGGTGCGCTCGAGGCCGAAGGGAATAGATCTGCTTCACTACTTTTCGACCTCCCCGTCGAACTGGGTGTGGGGTTCCATCGGTCCGCCCGCGCGGTTGCAGCAGCAGGGTCCCCACTTCGTCGGTTTCGCGGCCCTGGGCCTCGCCCTGACCGGTCTGTTCTTCTCCCTGCGAAAGGCCGGGACCTCATCGAAGCACCGCGCGTGGACACTGGGCGCGGCCGTGCTGGTCGGAATCCTCGTGGCCCTGTCTCTGGGAGACCGGTGGCTCGTCGCGGGGACGGATCTCGGGCCCGGACCGTACGGGTTCCTCTACGACTATGTGCCGGGATTCAAGCTGGTGAGGATTCCTGAGCGCCTGGGTCTGTTCGTCATGCTTGGAGTCGGCCTCCTGGGGGCGGTCAGCATCGAAAGACTGACCGGGGCCGGGCGGCGCGGCGCGGCCGTCGCTCTCGCCACGATCGCGATCTTCGAGCATCTCTCGCCCCTGGCGCTGACCACCGAGATTCCGAAGCCCGCCGAACTACCCGCGGTCTACAAGTGGCTGGCCGCGCAGCCTCCCGAGCCGGTCGCGGAGATCCCGATCCGAGGCGAAGCGCTGATCCGGCAGGAAACCATCGAGATGTTCTTCGCGACCTATCACCATCAGCGGGAGCCGCTCGGCTACACCGCCTACCCGACCCTGCTCTCGAAGGTGGTCCGTCGCGCACTTCTCGAGTTCCCTTCCGAGGCCTGCCTGACCGTCCTCGATCGAATCGGGGTGCATCGGGTGATCGTCCATGAGGGACGCGACATCGCTCCGGACCTTCGCAATCAGATCTTCAACTTCGGTCCGCAGGACCGGGAACGGCGTTTCGCTGAAGCGGTGGCGGACGCCGGTCTCGACGTGGGGGCCAACACCGCGCTCGCGGCGCGTTCCGGTCGCCTGTCGCGTGAGGCGCGCTTCGGGCCCTGGGAGGCGGGCTCCCTGTCCGAGGCGGGAGAGATCGTGTATCGATTCGACCCTGGGAATGCGATCGAGGCCGCGCCGCGGCCGCGAGGAACGCGGGTGGCCTCGACGCGGCTGCAATTGCGCACCAAGGAGGGGGATGCCGGGGAGGCCTTCGACGACCGGACGGACACGAGCTACGTGCTCGGCCGTCCCCTCCGGGGAGACGAGTTCATCGAAGCCAGGTTCGCCAAGCCCATCGCGGTCTCCGGCGTGGAGCTCGTGCTTCGGCACGAGAGCGCCTGGCCGACCCGCTTTCGCATCGCGGTGCTGCGTGAGGACGGCCAGTGGGTCGAAGCCGCGCGCTGGGACGGAGCGCATCTCGTTCAGCTCGTCGAAGGACTGCTGAAGGACCCGCGCGCGGGCACCATCGGTTTCGTCCTCGGCGGAGAGCGCGTGCTCGGCGTAAGCCTGCTGCCCCAGATCGGCGGGACGAGTGCTTCGGGCTGGAGCCTGCCCGAGCTTCGGATCCTCGAGAAGCCCTGACCGCGGGAGGGCTCCCTACCGCCTCGAGCCCGACCCGCGGAGCCGCCTGAGCGCGTCGGCGAAATCTCCCGGCGGCTCGCTTTCACAATCGATGGGTTGCCCGGTGAGGGGATGCGGGAAGGCCAGCTTGCAGGCGTGAAGGAAGGGCCGGCTTCCCGCCGGTCGTTCCTTGCTGCCGTAGACCCCATCGCCCACGATGGGATGGCCGATCGCGCGCAGATGGAGGCGGATCTGGTGCTGGCGGCCCGTATCCAGTTCGACCTCGAGAAGTGCCCCCCGGGGGAATCGCTCCTTGACGCGGTAGTGGGTGATCGCGTGGCGCGACGGCTCGTCATCGTCCCTTGCGATATGGCGCTTGCCCGATTCGTAGTCGTCCGCGATGGGAAGATCGATGGTGCCGGAAGGCGCCTTCGGCACGCCCTCCACCAGGGCCAGGTACCGGCGAAGGAAGGCATGCTCGCGGAACGCGGCGCGACCGGCCGCGTGGCATTCCCTCGAAAGGGCGACCGCGACGAGGCCGGACGTGCCCCGGTCGAGCCGGTGCAGGGCGCCCACGTAGGCGCGGGGCCCGCGGACCCGTGCCAGGTCCTCGCGCAAGCGACTCAGCACGCAGTCGTCATGCGTGCCGCCATCGGTGGGAACGGTGAGGAGTCCGGGCGGCTTGTCCACGACCACGAGGTGCTCGTCCTGATACGCGGCTTTCAGACTGAGACGGATCGAGACTTCACGGCGGCGGTTCGGGTGGTAGGCGACGGCTTCGGAAGGCTGAACCCGGTGACCCGCGTCCCGGACCCGCAGAGAACCGACATCCACATGGCCCGCGCCGACCGCGTCCTGGGCCTTTCTCCTCGACAGGCCGAAGTCGCGGGCCACCCGCACGTCGAGGCGCTCGTCATCAGACATTTGAGGGCGAAGGATAGTCGGTGACGGCGACCACGGGCTGGAAAACACGAAGGCCCCGCGACTGGCGGGGCCTTCACCCGGGATGACCGTCGGTCACCCCGGGTCTCTTGGAGGAGCTTGTCAGTGCTGGATCTCGAACTCGGCGGCCTTCTTGGCGTGGGCCGAAATCGCGGACTTCTTCAGGGACTCGATCAGCTCGTGGGTGATCGTGGCCTTCACGTGAACCTTGTCGTCTTCGGTGGCCACGGAGATCGAGTCGGCGATCTGGGCGAACTCCGGCTTCTGACCCGCCTGCAGCGACAGCATCGCGGAGAAGCCACGCAGGACATCGGCGATCTTTGTCGCGGACTTCGCATCCGCGGCTTCCGCGGTCGCGGTCATGCCGACCTCGGGATCGAGGTGGCCGTACGCGACCACCTGCTTGATGGCCGGGAGATTCGCGGCCGGACCGCCAACCTCGGAAGTCACGCGGGAGAGGACCGAGGGTCCGCCCACCGCCCAGAAGGTCGACCCGGGCTCGATGCTCTCGAGCTGGGCCACGAGCAGCGCGCTGTCGCGGATGCCATGGCCGGTGGAGCGGTTGGCGAGGAACGTCTCGACCGAGGCCGCATCGCCGGCGACGAGGATGCCCGCGTCAAGCAGGGCGACCGCGCCGTTCGACTTGCCGGTGGCTTCCCGATAGATGGTGACGCCGTCGCGACGCTCTTTCGTGGCCTTGCCGGCTTCGGGTAGAGAGGATTCGAGACGCGCGGCATCGAAGCGACCCGTGACGAACACCAGGGCGTTCTCGGGGTGATGCGGACGCGCGCCCTCGCCCTTGGGTTCGGTCGCGTCCGCGCGGATGGCGATCACGACGGAGTCGATGTCCCGCGCGGGATTGAGGCCCGTCTTGCGCTCGATTTCCGCCAGCGCATCCACGTGACCCGGTCCGCCCTCGCCTCCGAACTTCGCATAGAACTGCGAACCGGTCAGGGCCCTCACGTCGAAGCCCATCACTACCGAGCTGTCGGCGGGAAGGGCCAGGGCCTCGGGCGGGACGGGGCCGAGGGCGGCGCGGGCGGTGCCGGTGAGACGGGTGGAGAACGCAGCACCGACGCCGAGGACGGAGATGGCGGCGGCAGTGAGGATGAGTCGGCGAGATCGGTTCATGTTGGTGAACTCCCTTGAAGAAGGCTCTTACTGTGGCATGGACGGCTTGAAGGGACCAATTCCCACGCCCTCATGAGGAGATAACGTACTCGCGTCTGGAAAAGATCCATATGGCCAGGGCCAGGGACACAACTCCAACGATTCCCAAGACTAGAACGGACTCGCCCACCGGGAAGAACTTCGAGAAGAGCTCGGCCAGACCCTCCTCCGCCGGGCGATGCCGGATGAGGGAGCGCGCGTACGCGGTAAGGGTGTAGTTCGGAGCGTCTCCCGGGAAATTGGCGACAAAGCCCTCCCATACGAAGAGGAACAGCAACCCGGGGATGAGGGGACGTTTGAGACTCACGCCGAGGAGGGCGAAAACGCCTCCGTAGGTAAAGAGGGTGAGCGCGCAGGCCCCGAGGTCCTGTACCAGGTCGGGCGCGCCGAAGCCGGTTCCCTGGGGCGTGCCCAAGCACAGCACCAGATACGTAAAGACCACGCAGGGCACGGTAAGAGTCAGCACGGTGACGATGTAGGCCATGAATTCCCCAAGGAAGATCGACAGCCTGGAGATCGGTCGGGTGAGGAAATAGGTGAGGGTCTTGGAATCGACGGCATCCGAAATGAGCGCGGATCCGAAGAGCAGGGCCACCAAGGGCAGCAGATTCCGGATGAAGAAGAGAGCGATGACGATCCCATACAACTCGAATCCGGTGAGGGGGAGACCCTTCGGCGGATAGATCCTGAGCAGCACGCCGAAGAACACGGGCAGGGCGAGGAGCACGAACACCCAGAAACTCCGCGGCCGGGGCAGCATGCGCTCGATCGAGATGAAGAACACGTCCTTCGCGGCGGGCCACAAAGGGCGGATGGGGAGCGCCTGGTCTTCGGTCGTCACTTGCTCACCAGATAGGAAAACACGGATTCCAGATTCTCGTCGGTCACCCACATCTCCTCGACACCGCACGCCGCGGACAGTTCCTGGACCTTGGCGAAGAAGGCATCGGGCTTCCGGATCTCGGCGAGGAGGTGGCCGGTCGCCTCTTCGATGCTCAGGGACACGAGGTCGGGCAGGACCACCAGCTCGCGTGCGAGTCCGCGCGAATCCGCGGCCTTGATGCGCACCGATCGGGGATGGCGGTCGAGGAGGTCGCGGATTTCCCCGAGGTCGCCCTCGGCGAGAACGCGGCCGTTGTGGATCAGGAGAACCCGGCGGGTGACCTGCTCCAGCTCGTGCAGGATATGGGTCGAGACCAGCACCGTGCGGCCCTCCTCGCCCAGACGCCTCATGAGGTCGGAGATCCGCCTGCGATTCTGCGGATCCATCCCGGTGAGCGGCTCGTCGAGGAACAAGACCTCGGGCCGGTGCGCGAGCGCCTGCGCGAGCTTGATTCTCTGCCGCATGCCCTTGCTGTAGCCGCCCACCTTGCGGTGCATCGCGTCCTTGAGATCGACGGTCTCGATGGCCTCGGTCGCGAGTTTCCTGGCCTCGGTCTCGTCGAAACCGTTCAGGGACAGGAGCGCGCTCACGAACTGAAGGCCGGTGAAATCCTCGAAGAGGGCGTCGGTGTCGGAGCACAGGCCCACGGAATGAAAGACGCCGGGCGATCCGAAGGCCGGCCGGCCCAGGAGCTCGACCGTGCCCTGGCTCGGGCGAAGCTGTCCGCTCGCGAGCTTCAGGAGCGAGCTCTTCCCCGCCCCGTTGGGCCCGAGGAGCCCATAGACCCCGGGACCGAGTTCGAAGCTCACGTCGTTCAAGGCCATCACCGGCCCGTACCAACGCGAGGCCTTCTTGAAGACCACGCGCGCGGTCACTTGACGATCTCCACCGCGCGCACGCGGGTCTTGAGGATGAAGAGGCACCCCAGGCAGAGCACGGCCAGAACCAGGAGGGCCCATTCCGCCGGAAGGTCGGCGGTCATGCGCGTCGGCTTGACCTGGAAGATCCACTCGCCGACGCGCCGCATGCACGCCTGAATGGAGACGAGGCCGGCGTAGGGGCTGCGCGTGGCCTGCCAGGCGATTCCTTGAGCCACCGTGGTTCCGACGAAGACGAAGAAAAAGCCCAGGCCCGCGAAACGGGGATTGCGGGCGAGCGCCGACATGACCAGGACGAGGCCGGTGGTGGGCAGGATCATGACCAGGGCGAAGGCGATGATCTTGGGAAGCAGCAGGAGGTGCGAAGCGTCGCCCAGCACGTCGGGAGCCAGGGACCGCGCCCCAAGGAGGAGCACCAGTCCGGGGATCATGGTCACCATGGAAAGAGAGGCGAAGAGGATCGAGACCTTGCCCAGGATGTAGTCGCCCAGGGTGAGCGGCCTCGACAGATAGAGGAGGAGCCCCCCGGTTCGCATGTCGTTGGCGATCAGTCCGGCGCCCGCGTAGGCCGACATCAGGAGCATCCACGGAATCTGCATGCCCATGAAGTCGAAGAACAGCTTGTCGTCCACGGGCACGATGCGGCGGGCCTCGGGGAACCGGGTCGTGAAGTAGACCTGCACCAGCCGGCCGAACACCGGGAGCCAGGCGATGGCGATGAGACCCAGGAAGGCGCGAAAGCCGACGAGGGCCTTGAGCCCCTCTCGCGCGATCGGGATCCAGCGCTGAGCGCGGAGCGGTATCGAGGCGTCGAGCCTCCGATAGTGCTGCTCGTAGATCTGACTGGTGCTCATGCCGCGTGAGAGGTGGCCCGAAGGAAGATGTCCTCGAGCGTGTCCTCAGCCTTTCTCAGGTGCCGGATCTGGGTTCCGCTCTCCGTCGCGGTGTCGAAGATCCAGGAAACCGTGGCGCCTTCGGGAAGGGCCACGCGCCAGGCATCGGGACCGGGCTGCGCCTCGCCGCCCCGCTTCCGCACCGCGGCGATGAAGTTTTCGGTCTCGCCCTTGACCCGGACCACGTACCAGTCGCGATCGAGCTTCTTCAGGTCTTCGACCCGCCCCTGAGTCCGGATGGCGCCGCCCGAGATGACCAGGATGCTCTCGCACACCTTCTCCACGTCGCGCAGGAGGTGCGAGCAGAGGACGACGGACAGGCCGCGCAGGGTCACGATGTCGCCAATGAGATGGAGCATCTCTTCGCGGCCCTCCGGATCGAGGCCATTGGTGGGCTCATCGAGGAGGACGATCTCGGGGTCGTGAACGAGCGCGGTCGCGAGCTTGGCCTTCTGCTTCATCCCCGTCGAGTACGTCTCGACCTTGCGGTAGCGCTCTTCCCCGAGACCCACGAACTGGAGGACCTCGTGGGCGCGTCGCATCGACTCGCTCTGGGGAAGCCCCGAGAGCTCTCCCGCGAAGGCAACGGTCTGCACCGCGGTGAGATCGGGAAGGTGCGCGTCGACCTCGGGCATATAGCCGATGCGACGCCGAACCTCGAGCGGGGAGACCGAAGGCGAAAGGCCGAAGGCTTCGATTCGACCCGCGGACGGAGAGAGAAAACCGAGGAGGGCCTTGAGGAGCGTGGTCTTTCCCGCCCCGTTCGGACCGAGAAGGCCGGTGGCCCCGCGCGCGAACCGCCCCGACGCGGCATCGAGAGCCACGCGGGACCCATAGCGAACGGTGAGGGCTTCGAATTCGACGAGGGTCTCGGTCATGGGAGGAGCGATCTAATCACGATTCGGGGCGAAAACATCTCGGCCCCGTGCCAAGCCCTAACGAGAAAGCCCCAAGGGTTGTTCCTTGGGGCTTCTCTACGGCCTCGCACGGCGAGGTGCTTCGATCAGGCGGCGGAGATCTCGTCCTCGAGCAGAACCACCAGCTCGTTGTCGAATGCCGAACCCGCATTGCGGTTCAGGCTCTCCGCGTACTTGATCACCATCTCGAGCTGCTCGAAGGTGAGCGTCTCCAGCATCCGCGTGACGCGTTCTTGAAGTTCTTCCATGTTGACGTCTCCTCCGCTTCTTTCGTCCGCCCTCGTGCTGCGTTTCCTGGAAGCAATCCGTCCTTAGGAGCACCCGCTGGTAGCGCCGCAGTTGGCGCAGCGATAGCACGCGCCGTTGCGAACCATGAGCGAGCCGCACTCGTGGCAGGGCGGCGCGTCGGCCTGGACCTTGAACGCGACCTGTCCCTGAGTGGCGGCGGGCGGCGGGCTGCTCGGAACCGTCGCCGCGGGCCTGGCCGCCTGAAGTGCTATCGGCCGAGGCGTCTCCGAGGTGACCGCCGGAATCAGGACGGGCTCGCCCGCGTCCTCGCGGGTCCGGCCCAGGAACTTCACCGCCATCCAGCGGGCGATGTAGTCGGTGATGGACTTCGCGTAGCCGATGTCGGGGTTCTTGGTGAAGCCCGACGGCTCATAGCGAGTGTGCGAGAACTTGTCGACGATCGCTTCCAGCGGCACTCCGTACTGGAGGGCCAGGGAGAGCGAGGTGGCGAAGCCGTCCATCAGGCCGGAAACCGTCGAGCCTTCCTTGGCCATGACCAGGAAGACTTCGCCCGGCTTGCCGTCCTCGTACATGCCGACCGTGATGTAGCCCTCGTGTCCGGCGATCGAGAACTTGTGGGTGATGGCCTGCCGCTCGTCCGGCAGCTTGCGGCGGATGGGCCGGCCTTCGACCACGCCGATCCCCGGCACCGCGACCACCTGGGGCTCGCCGTGCTTCTTGTCCGTCGGCAGCGAGGTGGAGAGCGGCTGGCTGCGCTTGCAGCCGTCGCGATAGACCGCGACCGCCTTGAGGCCGAGCCGCCAGGACTCGATGTAGGCCTTGGCGATCTCCTCCGGCGTCGAGTCGGTCGGCATGTTCACGGTCTTGCTGATCGCGCCCGAGAGGAAGGGCTGGACCGCGGCCATCATCTTGATGTGGCCCATGTAGGCGATCGAACGCTTGCCGTTGGCGGGCGGGAAGGCGCAGTCGAAGATCTCGATGTGCTCTTCCTTGAGGTGCGGCGCGCCCTCGATCATCTCCTTCTCGTCGATGTACTTGACGATGTCCTGGACCTGGGCGGCGTTGTAGCCCATGCGGCGAAGCGCGGCCGGAACCGACTGGTTGATGATCTTGATCATCCCGCCGCCCACGAGCTTCTTGTACTTCACGAGGGCGATGTCGGGCTCGATGCCGGTGGTGTCGCAGTCCATCATGAAGCCGATGGTGCCGGTGGGGGCGAGGACGGTGACCTGGGAATTGCGATAGCCGTGCTGGGCGCCGAGGGTGTAGGCCTCATCCCACACGTCGAGGGCCTCGCGCATGAGCGGCCGCGGGACGATCGAGGCATCGATCATGTGGGCGTGCTGGCGATGTTTCTCGACGATGCGGAGCATGGGCTCGGCATTCTTCGCGTAACCGGGGAAAGCGCCCATCGACGCGGCCACCCGCGCGCTCTGCGCGTAGGCCTCGCCGTGCATGAGGGCGGTGACTGCGGCGGCGTAGGCGCGACCGGCGTCGGAGTCGTAGGCGAGGCCGCGGTCCATGAGGAGGACGCCGAGGTTCGCGTAGCCGAGGCCGAGCGGACGATAGTCGTGGGAATTCTTCTCGATGGCGGGCGTCGGGTAGCTCGCGTTGTCGACCAGGATCTCCTGGGCGGTGATCATGGTGCGGCTGGCCGCGCGGAACGACGCGGGATCGAATTCCCCGTCCTCACGAACGAACTTCATGAGGTTGAGCGAGGAGAGGTTGCACGCGGTGTCGTCGAGGAACATGTACTCGGAGCAGGGATTGCTCGCGTTGATCCGGGCGGTGTTCGGACAGGTGTGCCAGTCGTTGATGGTGGTGTCGAACTGCATGCCGGGATCGCCGCACTGCCACGCGGCCTCGGCCATGAGGGACATGAGGTCGCGCGCGCGCTTGGTTTCCGCGGTAGCGCCGTCGCGAACGTAGTGGGTCGACCACTCCTTGTCTTCGACCACCGCGCGCATGAACTCATCGGTGGCGCGCACGGAATGGTTGGCGTTCTGGAAGAACACCGAGTCGTAGGCGCCGCCTTTGACGTTGAAGCCGCCGTTGTAGCCGGCGTCGATCAGGGCCCAGGCCTTGCGCTCTTCTTCCGACTTGCTGGTGATGAACTCCTCGATGTCGGGGTGATCGGCGTTGAGGATGACCATCTTCGCGGCGCGGCGGGTCTTGCCGCCGCTCTTGATCACGCCCGCGAACGCGTCGTAGCCGCGCATGAAGGAGACGGGACCCGAAGCGGTGCCGCCGCCCGCCAGGGTTTCCTTCGAGGAACGGATGCTGGAGAGGTTCGAGCCCGTGCCCGACCCGTACTTGAAGAGCATGCCCTCGGTGCGGGCGAGGCCGAGGATCGAGTCCATGGTGTCGGACACGGAATTGATGAAGCACGCGGACGCCTGCGGGTGGGGTTCGATGCCGACGTTGAACCAGACCGGCGAGTTGAAGGCGGCGTACTGGCGCACGAGCAGGAAGGTGAGATCGTCCTTGAAGGCGGAGAGATCCTCGACGGTGTCGAAGTAGGCCTGCTTCGCCGCCCAGCCCGCGATGGTGTCGACCACGCGAGAGACGAGCTGCTTCACCGAGTGCTCGCGCTCCGGAGAGCCCATCGCTCCGCGGAAGTATTTCGAGGCGACGATGTTCGTGGCCTGCTGGCTCCAGCTCTTCGGAGCCTCGATGTTCTTCTGCTCGAAGACCGGGCGCCCGCGCTCGTCATTGATGACGGCGCTGCGGAGGTCCCACTCGAGCTCATCGAAGGGATGCACGCCCTCCGTGGAAAAGTAGCGCTTGAACGACAGCCCCTTCGATCGTTTCTCCGGCCGAGGTTCGATTCGTGAGTCGGTTCGGGTGTTCTCGACTCGCGCGGGTGACTCTGCCGGGACGACCGGGGGCTGCGTAGCCATATTCGACTTCCTCCTGCCTCTTGCGAGGCAACCTTTACTCTCGGGGCTGTTTGAGCCCGGGCCCTGACGTCATTGTCAAAAACGACTCGGTCAAAAACGACTTTGAATTCCAACTACGGGAGTTTCGTCGGAATTCGCCGGAATCATCCAAGGCGCGCCAAAACACCTCCGCGCGCTCTCTTCCAGTCCGGCTACCTCCGCTCAGGCCGACTCGAACTGCACATCAAGCCGCCCTCAAAACCTCGTCGTGTGGCGACGACATTACTGCGACTTCTTGGGGTCTGTCAAGGAATAAACCCAAGATCTTGTGGTACCGGCCCAAATCAAAGTCCACGAACAATTTACGGCGATCGATGACGGCCGAGAGTCGCATACCGGACTCGCCAGGGTCCGATTTCCAATCTGGATAAGATCTGGTTTTATCTAA
>Ga0315271_10000376_pt1 | contig 23915 bp, 21 predicted proteins | sample C3_top_MG_FD_204664 | JGI IMG/M metagenome (GOLD analysis project Ga0315271, IMG submission 204664) | Sediment microbial communities from Yellowstone Lake, YNP, Wyoming, USA - C3_top | ecosystem: Environmental > Aquatic > Freshwater > Lake > Sediment | place: USA: Wyoming | collected 2017-08-01
CAGCCTGCTGGTGATCGCCGACACCCTGGCGCGCACCGTGGTCGCGCCGTCGCAGCTGCCGGTGGGTGTGCTCACGGCCCTGCTGGGTGTGCCGGTGTTCCTCATGCTGCTGGCGCGCGCCGCGCGCGGCGCCAGCTAGTCATGCCGCGCCTCGAAGCTCGCGAGCTCACGCTGCACGTCGACAACCGGCAGCTGCTGCGCGACCTGTCCGTCGCCTTCGAGGAAGGGCAGAACTGGGCAATACTGGGCGCGAACGGTAGTGGCAAAACCACACTGCTTCAGACACTGGCCGGCCTGCGGCACGCAGACGAAGGCAGCGTGCTGCTGGATGGCCAGGCCATCCAGCACGTTCCGCGCCGGGAACGGGCCCGGAAGCTCGGCATCCTTTTCCAGGATACGCCGAGCGCCTTCCATGCCAGCGCGTTCGAGACCGTGTTGAGCGGCCGCCACCCGCACCTCGGCTTCTGGCAAACTGAAACAACCGCCGACCACGAGACGGCGCACGCGGCGCTCGCGGCCGTAGAACTCGCTGAGTTCACTGAACGCAGTGTCACCACACTCTCCGGCGGTGAGCGCCGGCGCATGGAAGTGGCGGCACTGCTGGCACAGGATGCGCCGATATGCCTGCTGGATGAGCCGGTCAATCACCTGGATCCACGTCATCAAATTGCGCTCCTGCGTCTGGTGTGCGCACGCGCCCAACGGGCCGGACACCTGAACCTGCTGGTGCTGCACGACGTGAACCTCGCGTTGCGTTTTTGCAGTCATGGGTTACTGCTGCTCGGGGACGGCAGTGCGCGTCATGGCCCGCTGGCGGATATTCTCGACACCGCAACGCTGGGGATGATGTATGGATGTGCAATGCGTGAAATCCGCAGTGATGGCGGACGGTTGTTTTTTCCGGACTAAGCCCCTAGGCAGACACGCGCGATTCGATATACTAAGCGGGTGACAACGCTCACGCTTCGTGATGTCTTCGTTGTATCCCCTGCCGACGGCACTCCGTCGCGTCTCTGCTTCCGCCAGGCATGACCCGCCTGCATTTCTTTCCCGGCACGCTGCGCACCCGCATGGCGCTGGCGCTTTCCACCCTGCTCGTGTGCGCCACCATCGTCGCGCTGCTCCACTCTGCCGCGCGCCTGGCACAGACCCAACTCGGTTCGCAGCGCGAGCTGGCGCACAGCCTGATCGGCCTGCTCGAGCCAGCCGTGCAACAGCTCGTCAGGCGTCCGGGCCTGACGGATCAGCACCTGAACCCGACGCTGGCCAAGAGCCTGCGTGACATCACCCACAATCCCGCCATTGGTCGTGTGCGCATTGTCGACGCTGCCAATCGCACGCTCTACGAGCACGTCCAGGACCTCGAGCCACCCAGCCGGCTCACCCGGCTGCTGACGCGCGAAAGCCGCGCGCAGCGCTTGATGGCCGTGGAGTTCAGTTATCCGGGCGAGCGCAACGGCCGGATTGAGCTCGCGCTGTCCTACGAACCACTCAATGCCAGCATTCAGGATCTCGTGCTGCAAAGCAGCCTGTTCCTGGGCGCTTTGCTACTCCTTATCATTGCGATGACCTACTCACTGCTGGCGCGTTTCACCGCGCCGCTCAAGCCGCTCACCGAGATGGCGCGTGAGGTGTCGCGTGGCAACTGGTCACCCAAGGTGGCATTGATCGATTCCGGCAGCCGCGAAATTCAGGAGCTCAACCAGGCGTTCGCGGCCGGCTCCGCCAGCATGCAGCACCACGTGCAGAGCCTGGAGGAAACCCGCGAACTGCTTGCCCACAGCGAGCAGCGCCTGCGCAAACTTATCGACGGGATGCAAGAAATACTGTTTGAGCTCGACCAGGATGGCGACGTGAGCTTCCTCAGCCCGGCGTGGGAGCGCCTGACCGGCTTCTCCGTGGAAGAAACGCTCGGCCGGCCATTCATCGAGTTTCTCATGGAGAAAGATGCCGCGCAGCTGTTTGCCCCGGACCAGCTTGCTGCCCTGCACACCAGGCAGAGTGAGATCGGCCTGCGCACCACGGGCAACAAGCTGCTGTGGATGCACCTCGATGCCAGCGCCCAACATGATCAGTCCGGCCGCTTTACCGGCATCATCGGCACGCTCGGCGACATCACCCAGAGTATCGAGCTCAACCGCCTGCTGACCCGCAGCCAGGAAGATCTCTATCATCTGTCCGTCACCGATCCGCTCACCGGCCTTTACAACCGCCGCCACTTCGATACGCAGCTCGAAGTGATTCTTGCCGACCAGTTGCCGCACGGCCAATCGGTCTGCCTGCTGCTCATCGACGTGGATGGCTTCAAGTTCATCAACGACACCTATGGACACCCGGCCGGCGACCAGGCGCTGCGCACCATTGCCGGCCTGCTGCGCGCCCGCGCACGCGGACACGATTACATCGCACGGCTGGCCGGCGACGAGTTTGCCCTGGTGCTCAAGAACGCCGGCCTGTACGACGCCACAGAGATCGCCAACGCGTTGCACGACACCATCAATGCGACGCACATCGACCTGCAGGTCGGGCATGTGCAGCTGCAATGCAGCATCGGCGTGGCAGCGGCGCCCGTACACGGCCGCAGCGCGCAGGAACTGGTGAGCGCGGCGGACGTGGCGCTCTACCACGCCAAGCGCCGTGGCCGCAATCGCGTCGAGGTGCTGTCACCGGACATCAGTAAGGCGCTGATGTCCATCTTCAGCCAGGGCTTCCAGCTGCGCAACGCGCTCGCCCAGGGCAACCTGATGCCGGCCTTCCAGCCAATCTGCGATATCCGCACCGGCGAACCGATCGCCTACGAGGCGCTGGCACGCATGCAGCACAACGGCGCGCTCATCAATGCCGCCGACTTCATCGGCGTGGCCGAGGAGCTCGGGCTCACGCGCGAAATCGATCTGCACATCATCGAGCAGTCGCTGCGACTGGCGCCGCTCGGTTACGGCCTGTTCCTGAACATCGATCCGTCGTCGTTCAGCGATCGCGGCTTCGCCCGCGAGCTCGGCGAACTCATTGGCCCCGGCTGCCGCAGCGGCCGCTCCATCACCATCGAAATCACGGAACGCGAAAATGTCGTCATCACCGACGCGCTGATAGCCGACATCGAATACCTGCGCGGCCTCGGCTGCAAACTCGCACTCGATGACTTCGGCAGTGGCTACTCCACCTACCACTTCCTCAACCTGTTCCGTCCCGACTACCTCAAGATCGAGGGCACGTTCGTACGCCGCATGCTCGAACACGGGTCCGATCACAAGATCGTGCAACACATCCATGATCTTGCCCAGTCGTTCGGCGCCCAGACCATCGCCGAGAGCGTCGAGGATGAAGCAACACGCGAGGCCCTGCTGCGCATGGGCATCCACAACGCCCAAGGCATGCACCTCGGATCACCGCGCCTGTCCGGCGAGCATTGAGCAGCCACACTTGACACCTTCCCCCGCCAAACCCTAAAGTGCCGCGCAGCTTCAGGTGCTCCTCAGGATGTGTTCATCCGGGAGTGAAACGGGAAGCCGGTGCGCGTGGTCATTCACGCAATTCCGGCGCTGCCCCCGCAACGGTAAGTGCGTTGCGGTGAATCACGGCCTTGGCGCGCCCTGCGCCAGCCAGCCACTGCATTCAACGATGCGGGAAGGCGATTCACCGAACATGCACGAGCCCGGAGACCGGCCTGAAGCCCACTGCAACGCTGCGGAGGGCAGCCGGTCGCGCGGATCACTCCGTTCGCCCTCACCCTCCCGTGTTGCTCACTCAACCCTTGTCCGCGCACGTGGGGTGCGCCGGGAGAATTGTTTTGAAATACGCTATTGCCTCCGTGGCCGTTTCCGGCCTGTTCCTGTCCTTCAGCACCACAGCCGCCGATATTGATAATACGGCCGACCCGATCGTCGTTACCGCCACCCGAGTCGCCACGCCAATCGAACAGATTGGCAGCTCAGTAACCGTCATCACCGCCGACGAGATCGCGCGCAAACAGTGGCACACCATCGCTGATGCGCTGGCGTCGGTTCCGGGCCTGAGCGTGGCGCAATCGGGTGGACCGGGGGCGCAAGCTTCCGTGTTCACGCGCGGCACCAACTCCAATCACACCCTTGTGCTGATCGATGGCGTCAAGGCCAGCGATCCCAGCAGCCCAAACGGCGCCTACGATTTCGGAAACATGCTGCTGGACGACGTGGAGAGAATCGAGGTTGTCCGTGGTCCGCAAAGCACCCTGTACGGATCGGATGCCATTGGCGGCGTCATCAATGTCATCACGCGTAAAGGTGGCGGAACATTCAAAAGCTATGGCCGCATCGAGGGCGGATCGTTCCGCACGCTGTCGGGAGCGGCCGGCCTGCATGGATCCGAGGGATCTGTTCGCTACGCGCTCAATCTCGCACACGCCGAATCTGATGGGCAGGATATTACTCCGGTACGCCTGCGTGCCGGCGCGCCGGAAGAGAACGACGGTTATCGCAACACCACGCTGACGGCAAACCTGGGCTTTTCTCCGTCCTCGAATACGGAACTGAATTTCCTGTCGCGCTTCACGGAAGCGCTTTCGCAGCTCGATGTCGGCAGCGGAGAGGATGCCGATTCAGAGACCACAGCACGCCAGGCCACCGTGCGCGCCGAAGCGCGCGGAACATTTTTTGATGGCTTTTGGAGGCCCCTGCTTGCCATTTCGGACACCGTGCACCATCGCCAGAACGTCAATGAACGGCAATCCACTCTCGGTGACGAGGATCACACCCAGTTCAACGGCGAGCGCGAGAAAATTGAACTGCAGAATGATTTTTACCTGGGCAAAGCGAACATCCTGACTCTGGGCGTGGAAAGTGAAAAGGAGACGATGAAATCGTCTGGCACATCGGTCTATGGTTCATCCTTCGGGGATTTCGTCATCACCCAGAACACCAACGTCAGTGCTCGATCCAGGTCGCTCTATGCTTTGGATCAGCTCAGTTTGGGCAACCGCTGGCATGTCAGCGCCGGCGCGCGATGGGATGACTACGATTCATTCGATCCGGTTGTCACATACCGTGTGGCGCCCATCTACGTCATTCCGGAAACCGCGACAAAACTCAAAGCCAGCTACGGAACCGGCTTCAAGGCGCCATCCCTGTTTGAACGTTATGGCTCCTCACCCACCAATTATGGAACCGCCTACACCGGTAATCCCAACCTGCTGCCCGAGGAAAGCACCGGTTGGGAAGTGGGCGTGGAACAAGCCGCCTGGGGTGGACGCGTCGATTCCGGAATGACCTATTTCAGCAATCGCATTGAGAACCTGATTCAGACCATCTACCTGCCCAGCTTCGACAGCACCACCGTCAACATCAGCCAGGCTGAAACCTGGGGCGGGGAATTTTTTGTTGCCATGCGTCCGGCCACCAATATTCAACTCCATGTGGATTACACCTACACCCGCACACAGGACCCGGCCGGCCTCGAACTTCTGCGCCGCCCGCGCCACAACGCCAAGCTGGATATGGAATACCGTCTCACCACACAAGATCGGCTCACGCTAGAGGCGCTCTACATGGGCGAACGACAGGATATAGACCGTATATCAGGCCTGCGCGTAACCGACGGCGACTACACGCTGGTGAATCTTGCCGCTTCGACGGACCTGTCCAGGCACTTGACGCTATTTGGGCGCATCAACAATCTCTTCAATCGCGATTTCGAGCCAGTCAACGGTTTCCAGGGTTTGGGGCGCGGCCTGTTCGTAGGGATACGTGCCGCAACATGAACAGGCGCACGCTGGTTCCTGGCATGCCCGCACGGCACGGAAGAATCCGCTATTTTCTTGTGCTGTCCGTGCTCGCGCACCTGCTTCTGCTGCAGTCGCCCTTCCGTCCAGCAGCAACGTGGCAGGTGCCGGCCCCGGAACTTAGCGTTACCACACTGGGCGTGCGCGCATCCACATTTTCTGCACAGAGCAAGAAAAGCACTCTGCCCGAGATCACGACAGAGTCGCCCAATACGTCGCGCGATGATAGCGATGATCATTGGCGTGAGAATGCTCCTTCCTCATTGCCCAGCGAAACAACCACTAATCACTTACGCAGCCTGTTACGAGCGGAGCTGAACAAGCACTTCGTCTATCCGCCGGTAGCTCGCAGAAACGGGTGGGAAGGCCAGGTTGAAATCGAGGTTCGACTGGATCACGAAGGTCGTCTGAATGCCGTGCGGATCATACATTCCTCCGGTTACGCCATCCTCGACCAAGACGCCCTGCTCACGCTCCAGAAAATCGGCACGATCCCTCATGCGCGGGCATGGCTGCGGGGGTATAGTTATGATACACAGCTTCCTGTCCTCTACAGGCTGACAAAAGGGTAATGGCAGATGGGTCATCGCCTCTCCAAGATATACACCCGCACCGGCGATGACGGCACAACCGGCCTCGGTGACGGCACGCGCGTTCCCAAGGATCATGCGCGCATTGAATCATTCGGGACGGTGGATGAGCTGAACAGCGTAATCGGTCTGCTGTTGTGCGAAGCGCTCGGCAACGAAATACACGCAGCGCTGACTCGCATCCAGCACACGCTGTTCGATCTCGGCGGAGAGCTGTGTATTCCCGGGCGCAGCGTGCTGGCCGAGGCACAGGTGGCCGAGCTGGAGAATTTTCTTGATCAGCTGAACGCCGGTCTCGGACCGCTCAAGGAATTCATACTGCCCGGCGGCACGCGCGCTGCGGCGCTCTGTCACTTGGCACGTACTGTGTGCCGTCGCGCCGAGCGACGCGTGTACACGCTGTCACGCAGCGAGCCCGTGTCACCGGTAACACTCAAGTACCTCAACCGGCTGTCCGACCTGCTGTTTGTCATGGCGCGCTGCATGAATCAGGCAAGCGGCGTCCCGGACGTGCTCTGGCAGCCAGCACAAAAGAAACCCTGAATTACTTCCTGTCTTCCCGCTCGAGCGAGGTGCGCGCGGCATCCAGGGCATCACACACGTGTTGCGCGCCTTGCAACACGCGCGGTGACTGGCGCAACACCAGGGTTGCCGGAACCACATAGACTCGCCCGGCGCGCACGGCGCGCAATGCCACGCGCTCGCTCCACCAGTCACGCACGCCTTCGGCCGTGCCCAGCTCGTCACTGAAAAGAATTGCATCCGGATCCTGCAGCATGACTGACTCCACGCTGACCTCCGGGGCAATCAGGCTGGAAGCGGCGAAGACATTGTGTCCGCCGCACAGCGCCAGCAGGTCGCTGGTCAGATGTGCCTGATTCAGGGTCATGAGCGGCTGCATGGAAATTTCGAAGAACACCCGCACCGGCCGACGCTCGCGATAGCGAACGCGCAGACGCGCAAGTTCATTGCGGTAGGCAGCGGCAGCAACTTCTGCCTCGCGCTCACTCCCGGCCAAATGGCCAAGGTGCAGCAACGTCACTGGCACGACGTCCAGCCGTTTCGGCTCGGCAAAAAATACCGGGATGCCCAGCGCGGCGAGCTTTTCCAGATCGGCGCGCGTATTGCCTGTCTGCCAGCCCACGGCCAGATCCGGTTTCAGCGCCAGAATGCGCTCCATGTCCAGCCGCATCCCGCCACTCACCTGCGGCAAGTCGCGCGCCGCATCCGGATAATCACTGAACGCCGAGACGCCGACCACGCGCCTGCCGGCGCCGGCGGCGAACAGCAACTCTGTGGCATGTGGCGCGAGGCTGACAATGCGCTGCGCCGGCGTACGCAGACGCACAACCTTGCCCGTGTCGTCCGTGACCACAACATCTGCCAGCACCGGCATGGCCGCAGCCAGTGTGCACAGAATTGCCACGCAACAATAAATGAGTGGATGCATGCCTAGCTCGCGGCGTGCGGTCGCCCATGAAAAACAAGCATCGGCAACGCATCCGTGCCGTTGTCCATGATGAGAATGCGAGTGAGACCGGCATTCTCCACCTGGATGCGGAACATGTACTCGGGCGGGTTGCCGAGCACCAGGCTCAGGATCATGCGGATGATGCCGGCATGCCCTACGACCAGCACGCGTTGCCCGGGATGCGCGCTGCAAATCCCGGCCCAGGACGCCGACACGCGCGCCTGAAAGCTTGCCAGTGTCTCGGCGCCCTCTGGGCGGTTTTTAACTGGGTCACGCCAGAAATTTTCCAGCCGCAACGGGTCGTCTCGCCTGATGTCATCGGGCGTACGGCCTTCCCAGCAACCAAAACCGATTTCTTTCAGACGTTCGTCGGTCTTGAGTGGCAGCGAGAGGCGTCCGGACAGCTCCTGTGCGAATTCGGCACAACGCCTGAGCGGCGAACTGTAGAGGACGTCCCAGCCCTGCATATCCTTCACCGCGGTGCGCATCTGTTGCCAGCCCTTCTCGCTCAACGGGTCGTCCGTCTGCCCACGGTAACGCCGGCCACCCACAGGTTCGCCATGGCGCAGCAGATCGATCTGGGTCTGTGCTGGAGGACTCGCGCTCATTGAAGTCAGAACGAATGGGCCAGGGTGCATAAAGGGAAAGCGGCTCAACGACTGTAAAGCGGTAGTTTAAAGAATCGCGTGCAGCCCTCGCCAGTTAGCGGGCAAAGAAACCTGCCAGATGGGCGCCGGCCATGAGCAGGCCTACAACCAGCCAGAACAGCATGACACGCCAGACCAGCGCGACGGCACGCCGCACATCAGCGGCATCCGGCAACGAAGCAGGGTCGATCGCCATATTGCCGTAGGCGTCTTTCTCGCCGTCTTCGCAGGTGTCGAGGTGCAAGGCGCCCATCCCGGAGGCGAGCAGCGGCCCGCTGCTCAGGCCCGACCACATGCCAGCCTGGCGGCGCCAACAGTGCAGCGCATCTTCAAAGCTGCCCATGATGGCATAGGATATCGCCGTGATGCGCGCTGGTATCCAGCACAGCAGGTCATCGAGACGCGCTGCTGCCCAGCCGAACTCGGCAAAACGCGCTGTGGTGTGGGCCCAAAGACGATCCAGCACCGAGGCCAAACGTTGCAGCATCGCTCCAAACGGCCCGAGCACCAGAAACCAGAAGATCGGCGCCACCACCAGCTTATTCCCCTGCTTGAGTATCGCTTCGACCGTCGCGTGTGCCACGCCAGCCTCGGTGGTTTCAATGGTGTCCTTGCCGGTCAATTCCTTGAGGTGCGCGGCAGCATGGGCCACATCACCATTCTCAAGCGCTGTCGCGATCGAGTGCGCCACGGCCCCGAGGCGGTAAAGATCGACACACAAGTAAAGCACGGCTACCGAAAACAGAAATGTCAGCGCTCCGGCGATCTGTCCGAGCACCAATGCAGCCAGAGAAATAACAATCAGGATTGGCGCAATCGCGAGCAGTACGGCAAAAATGCCCTGCGAACGCAGACCACCGTTGAAACGCTGCTCGATGGATTCGGCCCAGTCGCTGTACCAGGCCCAGAGTCGGAAACCACCGCGCTCCGGCAGCCAGTAATCCAGCGCAAGCGCAAAAAGGATAATGACAAGGATGGTGGTCATGTCGCTGTCACAAATTTTTCAGAGTAGTCATTCACTCTACGGACTCTTTTTTTTAGCCGCAAGCTGTTCATGCAGACGATTTCCCGACCAACGCATGCCGATAGCGCGGCCAATTGAAATACGGACCGGGGTCAGCCTTGCGTTCCGGGGCGATGTCGGCATGGCCGACGATGCGCTCTGGCGTGATGCCAGGATAGGCTGCGCACAGCGCACGTGTCACCTCCACAAGTACACGGTACTGCGCCTCTTCGAACGGAGCATAGTCGGAACCTTCCAGTTCGATACCGATCGAGAAGTCGTTCACGCGCGCGCGCCCTTCCAGCATCGAGGCCCCGGCATGCCAGGCCCGCTCCATAAACGGAACAAACTGAATGACCTGCCCATCGCGACGAATAAGGAGGTGCGCCGACACCCTGAGCCCGCCAATCTCGCGATAAAACGGATGGCAGGTAAAATCCAGCTCATTGCAGAACAATCGCTCGATATCCGCCCCGCCGTACTCATCGGGCGGCATGCTGATGGCATGGATCACCAGCGCACTGATGGACGTATCCGCCGGGCGGGCGTCGAAATTCGGGGATTGCGCATAGCGCGCCCCTCCGAGCAGACCATGTACCCTATCTACCTGCATCAATGCTCCCTGCCCCCCTGAAAAAGCACTCTGTAATAGACCCCTCCCTGTCTCCAGACAGCGTATTTACACCCTCCGCCTGATGAAATCTCCAGCACATTGACAAAACTGGCCAAGCTTGCAGAAATTCATACATGTGCGAAACTTAGAGTATATTTATAACCGATTACCTTAAAAGATAACATGACCGTTCGGCCGGGAATGAGGGAAACAGGTCCGAACATTCTAGGCGGAACATTAAACCGAGGGTCCCGAGCGATGCACAGCTTAAAAGCACTGATTACCTCCCTGTCGCTGGCCATATTTCTTTCAGTGAGCGTACCCGGTACGGCGCTGGCCAACGAAACTGGTACAGAAATTGGTGATGACGTCGGCATCATCCTCGATCTAATCGTACTGCGACCCGTCGGACTGGTTGCGACGGTTGGCGGATCCATTGTTTTCGTCTGTTCCTTGCCAATTTCGCTTCCAACCGGAAGCGTTCGCAAAACATTCAATGCGCTCGTGGCCAAACCGGCCGTGTATACATTCTGGCGCACGCTTGGCGAGGAGCAGTGACCCCGGCTTGCTCAGAGACGTCGCTTCAGTACATCCTGAATTTCTGCATCAGAAAGATCCAGAGGATTGGTCCGCATGCTGCTTCCCCGGCAGTTGGCCACAATCCGCGGGATGTCCGTCTCCTGAATTCCGTAGACGCTTAATTGCGGCAATGCCATCTTCTGAGTCCAGTTGCTGAGCGTCTGTATCAATTGATTCCGGGCTTCGACGTCAGACAGCTGTAAATTTCCCGTTAACAGGCGTCCCAACTGCGCGTATTTCACCAGAGATGGGCTATCCGGCGCACGCTCGCGCAGCGCCCGGATGTTTGCATCGGTCGCGGTCGCCACCAGTGTCCCGCACGCCACGCCATGTGGGATGGGAAAGAATGCGCCCAAGGGCGCGGCCAAACCATGAACCGAACCGAGACCAGCCTGGGCGAGTGTAATACCCGATAGCAATGCAGCGTAGGCCATGCGGCTGCGTCCGGATGCCGCGCGTTCATTTCCTTCATACCAATCGATCAATCCATCGCGTACCGCCGTCAATCCGCTCAAGGCCAGCGCATCAGTAAAGGAACTTGCGCGCGTCGACACGTAGGATTCGAGCAACTGGGTAAGCGCATCCATGCCATTGGCGGCAATCAGCGCCGGCGGACAGCTGCTGAGCAGCAATGGATCGACCACGGCATAGCGCGGGACGAGCAATTCATGGCGGAAGGATTTCTTAAAGCCTCGCGCGCCCTGAACACTGAGCACAGCATTCTTGGTTGCTTCGCTGCCGGTTCCGGCAGTCGTGGGCACGGCAATAAACGGTTTCGAAGGACCCTTGTAGGGATGCTCCGGCCCTACGCCCTCCAGATGATCCATGACTGAGTTCCCGTGCGGCAACATTCCCGCCACGGCCTTGGCGGCATCCAGCACGCTACCGCCCCCAATACCCACAATCACATCAATTTGTGTATTACGCCAGGCAGTGACTGCATCGTCCACGAGTAGTGGCGAAGGTTCGTTCTCGATTGTCAGTGTTTCCCAGACAACCCCCTGCGCACGCAGTCCAGACGTCAACGTCTCCCATGAGGATGAATCACGGAATGAACGCCTGCCGGTCACAAGCAGCACACGCTTGCCGTAGGACGCTGCCAGTACAGGCACTTGGGCGAGCACTCCTTCACCAAAAACAATGCGCGGAATACTGGAAACTGAAAATAACGAGATCACCGGATGTGGTTTCTCAGTGCGGTGGTGGTGGACAGTGGCTGATGCCCGAGGGCAAACCATATCTGCCTGTACAGGAAAAATCTTCCGGATTCGAAAAAAAATGAATGGTGCCGGTGACCGGAATCGAACCGATGACCTACTGATTACGAATCAGTTGCTCTACCAACTGAGCTACACCGGCAAGGGCCGGTAAGTATAAATTGATTCTCGATGGGGAAACAACAAAAAGGCGGAGTTAGCTGGTGCGTGGCGCGCTGGGACGCATGCGAACGATGACATCCACCCCCTCCATACGCATCCCCTCAGGCAATGCCGGCAAGCCAAGGATATGCACTTCCTCAGATGGAATATCCATGAGCTTGCCCGTTGAGGTATCGTACAGATGGTGATGCGGGGCGGTATTCGGGTCATAGAAAATACGTGCCGGGTCGGCGATCACTTCGCGGACAAGGCCGCGCTCGGCGAACAGACCCAGGGTGTTGTAAACGGTGGCTTTTGAAACACGCGCTAAATCACCGTTCACCAAATTAAAAACTTCCTCTGCCGACAAGTGCTCGCAGCGTGAAAATAGCACCTGCGCAATTTCGACACGCTGGCTCGTCGGGTTTATGCCATGACCGCGAAGCAGTGCCATCAGCTCTTCGGGCGTAGGTTTGCTTGAAGAAGACGTCATCGAAATGATTAAGGTAGATTAATTTAGAATGATTATAATTGTTGTCCCTGTGATTGTCGAACGAAGGTCATGCGTCCACTCATGGTTAACCATGACTCGCCAAACAGCAGTACCCCGAATATGGGTCCAGAAACGTGCAAATTTGATCGATAGAAGCAAAGAACGGCTTTACTTTAAAGATAATAATATTCCACAAGATACCGTTTGTCTGAATATTAATACCTTTAATCGTTGACTATTAATCAAATATTTTCTTTTTGTCTTATTATTAATACCGTTTATCTGTATATGATTGACATATTAATTTTTATATTAATCACGTATACGAGTCTGCGCAAAATTTGACTGGTCTTGCGAACTCACCCTCTTCAATTAAACTTACTGCAAGAATATTTGAAAACCCGCGCTATTTCAGGGCATCTGGCTGGCAATATGAGCAACACCACCTCAAAAACTGTCTCGAGTACGCCAATAAATAGCCTTGGTGGGCATATTTTCGTCCGGAAATTTGATCCGTTTGTCTGCCAGCCAAACAAGTCGTTACTACCGTTCGTCTGGACAAATATACCGAATACGCCTTTTACACCGCATCGCAGCCGTATTCGCGGTTTCACCATGATTGAGCTCGTGGTCACGATGATCGTCGCAGCACTTATTGCCGCTTTTGTGATCCCGAATATTCGTGTTGTCATCAAGGACAGTCGCATCTCCACCCAAATCAATGACCTGAAGGCCGATTTCAACTACGCCCGCAGCGAGGCGGTGAAACGCCGTTCAGATGTCATGGTCTGTCAGTCGACAAATGGCACCGACTGTATTGGTGCGGCCGGCGACTGGAAAGATGGACGCCTGATCTTTGTCGATAAGGACAAGGACAGGGTCGTAAGCAATGGGGATATCGTTCTGCGCTACCGTGGCGCAGTCGGGGGTGCCGACCGCAGCCTCAAGGTAGACGTTACTGATCCGGTGGTCTTTCTGCAGACTGGCGGTACAACCGGTCCCAGAACATTCACCATTTGTGACGAACAGGGAACAGGCAAGGGAAAGCAGCTTTCTCTGAGCCAGACTGGCCTGACCGTCATGCTCACCGCTCCCCTGACATCATGCAATTAATCCAACCAGGGTATTTTCGTCAGCACTTTAACCACGGTAATCGTGCCATGAATCCACTGATCATCACAGAATACTCTATGTCCACCGTAGCGCGGGCGAAAAGAGAGCGTGGTTTTAGTCTGCTTGAGGTGCTGATTGCGCTGGTCGTGCTATCCGTTGGCCTGCTGGGAATCGCCGGACTGCAGACATTCAGTCTGCAGTTCAATCACCAATCCTATGAACGGACCCAGGCCACGATCTTAATCTCCGAAATGTTCGACAGAATGATGGCCAACCCGGCAGCGGCGCGGGCCGGGAAGTACGACGATGTTCAGGCGCTCACGCCTGCATCGGGCTATGCATACGGCAGTTGTCTCACCACTGGCTGCGCCACGACCAGCGAGCTCGCAAACTACGATATCTTCGTCTGGAAGACTGCCATCGCAAACTCAAGGATGTCCCAGGGTACGGGGCAGATTGCGCGAAAAAACATTGGAAATACCGGCTCCTTTGTTTACGACATCACCATCACCTGGGTCGAGAACAACCTAACCGCAACTCAAACCATGACGGTCCGGACGCTATGATGAAAGGTAAAATAGGTCATGCGTCGACCTCGCGAGGCTTGACACTCGTCGAGCTGATGGTAGCACTGGTGATAGGCTTGGTGATCTCCATCGGGGTCTTCGAGGTCTTTAGCGCCACCCGCGTCTCGTATCAGCTGGATGAGGGCCTCGCGCGCGCACAGGAAAATGGCCGCTTTGCCATGGAATTCCTGACCCAGGATATCCGCCATGCTGGCCACCTCGGTTGCCGGCGCAGTCCAAAAATCTTCAACAACCTGAATTCACCAGGTGATCTGCTCTATCCCGTCACCGGCGTTATTGCCTTTGAATATTCCTACGCACCGACCGGGCCGGGCACGACATACAACGCCGCGACGGTAACCCCGAATAATTCAACAACAGCATTGAACTGGACCCCGGCGCTCAATCTGGACTATGTGAAGCCCGATGGCGCATTACCCGGCTCAGATGTGATTGCCGTCCAACGGCTGTCAGCGACCACCATGCCATTGAAAGACCCATTCGTCGACAAGGACACGGTGTATGTTCAGCCTGAATATGTCGATGGCACGAGAGATAAGGTCGCGCCGGGCGACATCCTGATGCTCAGCGACTGTCGTGAGGCGGCAATCTTCCAAGTCACTGACGTTGACACCAGCACCGGTGCATTGAGCCATGCTGCCGGTGCAGGCACACCGGGTAACCGCTGCGGCGCCTGGGAACAGAACGTCACTGGCTCCAGCAACGCGTCCGGCAGCGCCTGCACCGAGTTATTTGCCAGCCCCCAGGCACAGGTCGAGATCGGCAGACTCGAAACTGTCGTGTTTTATGTCGCCAAGGATCCCACCAGTGGACAGCCAACCCTTTTCCGAAACGTCTTCAACGCGTCGATGACTCCCGGGCCCGGTCAAGCGCTGGTGGAAGGGGTGGAAAACCTGCAAGTGTTATACGGCATTGATAATGGCTTAAGTCAGGATGGCATTCCGGATATCTATGTCTCGGCGGACAACGTCACCAACCCTGCCCAGATCGTCAGCGTCAAAATCGGCGTGCTGGTACACGGCATCAACTCGGCGGGCACCGACAACGACACCACAGTGGACACGGAAGTCTATAACGTCGCCGGCACCAACATCGATCCGACCCCCGACGATAAATTACGACGTCGCGTCTTCAGCACCACTATTCAGTTACGAAACCGGAGTTTCTAGGCCATGAACAACGCGCGTGCCGCTGCCAATCAAGTCGTCGTGTTGTCGGACTCACGCTACGCACTGCGCTGGTCTGCACACCTGGCCTTGACCAACAAAGGTCGCCACCTGACGCCCGCCAGTGAACGTGGCGCGGTGCTTGCCTACTCGCTGGTCATGCTGTTGCTGCTCACTATTCTCGGCGTCACCGCCGTCACCACCTCCAGCCTGCAAGAGAAAATGGCGGGCAATTTGCGTGACCAATCTGTGGCCGCGCTTGCCGGAGACTCGATATTGCGCGATGGCGAAGAGTGGTTGTACACACAGACCAGCAGGCCAACTCCTGTCTGCGACGACATTTACGACAGCACCAACCGCGTCAGGTCATTCAATTGTCTGCCGGAAATTGCTGCGGCCGACGACACATGGTGGACCAGCAAAGGATTTACCCCTACCGAATACCTCACACAGGTATCACAACAGCCGCGCTACGTGAACGAGTGGCTGCAAGATGTACCGGATTCACCGGCAAAAAGCCTTAACTACGAACGCGGCAAAGAAGCGAATTACTATCGGATAAACGGCTGGTCGGCCGGCGTCACCGACTTTGTGCGCGGATGGTTCCAGGACACTTACCGTAAGCGCTTTAACTAGCCGCTGACTCGAATGAATTTGGGCGGATAAGCATTACAGCCGAAACTGCGGAGACAAACACATGAATACGCTATTTAGCAGATTAAAGCAGCACAGCATCACCCTGGGAGTCAGCCTGCTGCTCATGGGCATCGGCCAGCATCCCGCCCAGGCCACGCAGCTGGCGTTGCCGGATTCTCCGTTGTTTCTGCTGAATACGATTGAACCCAACTTGCTGCTTACTTTTGATGACTCGGGCAGCATGGCCGACTCTTTCATACCCGACGGTATCAGCGGCGATGGTGGAACCAATCGGGGCTGCTCCAGCACCTATAATGGGCTTTATTTCGAACCGACACGCGCCTATGACCCGCCGGCCAGGGCCGATGGCACCAGTTACCCCAATATGAATTTCACCGGCGCCCTTCCGAATGGCTACACCGGCGGCACGCCGGTGAACCTGAGCACCAATTATCAACCTTCATGGAATAGCCTGACGCCCTCCGTAAACTGTGGCACCGCGAGCGTGCCCGGCTCGGCCTTTTACTATAAGTACAATACTCTGTGTGGCAATACGAACAGTGATGCCTGCTACACGCTGGTGCGGCCAATACCTGCTGCAGAACAGCAGAAGTTCGCCAACTGGTATTCGTACTACCGCAACCGCAATCTGGCAGCCAAGACCGCGGCGGGTCTCGCCTACAAAAAACTCGGCGCGAATGTGCGCGTGGCGGGTCAGCATTTGAATAACGCCACGGCCGGAACCGGAACGGGCATCATGTTTACCAACACCGTGGGAGTGATGCGCCGGTTTTGCGATGCCAAACCGGTTACCGACCCGCTATACGATCCGCTCTGTCCCACCGGCTCGACCGCCAAAACCGATTTCTATACGCGCCTGTATAATTCGCCAAACGCCAACTCAACACCTTTGCGCCCGGCCATGCAGCGCGCCGGCGATTCATTCGGTTCCAGCAATACCGGCGACAACAGCCCGTATCGGGATGTGCCCGGCAACGCCGATACCGTCGCCAACCCCAATCCGGAGCGATCCTGCCGCAAGAACTTCCATGTGATGCTCACCGACGGCTACTGGAACGGCGGCGCCGGCGTAGCCACCAATGATGACGGTACGGCTCACACGCTTCCTACCAGCGGCACAGATGTAATCCCCGTCAGCAAGCCGTTCCCGGCGAGCAAGCGCCCGTACAGTGACGCGTATTCCGGCACCCTGGCCGACAACGCGTTCAATTACTGGTATCGGGATCTGCGCACAGACCTGACAAATGATGTCCACGCCTTTCCCGCAGGCAATGATGCGACGTGGTGGGCACTTGATGCGAATTACTGGAACCCGGCGAATGACCCGGCCACCTGGCAACACATGGTCACCTATACCATCAGCCTCGGTATTGACGGCTTGCTGCCCGCCACGCCGGAGGCTACCAAGAAGCTTACAGAGACCGCGTTGATCAACGGCACGGCTTGCCCTTCGCCGTCGACCACCAACCCTTGCGTGTGGCCAGATCCGATCAACAATTCCGGCGCCGAGCGCATCGATGACCTGTGGCACGCCGCCCTCAACACCCGAGGCCAATATTTCAGTTCCAAGAACCCGACAAGTCTGATTAATGCATTCAACAGCATTATCAACCAAATCAGCGCGACGAGTGGCGCGGCGGCCGGTCTGGGCGCGACCGGCAGCACAACCTCCGGTCTCACGAAGATTTTCCAGACTGCATTTAATACCGACAAGTGGTCAGGACGCTTGATGGCCAAAGCGATTGATGCCAGCGGCATTCCGGCGAGCACCGTTTCCTGGGAAGCGGGCAGTTCCGGCCTCAACACCCAGGATTATTCGAGCGGGCGAAATATATTCACATTTAAACCCGATCCGCTCCCGCAAACCACCGGCCAAGGGGTACGCTTCCGCTGGGCCGACCTCGGCACCACGCAGCAGGACGCGCTGAACCGCGACGAAAACAATGCACCAGATTTGAATGGTGAAGCACGCCTCAATTACCTGCGCGGCGCCTCGGCCAACGAAGGTGCTGGCCTGAATTTCCGGGTACGCGCCTGTCTCGACTTCACCACGATCACCAACACGAATCCGACCGTGATCACCTGCCCTGCCGATGTCGGCAAGCTGGGTGACATTGTTGATTCTGCTGCGGTCTATGTCGGCAAGCCTCCGTTTGGCTATCCGGATACACTCGAAGGCACTGCTACTACTGCCAGCTACCTGAAGTTCGTCGACAATTATAAAAATCGAACGAAAATGGTTTATGCCGGCGCCAACGACGGCATGCTGCACGGCTTTGCCGAAGCTGATGGCAAGGAGAAAGTGGCCTATGTGCCGAACCTGGTATATGCCAGCAATGCCCAAAACAACCTCGCCCAACTCACGTCGCCAAACTATACGCACCGCTACTATGTGGATGGCACGCCGACCGTGGGCGATGTCTTCTATGGCGATGCCTGGCACACCGTACTGGTTGGCGGTCTGCGCAAAGGCGGGCGCGGTTATTATGCCCTGAACATTACCGATCCGGCGGACTTTGCCGAAGGCGCGGGCAATGCCACGAAGCTGGTGAAATGGGAATTTACCCATGCGAATCTTGGCTACAGCTTCAGCCAGCCGACGATCATCAAGTTGACGAGTACCTCCGGTGGCGCCAGCCGCTGGGCGGCTATCTTCGGCAATGGTTATAACAACACCGGCACCGGGCACGCTTCGCTGTTCGTTGTCGACATTGCCACCGGCACCCTCATTCGGGAAATCGATATCAATAGCTCGGTCGGCGGTGGCGGCACACTCACCACCCCCAACGGCCTGGGCACGCCCACGGTCGTGGATATTGATGGCGATTACGTCGCGGACTATGTCTATGCCGGCGATCTGCTCGGCAAGATGTGGCGGTTCGATATCCGCAATGCCGATCCGGCAAATTGGACTGTCTCGTCGATTTTCACCGCAAAAGACTCTAACGCGAATACTGCGGCTATCCAGCCGATCACCGCGCGGCCGGCGGTCGGCTTTCATCCTGAGGGTTTCGGTGGTCTGATGGTTTACTTTGGAACCGGTAAATATCTGGAGTCCACCGACAACAGCACCACCGGCACGCAGCAGATCCAAACTTTCTATGCCGTCTATGACCGGGGTGTTACGGCCCGCAAATCGGAATCGTCCGTTTCGGTGCAAGTGGCACGCTCAGACCTGCTGGGACAGACAATCAGCACCGTGACATCGCCGGGCGCCAATTGGTTGACTCGCGCCGTCACCAACAACCCCATCGCCTGGCGGTTGACGCAAGATGCAGTCGCTGGCACTCACCTCGGCTGGTACGTGAACCTTCCAGCATCGAGAGAACGCCAGGTGACTGACGCGCTGCTGCGCGAGGGTCGCATCATTTTCACAACCCTGATCCCGTCCAGCGACCCATGCGCCCCGGGTGGCACGGGCTGGCTGATGGAGCTGAATACCACCAATGGCGGGCAACTGAAGGACACCTTTGATGTGACGGGCGATGGCATCATCGACAATTCCGACAGGGTGCTCAATTTTGGCGTGGCGGGAATACAGTCATCCAATAAAGACACGGGGTCCGCTCTCTCCGCCCCGACTGTGCTGGCCATCCCATCCACCCAGCGCCCACAAGCCGCAAATGGCTGCACGGAAACCAAGCTCGCCGTATCGTCGAAAGGCAATATCGTGCGGATAGCGGAAACCTGCGCCCCGTATGATGTGCGCGAGGGCTGGCGTCAGCGCAAATGAACAAGCTGACTGGCACGCGTCCCCAAACCTGACAGGTGAAGACTATGAATAAACGGATAACACTGGCTTTCTCGCTGTTCGCCCTGCTGGCCCTGCTAGGAACCAGTCCCCTCGCGCTTGCGGCCAGGCCGTCGGCACCGGCTCCCGGTGATGCATCGCAGCAGAGCGGCACAATCGAATTCCTGGACCTGCAGAAAGGCCTCATCGTGATTAATGACAGGGAATACCTGCTTTCCGACAAGGTGACTGTCAACGGCAAGAGTGGCGCGAATTACAGCCTCCAGAAAGGCATGCGGGTCAACTTCTCTGGGGCACCGAGCAAGGCGCGGCCCGTAATCAGCGAGGTCTGGACTGGCCAATAGCGAACGCTCCACCTCAGCCACATGTGCGTATCCTGACGGCATTCCCATCGCAGGCGCCGTGAGCCCGGCGAATCAGGTGGAACGAAGTTTTCACAATGACCCTGTAACTGCTAAGTGGTAGTGATAAGGTTCGTGCGAGGCCGTTGGCTTGTTGTTATATTCAGGTCATTTGAAGTGTCTATGAGGATGCTATGAAAAAATCAGGCGCGAATGGATTCACTCTTATCGAAGTACTGATTGCCGTGATCATCATCGGCATTATCGCCGGCATTGCTTACCCCAACTATGTAAAATTCGTCACCGAAGCACGGCGCTCGGATGCCACGACCAATCTCACGCGTATCGCGGCGCTGCAGAATCGATTTTATCTTACTTGTAACCCCGTCAAATACGCCGCCAATTTTGGCGCAGCCAATAGTTGCGTTGGGGCCGGAACCCTGAAAGCCGACCTCACCGGGAACATTACGCGGGACGGCCACTACATAATTGTTATTGCCTCGCTACCAGTGGCAGAAGGGGGTTTGGCCAATCTCGCCACCGACTACAAGCTCATTGCCATTCCGACCGGGTCACAGCTGGTAAATGATGGTTCAAAAGTTTCGGCAATCTCCCTCAGCTCCACAGGCCAGAAGTCGGCCGTCGGCACCGAAGCAGCAAGCGCCTGGAAGCATTGAGTAGCTGTGGTACTGATCAGCTGCAATGGTCTCCATCCGTACTAGCGTGCCGGCCTGCGCGCAACATTTTTATTCTCCATGTTCGCAGTGCTGCTCCCCAATAGCGTATAACGTAACCACACGCGCTAGCCGACTTAAAGTCTGATAGTTTCCATTCCTGCCTGTGTAATGCCCGGATCATATCTGGCCGTCAGCCGGGTTCCACCACCAGAACCTCCACAGTAAAGACGAGATCCCGCCCTGCCAGCGGGTGGGAAAAATCGACAACCACTTCGGACTCCGAGATGCTGGCGATCAGGCCCGGCACTTCCTCGCCGGATGGCAGGACAAAACCCAGCACCTGCCCTGGTTCGAGCGCCAGATTCGCGGGAAAATCGCTGCGCGCCATGACTTGTACGGCTTCCGCATCGGCAGGCAGCAGACTCTGTACGGCACTGATCTCAAAACGACGCTGATCGCCGGCATGCAGGCCAATGAGCCGGCTTTCCAGCATTTCGATCAATGCGCCGCTTCCGATCTCAAAAGTGATGGGCTCAGCGTCACGGGTACTGTCCACAACGGTTTCATCCGCAAGGAAGAGCGTGTAATGCAGCGTGACACGGCTGCCTGGTTGAATCGTATTAACCAAAACATGACCCTCTGGCAGGTTGGGTAGAGCGCAGCGAAATCCGACAGAAATTTCGATCAGTGGGTTGCGCTGCTCTCGGCCATCCATGGCCTTCGCAGCATTGGTGCATCCATGCATGGCACGCGCTTTGCGCCAGCCCACCCTACATTTTTTTATGGCGCCAGGTGATGCCCAGGGCATCCAGCACCAGCAGCACGGCACCGATGCTGATGGCCGAATCCGCGATATTGAAGATTGGCCAGTGCCAGGCGTGGTAATAGACATCGATAAAGTCCACGACATAGCCGAAGCGCACCCGGTCGATGACATTGCCCGCGGCCCCGCCCAGAACCAGCATGAGCGCCACCGCCACCTGCGTGTCGTTCGTCCCCAGACGCCGGATCATGTACAGGATAATGACCGATACCACAAACGCCACGCCCACGAAGAACAGGTTCTGCCAACCGCCGGCATCGCTGAGAAAGCTGAAGGCAGCGCCGGTATTAAACGCCAGCGAGAATTTCAGAAATGGTGTCACGACCATTTCCGAGCCACGAAGATGCAGGAGCGCATAATATTTCGTGACTTGGTCGGCGATACCGACCACCGCGACAATCCAGAGAAACTTGAACATCAGGCAAACCTCCGTGCTTCGCCCTTGCCGGCGACATTCGTGACACAACGCGCGCACAGTTGCGGGTGTTCGGCATGCGCGCCGACATCGGCGCGCCGGTGCCAGCAGCGCGCGCACTTCGCGTGCGCCGACGGATTAACCTGCACGCGCAGCCCCTTGAGCCCGGTTTCGACGCCAGCGGATGGATTCGCCGCCAGATCATGCACACGCGCGCCGGAAGTAATCAGCACGAAACGCAGCTCTTCGCCCAGCTGCGTGAGCAGCGTGTGCAGATCAGCGTCCACATAGAGATCGACTTCGGCCTCCAGCGACGCACCAAGCGCACCGGCCACACGCGCCTTTTCCAGTTCACGCGACACCTGCTCACGCACCGCCAGCACCTTGTCCCAGTACGCCACGCTGGTCAGCTCATCCCGTGCCGGATCTTCCGGCAACTTGTACCAGGTTTCGAGCAACACGCTCGCGCCACGCTGGCCCGGCATGTTGCGCCAGATTTCCTCGGCGGTGAAGCTCAGCATCGGCGCCATCCAGCGAGCCAGCGCTTCGAGTATGTGGTACATGGCGGTCTGGGCGGAACGCCGCGCAATGCTGTCGGCGCGCGCGGTGTAAACGCGGTCCTTGAGCACATCCAGATAGAAACCGCCCAGATCCACGGAACAGAACTGGTGCAGGCGCTGGTAGATGACATGGAAACTGTAGCTGTCGTAAGCCGCAACAATCTCTTGCTGCAGTGTACGCGCACGGTTGAGCGCCCAGCGGTCGAGTGCCAGCATCTCCGCCGGCTTGAGCAGGTCGCGTACCGGATCAAAGCCAGCCAGATTCGAGAGCAGATAACGCGCGGTGTTGCGCAGGCGCCGATAGGAGTCGGCGATGCGCGTCAGTATCTCATCCGAGATGTTCATCTCGGTACGGTAATCGGTGGCCGCCACCCACAGACGCAGGATATCGGCACCCTGGGTCTTGGTGACCTGCTGCGGCGCAATCGTGTTGCCCTTGGACTTGGACATTTTCATGCCCTTGGCGTCCACGGTGAAGCCGTGGGTGAGCACCGCTTTGTAGGGCGCCGTGCCATGAATCGCCACCGACGACAACAGCGACGACTGGAACCAGCCGCGATGCTGGTCGGAGCCTTCCAGATAAAGATCGGCGGGAAACTGCAATTCCGGGCGCGCTTCCAGCACGCAGCCGTGAGTCACACCCGAGTCGAACCACACGTCCAGAATGTCTGTGACCTTTTCATAGTGGTCAGAATCTTTGCCCAGAAGTTCGGAAGCAGTGAGCTCGAACCACGCATCCACACCCTTCTGCTCGATGCGCTTCGCGACTTCTTCAATCAGGCGCGGCGTTTCCGGATGCAGCTTGCCGGTTTCCTTGTGCAGGAACAGTGCGATCGGCACGCCCCAGGTGCGCTGGCGCGAAATGCACCAGTCCGGGCGATTCACCACCATTCCCTCGATGCGCGCCTGCCCCCAGTCCGGAATCCAGGCGACCTTCTTGATCTCGGCCAACGCCTTGCTGCGCAGCCCGGCGCTGTCCATGCCAATGAACCACTGCGGCGTGGCACGGAAAATAATCGGCGTCTTGTGGCGCCAGCAGTGCGGATAACTATGCTGCAGCGCCTCCTCATGCACCAGCATGCCGCGCAGCTTGAGTACTTCGATCACGCGCCCATTCACCTTGAAGACGTGCTCACCGGCAAACAGTTCGGTGCCGGGCAGGAACTTGCCGTCGCCGCCAACCGGGTTATCGACCGCCAGCTTGTAGCGCGCGCCGGCCACATAATCTTCCTGGCCATGGCCCGGCGCGGTGTGTACGCAGCCGGTGCCGGCGTCGGTGGTGACATGTTCGCCAAGAATCACTGGCACCTCGCGCG
>Ga0315271_10000378_pt1 | contig 23858 bp, 21 predicted proteins | sample C3_top_MG_FD_204664 | JGI IMG/M metagenome (GOLD analysis project Ga0315271, IMG submission 204664) | Sediment microbial communities from Yellowstone Lake, YNP, Wyoming, USA - C3_top | ecosystem: Environmental > Aquatic > Freshwater > Lake > Sediment | place: USA: Wyoming | collected 2017-08-01
CCAATGCCCCAGACCGGGCCCACCGTGAGGTTTTGCAGCACGGTCATGTGGGGAAACAGGTTGAACTGCTGGAACACCATGCCGACGCGCCGGTTCACCGCCAGCCGCGCCGCGCGCGTGATGTCATCCGCGCCGATCTGTACGCCGCACACCTGCAGGCGGCCCTGCTGAAACGGCTCCAGCAGATTCACGGTGCGCACCAGCGTGGACTTGCCCGAGCCCGATGGTCCGCAGATCACGATGCGTTCACCGCCGGCCACCTTCAGGTCGATGTCGCGCAGCGCATGGTAGAGGCCGTACCACTTGTTGATGCCGGTCATCTCGACGACGGCGGCGTGCGGGTCGGGCGGGGCGAAAGAGTCGATGGTCATGGGTGGATGCAAGAAGGCTCAGCGCCGGGCTTCGAGCCGGCGGCTGTAGCGTGACAGGCCGTAGCAGACGGCCAGGTAGGCCAGCGCCAGGAAGACGTGACCCGAGGCCAGGATATTGGACTCGCCGACCCAGTCGGGCGATTTGGCGCCGGTCTCCACGGCGCCCAGCAGGTCGTTGACGCCGATGACCGAAAGCAGGGTGGTCTCCTTGATCACGGCGATCATGATGTTCACCAGGGCCGGCACCACCGCCGTCAGGGCCTGCGGCAGCACGATCAGGCGCATGGCCGCGAAATCGCCCAGGCCCACCGTGGTGGCGGCCTCGAACTGGCCGCGCCCCACGGATTGCAGGCCGCCCCGGAACACCTCGGCCGCCATCGCCGCATTGAACAGCGCGAATGCCACGACGGCGCGCGTGAACAAGCCGATGTTCATGCCATTGGGCAGGAACATCGGCAACAGCGTGGCGGCGATGAAGAGCACCGCCAGCAGCGGCACCGAGCGCATGCTTTCGACAAAGGCCGCGCAGAGCCAGCGCAGCACCGGCAGCCTCGAGCGCCGCCCAAGGGCCAGGCCAAGGCCGATCGGCAAGGCCGTGGCAAAGGTGGCGAGCGTGACGACCAGCGTCAGCAGCAGTCCGCCCCAGCGCGTGGGCGCAACAACGGGCAGCGGACCGCCGCCAGCCAGCAGCGCCAGGAACGCCGCGGGCAGCAGCATGAAGCCCAGCAGCACGCGCTGCATGTCGGCGCCATGAGCGCGCCGCACGGCCCAGGTCCAGAACAAGATGAACGCCGCGAAGCAGGCCCACGCGCGCCACAGCTGGTCCATCGGGTAGTCGCCGACCAGCCACGGTTTCCAGCGCGCCACGATAAAGGCCCAGCATGCGCCGGCGTCGCCCGGGCAGGCCTCGCTGCTGCTGCCGCGCCAGTGCGCGTGCACGATGGCCCACTGGAAGAAGTGCCAGCCCAAGACCATGAAGGTCAGAAGCAGCAGCGAAGACAACACACCCGTCGCCGGTGTCTGGAACCAGGCGCGGCGCCAACGCAGCACAGCGGCAGCCTCGACCGCGGGTGGGACGCGTGGATCGATCGGCGACTGGCGGACAAAGCGCTGCATGCTAGCGCCCCTCGCGCCTGAGCAAGCGGCGGTTGGCCAGGTTCACGGCCAGGGCGATGACCAGGTTGATGGCCGCGTAGAGCAAGACCACCAGCGTCATGGCCTCCAGCGCCTGGCTGGTCTGGCTCAACACGGTGCCGCCGACGATCTGCATGATGTCCGGATAACCGATGGCTGCAGCCAGCGCGGACGCCTTGGCCAGTGTCTGATACTGGCCCGCAGCCGGCGGCAGCGCCACGCGCAGCGCCTGCGGCAGGGTGATCAGCAGGGCCGCGCGCGCCCCGCTCAGACCCAGCGTGGCCGCCGCTTCGGACTGCCCGCGCGGCACCGACAAGATGCCGGCGCGCAGGATCTCGGCCAGAAAGGTGCTGTTGTAGATCGACAGCCCGAGCGTGAGCGCCAGCAGCTCGGGCAGCAGGCTGAAGCCGCCGCTGACGTTGAAGCCTTCCACAAGCGGCCTGTTGACGGCGAAGTGGGCCGGCAGCAAGCCCAGCGGCGCCAGGCACAGCACGACCAGCGCCGCCCCGGTGAGTGCCAGCGCGCCCGGTCCGGTGATTGCCCTGGAGCGGAGCCGGCGCCGCGCCGCGAGGAATAACAAGACAGCCGCTGCGAGCGCCAGCAGCACGGCCCAGGCGCCGGTCGAGGTCATCAGCAGACGAGGGAAGAACAAGCCGCGATTATTCAACAGCGTGGCGCCGAACTGCAGGCTCTCGCCGACGCCGGGCAGCAGCGCCATCGCCGAAAAGTACCAGAAGAAGATCTGCAGCAGCAAGGGAATGTTGCGGAACACCTCGACATAGGCCGTCGACGCGCCGCGAAGCAGCGGATGCGTGCTCAGCCGGCCGAAGGCAATGCCCAGCGCGAGCACGGTGCTGAGCAGACTGGCCAGCGCAATCACCAGCAGCGAGTTGAGCGTGGCCACGATCACCGCGTCCAGGTACGAGGACGCGGGGCTGAAGGCAATGAGCGTCTGCGCGATTTCGAAGCCCGCTTCGGCGTGCAGGAAGCCATAGCCTGCCGAGACGCCGAGCGCGCGCAGATTGCCCAGAAAATTCGACACGCCGCGCCAGCCCAGCCAAAGCACGAGCGCCAGCAGAAGCGCCTGGCCGGCATAGGCGCGCCAGCGCTCGATCAGAACGCCGCGCGACATCGTCGTGGGGGCAGGCACCGGCATGCGGGAAGCAGGGGCGCCGCGCATGCTCGGCAGGCGCCCGCCGGCGTCAGCGGACGGGAATCGACATCATGAGGCCGCCGTTGGCGACCAGCGCGTTGCGGCCGCGCTCCAGGCGCAGCGGCGTCTTCGGACCGACATTGCGCTCCCACACGTCGCCGTAGTTGCCGACCGCCTTGATCGCCTTGTAGGCCCAGTCGTTGGCGACGCCGAGCTTGACGCCGAAGTCGCCGGTCACGCCCAGCAGGCGCTGGATGTCAGGACTTGGCGAGCTGCGCTGCGCTTCGACATTGGCCTGGGTCACGCCCAGTTCTTCGGCGGCGACCAGCGCGTTCAGCGTGAAGCGGACCAGCGCCTCCCAGCGCGGCTGGCCCTGGGCCACGATCGGGCCGATCGGCTCGTTGGACACGGTCTCCGCCAGCACCTTGAAGTCATTCTGGTTCGGCAGCTTCGCGAGTCGCGCGGCGAGGCCGGAGCGGTCGTTGATGGCGGCGTCGCAGCGCTTGCCGACAAAGGCATCCCAGGCCTGCTCCTGCGAGGAGAAGGTCACGATCTTGTACTTGAGCTTGTGCGCGCGGAAGTAGTCGGCGACGATCAGCTCCGAGGTGCTGCCCTGGGCGGTGCAAATGGTGGCGTTGTTGAGGTCGGCGATCTTGCCGGTCTTGGATTTCTTGGTGACGATGAAACCCTGGCCGTCGAAGAACATGACCTTGGGAAACTTGAGGCCGCCGACGTCGCGGCTCTGCGTCCAGGTGAAGCGGTGCGTGAGGACGTCGACGGCGCCGGTGGGCAGGCCGGCGAAGGCGGTCTTCAGATCCATCGGCAGCAACTGGATCTTGCTCTCGTCACCGAGCGTGGCCGCAGCGATGGCCTTGCACAGGTCGACGTCGAAGCCCTCGCGCTTGCCTTCGTTGTTCTCGGCCGAAAAGCCGGGCGCCGCCAGCGTCACGCCGCACTTGACGACGCCATTGGCCTTGACGTCGTCGAGAACGTCGGCCCGCGCCAGCCCGGCCAGTGCCGTGATGGCGGTCAAGCCCAGCAGCGTTTTGCCGGCCGTCGAATAAATGCCTTGCCTAGTCATGTCAATCTCCGTTTGCCTTGAAATGGGGTTAGTCTATCGCCGATGCAGCGTCAGATGGAACCGAGGGCGATGACGCCATTGTCGGACACCTCGGAATAAAGACGCTCTACCAGGCCGGCACGGCGCGTCAGCACGGCGCGCTGGTTGATGTAGCCCTTGTCGGTGATTTCACCGGCGTCGATGGAGGGCGGTTCTTCCATCAGCAGGGCGCGCGTCGCAACCGTTGAATTGCCCTCTGCGTTCCTGGCCAGGCTTTGCAGGCCGTGCTGCACACGCTGGATGACACGGGAATCGCTCAAGACCTGCCGCACGGGTGCCTCGCTGGCGAGTTCCGGACACAGGGCACGGCAGGCTGCAACATTCGGGAACAGCAGCAAACCAATTTCCTCGCGATCGTGCCCGGTCACCACAATGTCCTGCGCCACGGGTGCAAGCTCGCTGAGGGCTCTGACGCGCAGGTTGCCCACGTGCACCCAGGTGCCGGACATTTGCTTGAAGTCTTCGGCGATCCGGCCATCGAACTCGACGCCCCGGGCCGGGTCGTCCGGGTCGGCCAGGCGTCCGGCATCGCCGATCATGTAGAAACCCTCGGCGTCGAATGCCGAGCGCGTCAGGTCGTCGCGCTTCCAGTAACCGGGGGTGACGTTGGGACCGCGCACGCGCATTTCCATCTTCTGCGCGGCGGGAACCATCTTGAGTTCCGAGCCCGGCCCGGGCAGACCGATGACGCCGGCGCGTTCAATCGGGAAATGCACGGTGGTGACCATCGGCGCGGTTTCGGTCGAACCCCAGGCCGACACCATCACGACGCGCTCGCCGCGCTCCTGCACCGACAATTGCTCCAGCCGCTGCCACAGGTTCTGCGGCAAGGCCGCCGCGGCATAGAAGATCATTTGCAGGCGCGAGAAGAAGTTCTTGCGCAGCGCTGCATCCTGTTCCAGCGCCGGCAACAGCATGTCAAAACCGCGCGGCACATTGAAGTAGATCGTGGGCGCGACGTCGAGCAGATTGGCGATGGTTTTGTCCACCAGCCCTGGCATCGGCTTGCCATCGTCGATGTACAGCGTGCCGCCGTTGCGCAGCACCATGTTGAAGTTGTGATTGGCGCCGAAGGTGTGATTCCACGGCAACCAGTCCACCACCACGGGCGGCGTCGTGGCCAGGAACGGCCAGACCTGGGCGATCGACTGCTGGTTGGAGCACAGCATGCGCTGGGTATTGATGACTGCCTTGGGCTCACCGGTGGAACCCGAGGTGAACAGGAACTTGGTGATGCTGTCGGGGCCGACCGACGCAAACGCCCGGTTCACGGCGGCCTCGTCGAGCTCCGCGAGCAGCGCGGAAAAGGCCGTGCTCGGGATCGCGGGCGGCGCCTGGCCGCTGACGACCACTTCGACGCCATCGAGGTCGAGCGCGGCCAGCGCGCCGGCAAAACGCGCGCCGTCGGCGGCATAGATCAAACCCGGTTGCAGCAGGGCCACGATGCTCCTGAGCTTGGCGTGATCCTTGGACATCAGCGAGTAGGCCGGCGAAATCGGCGCGACCGGAATGCCGACGTGCAGGGCGCCGAGCATCAGCAACGCGTGGTCGATGCCGTTGTCGGAAAGGATCGCCAGCGGGCGCTCGGAAGAAAGCCCGCGCTGCAGCAGCGCGCTGCCGATGCGCCGCGCCTGCGCCAGCGCATCGCCGTAGCAAAGATGGCGCCAGGCGTCGCCACAACGTTCGGCCAGAAAGCAGGCGGCGGGTGTTTCGCGCGCCCAGTGCTGCAGCCACTCGCCGATGCAGCGTGAATACGGGGCCAGGCGCTGCGTCGAAGACAGTACCAGAACGCCGCCTTCACGCCGCTCGACGTGAACCGCCGCGCGGGCAAGGTCCAGCGCGGCGAAAGGCGCCTGGGTCATTTCAGAAGCTTCCAGTCGCCGTCCTCGACCGTCGCCATGACGGCGGCACGGCCGTCGAAGCCGTTATGGTCCTTGGCCGACATGTTGAACACGCCATGGACGCCGGGAAGCTCCTTGACGTTCTCCAGAGCATCACGCAGGGCGCTGCGGAATTCCACCGTGCCTGGCTTGGCCTTCTTCATCGCTTCGGGCACCGCCCGGCTCAGCAGCAGATAGGCGTCCCAGCCATGGCCGCCGAAAGTCGATCGACTGTTGACGCCATACGCCGCTTCGTACAGCTTGATGTATTCGAGCGAGGCCTTCTTCGAGGGCTGGCTGTCTGGCAGTTGCTCGGCCAGCAGCATCGGCCCGACCGGGAACAGTGTGCCCTCGACGTTCTTGCCGCCAACGCGAAGGAAATCGCGGTTGGCGATGCCGTGCGTCTGGTAGAACTTGCCCTTGTAGCCGCGTTCGATCAGGGTCGATTGCGGCAGCACGGCGGGCGTGCCCGAAGCCGCGATCAGAATCGCGTCGGGCTTGGCCGCGATCAGCTTGAGAGCCTGCCCGGTCACGCTGGTGTCATTGCGCTGGTAGCGTTCCACCGCATTGACCGTGATGCCCTTGGCTGCGGCGGCGTCCTGGATGGCCTTCAGCCAGAGTTCGCCATAGGCGTCGGCGTAGCCGATGAAACCCAGGGTCTTGACATTGTTGCTGGCCATGTGCTGCGCCATCGCAACCGCCATCAAAGGAAAGCTCTGCGGCGTCGTGAACACCCAGGGCGCCTTGTCTCCGGCCGGTGGCAAGGGCGCCATGGCGATCTGCGGCGTCTTGGCCTCGAACGCCACTTCGAGAATGCCCATCGAGGCCGGCGTCGCCGACGAGCCGATGATCGCATCGACCTTGTCTTCGCTGGTCAGCTTGCGGGCATTCTTGACGGCGGTGCTCGGGTCGGTGGCATCGTCGAGCACGATGTACCTGACCTTTTCCCCGCCCAGCGTTGGCGGCAACAGGGCGAAAGTCTGCTTTTCCGGAATGCCCAGCGAAGCCGCCGGACCGGTCGCCGAAACAATCACGCCGATGGTGACGTCGGCCCACGCCGAAGCAGTCGCCAGAACCAGTGCAAGCGCGGGCGCCAATGCGATTTTTTTCACCTTGATGTCTCCTGAGTTTTAGTGCTGTTGATGGACGCAAAGATTGTAGGAGCGCTTCGTTCGGTGTCAACTGCGCTCACGGTTTCGGACTGCGGGTCGGGCGAGCGTGGCTAGTCGTTGGCCGATGCGTTGTCGCGCAGCCATTGCGCGTAGGAGATGCGCGCAATATCGAAACGATCGGTGGTGCGGCAATAGACGGAGGGCGAGCCGAGCCGTCCGATCGGCGCAAAATTGTTGACATGCAGGCGCGGGCCGATCAAATGATCGGCAACATGGAACATCACGACCTGGCCGATGAACAGGGTGTTGGCGCCCAGCGCTTGCGCGCTGAACAGCTTGCATTCAAGGCTCACCTGGGCCTGCGCCACACGCAGTGTCTTGATGTGAACGCAGGGCGCGGTTTGCAGTTGGGTTGCTTCGAGTTCGCTCTGCCCGGGTGGAAAGTCCGCCGCTGAAATATTCATGGCATCGAACAAGTCCTCGGTCACCATGTTCACGACGAACTCGCCGCTGGACTCGATGTTGTTCGCCGTGTCCTTGTTTTTGCCGGCCTCGCTGCGGCCGACGCTGATCACCACATACAGAGGATCGCTGCCGACCGCATTGAAGAAGCTGTAGGGGGCGAGATTGACAAGCCCGTCCCGGCTCTGGCTGCTGACCCACGCGATCGGGCGCGGCACCACCAGATTGGTCAGCAGTTTGTAGTTGTCGATGCTTGAGTGCAGGGCGGGATCGATTTGCATGGGGCTTGCTCCGGTGGGGGATGGGTGTGCCCATTTTGGCAGCAGACAGGGCTCATTCAATCCAGTGGAGCGGATCGCAGGCCTCGATCGCGACCGGGCACTCGACTTATGATCGCTGCAACGGGCTCCGGAACAGGAAGCTTATGGCGCAGGACGCCTTACTCAATCGATCGGAGAGAACAGGTATGCCGTCTCAAATTGGTCTGATAGGTGTGGGACTGATGGGTGAAAACCTTGCTCTCAACATGGAAAGCAAAGGGTTCGCCGTTTCAGTATTCGACGTGGCAAAAGAAAAAGTGGAAAAGCTTGTTTCAGGCAGGGGACACGGCAAGAAGATCCGGGGATGCGGTTCAATGCAGGAGCTGGTCGAATCCCTTGAGCTTCCGAGAAAAGTCATGCTCATGGTGCCAGCCGGAAAGCCGGTCGATGACATCATTGAAACGCTGCTGGCCTTTCTCGACGCCGGCGACATCGTCATCGATGGCGGGAACTCCCATTTCTCCGATACGAACCGAAGAACAAGAATGCTTGAAGGCAAGGGCTTGCTCTATGTCGGAGCCGGCGTGTCGGGCGGTGAAGAGGGTGCGTTGGGGGGGCCTTCAATCATGCCCGGCGGCTCCGTCGCGGCCTGGAAAAGCGTCGGACCGATCTTTCAGGCCATTGCAGCCAAGGTCGATGGAGGCGTTCCGTGCTGTGACTGGATCGGGGACGAGGGCGCCGGTCATTTCGTCAAGATGGTGCACAACGGGATCGAGTATGGCGACATGCAGCTGATCTGCGAAGTCTATGACCTCATGCGCACCCTGTTGGGCATGAGCGCGCTTGAAATGCACGAGGTCTTCAAGGCGTGGAGCGAGGGGCCGCTGAAAAGCTATCTGATTGAGATCAGCGCAGACATTCTCGCGGTCAGGGACGATGATGGCCTGCCCCTGCTCGACAAGATCCTGGACAAGGCCGGCCAGAAGGGAACCGGAAAGTGGACGGTCGTCGCGGCACTCGACGCCGCCGTTCCGCTCCCCCTCATCACCGAATCCGTGTTTGCCCGCGTGCTGTCCTCGATGAAGGACGAGAGAGTGTCGGCGTCCCGGCTGTTGAAGGGCCCGCCTGCGCATTTCTCCGGCAGCAAGCAGGCCTTCGTTGCCGAGCTCGGGAAAGCGCTGTACGCGGCGAAAGTCATTTCATATACCCAGGGCTATCAATTGATGCGTGCCGTGGCCGCGGATTTCGGCTGGAAGCTGAACTACGGGGGTATCGCGCTGGTATGGCGCGGCGGCTGCATCATTCGTTCGGTGTTCCTCGAAAAAATCAAGCAGGCCTTTGATTTGAATCCCGCGCTTGGGAACCTTCTGCTCGATCCGTTCTTTGGCGCAACAATCGCCGAGTCACAACAGGCGCTGCGAAACGTGCTGGTCGAGGCGATCAAGAACGGCGTCCCGACGCCGGCCCTGTCCTCGGCACTGGCCTATTACGATGGCTACCGAAGCGAGAACCTGCCGGCCAATCTGTTGCAGGCGCAGCGCGACTATTTTGGCGCGCACCAGTACGAGCGCGTTGACCGGCCGCGCGGAACCTATTTCCATAGCAACTGGACCGGCCGGGGCGGCGAAACAGCCTCCACGGTCTATTCTGCCTAGCTGTCAAATTTGCAGTTCCGCATCGCTCAAGGCGCGCCAAGTCGATCGCTAAGATAGCGCCATCCCTTCTTTGAGAACCCTCAATGATTCAGGTTCAGACATCCGCGCCATCTGCCTCATTCGATCAGCGTCGGGAGGGGCTGTGGATCGTCGTCATGGGGGTCTCAGGGTGCGGCAAGTCCACGCTCGCTCGGCATTTGGCCGATGCGCTGCAGCTGAGCTTCATCGAAGGGGATCAGTTTCATCCGCCAGAAAATATCCAAAAAATGAGCCAGGGGATTGCCCTGGACGACGCGGACCGGCAAGGGTGGCTGGATCGTCTCGGTGCCGAATTGCTCGGTTATCCCGCTGGAGCGGTTCTCTCGTGCTCTGCGCTCAAGCGTGCCTATCGGGCGCGCCTTCGCCAAGCGGTTACGCGCTTGATCTTCGTGCACCTCAGCATCACGCCGGAACTCGCGAATGCGCGGGTGCAAGCCCGATCCGGAGGGCATCCATTCCCCAGCAGCCTGGTTGCCAGCCAGTTTGCGACCCTGGAGGATCCTCGCGGCGAGGAGCGTGTACTTCAGTTGGATGGCGCGCTGGCGCCGCCCGTGTTGTGCGCCAAGGCCATCGAGTGGATTGATGCCCAGGGTTTTCGGTCAAACGCCAAACGATGAATCAGGCACAGAGCCAAACACAGCTGATCGCACTCGACTGGGGCACCTCGTCGCTGCGGGCTTATTGCCTCGGCGCTTCGGGCCGGGTATTGGCGTTGCGCTCGTTGCCGTGGGGCGTGATGAAACTGCCGGCGGTCGTGCTGCCCGAAGATTCCGGCGTCGATGTCAAAGCGGGCTTCGAGTTTGCCTTTGAAGAGGCGTGCGGCGACTGGAGCCGTGCCGCACCGCAGGCCCCGGTGATCGCGGCCGGGATGGTCGGCAGCCGCCAGGGCTGGCGCGAAGCACCCTATCTGTCCTTGCCGATTGCGGTCGATCGGATCGGACGCACGCTGAGCACGGTGCAGACCCGAAGCGGCCAGATCGTGCATATCGTCCCCGGCCTGATCGAGAACTCGGCGCTGCCAAACGTCATGCGCGGCGAAGAAACCCAGGTGATCGGCGCGCTCAGCCTGCTCGATTTGGGTAGAGCTCCGTCCCGCGCAGAACCGCAGAATGAGCAGGACGAAATCCTGATCGGCTTGCCGGGCAGTCATTCCAAATGGGTGCAGGTGCGAAGACAGCATCGTGAAGTGCAAAGTCACATCGAGCATTTCCACACCTTCATGACGGGCGAGATCTACGCCGCGCTGTGCGAGCACACCATCTTGGGACGCGGCATGCAAACCAGCGACGTCATCGATGACCACCATGCCGCGTTCGATCGCGGCGTCCTGGTACCGCAAACCCCGGCCGGACGTGCCGGGGTCCTGTCGACCATCTTCAGCACACGCACACTGGGCCTGACGGGCGTGCTGGATGGCGCGGGCCAGCGTGAATATCTGTCGGGCCTGCTGATCGGCCACGAGGTAGCGGCATTGCAGGCGCTGCTGGCAGAACAGGGTCGTCAGCCGAGGCGCGTCGTACTGGTCGGCGATGCCGCCTTGTGTGTTCGTTACACGCGCGCCCTCAGGGTCTATGGCCTGGATCAGATCGAAGTAGCGCAGCACGCGACCGAACGCGGCCTGTGGCAACTGGCCATGGCTGCCGGTCTGCTGAGCCGCACGCCGCCCTAACCGGACCATCACATGCTCAAGAACGCAATGCAACACTGTGGGCTGATCGCCATTCTGCGAGGGATTCGGCCGGATGAGGTCGCGGCCATTGGCCTGGCGCTGTACAAGGCCGGATTCAGAGTGATCGAAGTGCCTTTGAACTCCCCGCAGCCCTTTGAAAGCATACGCATTTTGCGAGCAACGCTGGCCGCAGACTGTGTGGTCGGTGCCGGCACCGTGCTGTCAACTGCACAGGTGGCAGAAGTAAGAAGTGCAGGAGGTGAAATCATCGTGATGCCGCACAGCGACGTCAAGGTGATCCGTGCTGCCAAACAGGCTGCCATGGCCTGCGCTCCGGGCGTGGCCACCCTGACAGAAGCATTTGCCGCGCTGGACGCAGACGCTGATGTACTGAAGATGTTTCCAGCCGAGCAGCTCGGCCCCATCGTGGTCAAAGCCTGGCGCGCAGTTATTCCGGGTGACGTTGCGTTGATTCCTGTGGGTGGCATCACGCCCGCCAATATGGCGCCCTTTGTCGCTGCTGGCGCGTCCGGCTTTGGCTTGGGCTCAGCGCTCTACAAGCCAGGCCTGAGCGCAGTGCAGGTCGGCCAGAATGCCGATGCATTCATCGCTGCATGGCGGTCCACCCGACAGTCGAAACTGGCCTGATTCAATCAAGAATCGCGTGGCTATTGGCAGACGCCTTCATCAAGGAGAATGCGAACAATGAAAATCACCAAACTGACCACTTACATCGTGCCCCCGCGCTGGTGTTTTCTGAAGATTGAAACCGATGACGGTGTGATTGGCTGGGGCGAGCCGGTCGTTGAAGGCCGCGCGCACAGCGTCGCGGCTGCCGTTGAAGAGCTATCCGACTATCTGATCGGCAAGGACCCGCGCAACATCGAAGATCACTGGACCGTGTTGTATCGTGGCGGCTTTTATCGTGGCGGCGCAATCCACATGAGCGCGCTGGCCGGTATCGATCAGGCGCTCTGGGATATCAAGGGCAAGGCACTCGGCGTCTCGGTGAGCCAGCTGTTGGGCGGCCCGGTGCGCAACAGTATCCGGGTCTACTCCTGGATTGGCGGCGACCGCCCGGCCGATGTCGCCGCCGCCGCCAGAGATGCCGTGGCGCGCGGGTTTACGGCGGTCAAGATGAACGGAACGGAGGAATTGCAGTTCGTCGATTCGCATGAGAAAGTTGAAGCGGCCTTGGCCAATGTGGCGGCAGTGCGCGACGCAGTCGGTCCCCACGTCGGCATCGGTGTCGACTTTCATGGCCGGGTCCATAAGCCGATGGCCAAAGTCTTGATCAAGGAACTCGATCCCTACAAGCTGATGTTCATCGAAGAGCCGGTACTCAGCGAAAACTACGAAGCACTGAAGGAACTGGCGCCGCTGACCAATACCCCCATCGCTCTCGGGGAACGGCTCTATTCGCGCTGGGATTTCAAGAGAATTCTCAGCGAAGGCTATGTCGACATCATCCAGCCCGATGTCTCGCACGCCGGCGGTATCACGGAAACCCGCAAGATCGCCACCATGGCCGAAGCCTACGACGTCGCCGTTGCGCTGCATTGCCCGCTCGGCCCGATCGCGCTGGCCGCTTGCCTGCAGGTCGATGCCGTGTCGTACAACGCCTTCATCCAGGAGCAAAGCCTGGGCATCCACTACAACCAGAGCAATGACCTGCTGGACTATCTGGCACAGCCGGAAGTCTTTGCCTACGACAAAGGTTATGTCCTGATTCCGCAAGGGCCTGGATTGGGGATTGAAATCAACGAAGCCTACGTCAAGGAGCGCGCCGCCGTCGGCCACCGCTGGCGCAACCCGATCTGGCGCCATCAGGATGGCAGCTTCGCCGAATGGTAGAAATACCATTCCCGTGGCGACTTACCCTTTGACAGCGCCCATCGTCAGGCCCTTGACGACGTACTTCTGGAAGATCATCGTCAGAACGATCGCCGGCGCCATGATGGCCACCGCAGCCGCCATCACGCCACCCCAGTCGACTTCGGCATAGGACAGAAAGTTGTAGACGGCGATCGGCAGGGTCTTGGTCCGCTCCATGCTCAGCACCTGTGAGAACATGAAGTTGTTCCAGGAAAAGATGAACGACAGTGTCGTCGCGGTGATGATGCCAGGGCCCGACAGGGGCAGGATGATCTTCAGGAACGCCATCTGTCGCGTGGCACCGTCGACCATGGCCGATTCTTCGAGTTCGCGCGGAATCGCGCTGAAATAGGTCGACATGATCCAGACGACGATCGGCAGCGCGATCAGCATATGCGAGAGGATCAGCGCGACGTAGCTGTCCATCAGGCCGAGTCGCGAGAAAATGATGTACCAGGGCATCAGGAAGGAAATGCCGGGCATCAGGCGCGCCAACAGGATGAATACTGCGAGCTTTTTCTGCGCGTAGCGAGAAATCGAGTAGGCCGCCGGCAGCCCAAGCAGTAGCGACAGGCCGACCGCCATCGCGCCGACGATGGTCGAGTTAAAGAAATATTTCAGGAAGTCCTGTTCTTCGAAGACCTTGCGGTAATTCTGCAGTGTTGGCTCAAAGAACAACTTGGGCGGCCAGGAGATGATGTCGACCTGTGTCTTGAACGACGAGCTCAGCATCCACAGGAATGGGAACAGCACGACCAGCGCAATGATCAGGACCAGCAGGTAAAACAGGACGGTGGTAACGATTTTGTTTTTCATGCCAGCTTCCTCAGTTTTCGCTGGAAGCGCGCAGTTTCATGATCCCCAGGCTGCACAGCAGCACCACCAGGAACAGCGCTATGAGGATGACCGACGACTGGCCCATGCGGAAGTACTCGAAGCTGTATTTGAAGCCCATGATGTTGAGAGTCTCGGACGCATAACCGGGGCCGCCGCCGGTCATTGCGAAGATGATGTCGAAGGTCTTCAGCGCATCGATCAGACGCAAGATCATCGCCGTCAGAACGACCGGCATGACCATCGGGAGGGTGACATAGCGCAGAATCTGCCACTCGCTGGCACCGTCTACGCGCGCAGCTTCGACCGGCTCCTCCGACAGACCGGCCAGGCCGGCGAGCACGATCAAGGTGATCATCGGCGTCCACTGCCAGACATCGACCAGGACCAGCGACGCGATGACGCTGTTCTCGCTCGAGACCCAGCGACCCTGCGGCAGCCCGAGCGCGTGGAGGGCGAAATTGAGCAGGCCGATGGTTGGGTCGTAAAAAAGATTGAAGACGATGCCCACCGCGACCGGCGTGGCCACGAGCGGCAGCAAGAGCAGCAGCTTGGCCAAGCTCTTGCCGAAGAAAGCACGGTTCAGAATCAGAGCGATGGCCACGCCCAGCACGACCTCGATCGCCACGGCAAACAGTGTGAAAGTGAAGGTTCGGCCAACTGCGTGCAGAAAACGTGGCTCGGAGAAAACGCGCAAGTAGCTGTCGAGGCCGACAAAAGACGGCTCCATCCCCGAGGTGAGATTCCAGTTGGTAAAGCTCAGGTACAGGGTGTAGAGAATCGGAAACACCATCAGCAATCCGATGAAAACGACGGCTGGCAGCGGAAACAAAATCTGCAAGTTCCGTTCGGTAAAGCTTGACTGAGTCATGTCTGGCCTTCTGCGCGAAAATTCTGTTGAGCGATCTCGACCTGGCATGCGCGCCGTGCACCGGGGCGAACGGCGCGCGCACCACTCAACCGACAACTCGCTTATTTGCCGTATTCGCCGCTGTCCTGCAGCAGCTCGTTGACTCGTTTTACTTTATCCTGGGCGATCTGGTCGAGCTTGGTGGAGGTGCCCTTGGTGTTGATTGACTCGATGACCAGTTCGCCGATGAGGTCGCGCGCCTCGCCCACGGCGCTCATGTAGGGCCGGTCAACCGGCGTGCCGTGCTTGGCAGCAAAGGCGCGCGTCTCGATCAGACCGGGATTCATCTTGCTGCGCACGACCTGGTCCTCCCAAACCGATGAACGTGCCATCGTGATGTTGCCCATCATGCCTTTGATCGCCATTTCCTTGCTCGACGCCCAGTTCAGGAACTTCATGGCCATGTCCTTTTTCTTGGACTGGTTGGCCACCGAGAGGCCCCAGGACGAGACGATGAAAGGCGCATTGGTCTTGGGTCCGGCCGGGAAGTTGGCAATGTCGAAGTTGGCCACCGGGATTTGGGTCTTGGACTGATCGACGATCTGGCCGTAGAACACCGAGGCGTCGGTCCACATCGCGACCTTGCCGGCCTGGAACAGCGGCATGATGTTTTCCCACGACATCGAAGTCACGCCCTTCGGCCCATAGTTGCCCAGCAGTTTGCCGTAATAGCGCACCGCGTCGACGGCCGGCTTCGAGTTGAAGACCGCCGTGCCTTTGTCGAGAAACTGGCCGCCGTAGTTGAAGATGTAGCTCGAGACCTGGGTTACCGCTGCCGCGCCCTTGCCACGCGAGGCGAACCCGGCAATGCTTTCGGAATTGAGCTTCTGGGCCGCTGCCTCGAGTTCATCGAAGTTGGTCGGCACTTTCAGCCCTGCTTGTTGCAGCAGGTCCTTGCGGTAGTAGAGCACCTGCCATTCGGTGACCAACGGAACGATGTAGGGTTTGCCGCCAAAGGAGGCGGCGTTCATGATGTTTTTGGGATAGTCGCTGAAGTCGTAGCCAGTCAGGGGTGCGTACCAGCCATTTTTCGCGAACATCTTGCCTTCTTGCAGTGGGCGCGTCATGAAGACGTCGACGGTAGAAGACTTGGTGGCGAATTCGGTGGTGAGCTTTTGCGTCAGCTGGCTTTCCTGCAGGCTTTCGACGTTGACTTTGATGCCGGTGCTTTTCTCGAATTGTGGGATCGATAGCTTGAGCAAGTCACCGTAAGGGTGGTTGGCCACCAGCACGCGGATTTCACCCGATTGCGCCATTGCGCCTGCGCACAGGCACAGCGAAGACAGTGCGAACCCGATTCTTGACAGTTTGTATTCCATGAAAATCTCCAAGTTGAAAGAGCAAAAGACCACCTACCTAAACGATGGCGTCTGAAGTGTTCTTGTCGAACACGTGCGTGTTGGCCATCTTGAAATCGATCTGGATCGTTTCGCCGACGCCGATCGGCTGCTTCGGCACCGCCATGCGCGCCACCAGGGCATGCGCATCACAGTTCAGGTGCGCGAAGATCTCGGAGCCCAGCAACTCCACCACCTCGGCCCTGGCGCTGATCGTGCTGCCGGCGTCGGCACCCGCTTGATGCAGCGCAATGTCTTCCGGGCGAACGCCGAAGACCACCTCCTTGCCGGCGTGGGCAAGCAGATTGGCGCGGAAGGCTTCAGGCAGGGCGACGCGAAAGCTCCCACCATCGATGAATATCTGACCGGCATCAACGACCAGACGGGCGTCGAAGAAGTTCATCGCCGGCGAGCCGATGAAGCCGGCGACGAAGCGGTTGACCGGCTGGGCATAGACCTGCATCGGCGCGCCGCTTTGCTGCACCACACCCTTGTTCATGATGAAGATGCGGTCGGCCATGGTCATGGCCTCGACTTGATCGTGCGTGACATAGATCATGGTTGCACCGAGGCGGCGGTGCAGCTTGCTGATTTCAGCACGCATCGCAACGCGCAGCTTGGCGTCCAGGTTGGACAGTGGCTCGTCGAACAGGAACACCTTGGGCTTGCGCACGATGGCGCGGCCTACCGCCACGCGCTGGCGCTGGCCACCCGAGAGCTCTTTGGGCTTGCGCTCCAGCAGTTCGCCCAGTCCGAGAATGTCGGCAGCCTCCTGCACCCGGGCGTCGATCTCGGCGTCGGAGAGCTTGCGAATCTTCAGGCCGAAACCCATGTTTTCGCGCACGTTCATGTGCGGGTACAGGGCGTAATTCTGGAACACCATGGCGATGTCGCGATCCTTGGGGGCCATGTCGTTGACCAGCGTGTCACCGATGAAGATTTCGCCCGAAGTGATGGTTTCCAGGCCGGCGATCATGCGCAAGGCGGTCGACTTGCCGCAGCCGGAAGACCCCACCAGCACGGCAAATTCCTTGTCCTGGATTTCGATCGACAGATCGTTGACGACGGTGACGGATCCGTACCGTTTGACGACGTTCTTTAAAGTGACTTTGGCCAATATGAGCCCTAACTGCGGGTTTGGGTCGATCATTCCCCACATGGTGATCGGCGTGGACGAGACCCGTCCTCAAATAATTGTATGCGATCGATTAACCGCGTCCTTCGCCTGAACGCCGACTGCTTCGTGATAAATTGCAATCACACCTGCCTGGAGCCGCCCCATGAAAATGACCTTTCGCTGGTATGGCGAGTCTGACCCGGTCAAGCTCGAATACATCCGCCAGATCCCTGGCCTGTATGGCATTGTTTCCGCCATTTACGACGTGCCGGTGGGTGAGGTCTGGCCCCTGGACAAGCTGCAGGCACTGCGTGCGCGCATTGAAGGCGCAGGGCTGAAGTTTGAAGTGGTTGAAAGCGTGCCTACCCACGAAGACATCAAGCTGGGCAAGCAAACAAGGGACCGCCTGATTGCCAACTTCCAGCAAAACATCCGCCATTGCGCGGCGGCGGGTGTGAAAGTGATCTGCTACAACTTCATGCCCGTGTTTGACTGGACCCGCACCGAAATGGCCAAGGAACTGCCTGACGGCTCTTTCACCCTGGCGTTCGACGCCAAGGCGGTGGCCAGGATTGACGCGGAAAAAGGCATCGCGCTGCCCGGCTGGGACGCCAGCTACAAACCGGAACAACTCAAAAGCCTGCTGGCCGAGTACAAAGCGGTGAATGAGGAAACCTTGTGGGCCAACCTCGGCTACTTTCTCAAGGCCATCATCCCGGTCGCGGAAGAAGCGGGCATCAAGATGGCCATGCACCCGGACGACCCGCCGCGCCCCATTTTTGGCCTGCCGCGCATCGTCAAGAACCGCGAAGACTTGCGGCGCCTGGTCAACATGGTTGACTCAACAGCCAACGGCTTGACCTTGTGTTCGGGCTCGCTCGGCGCTGATTTGTGCAACAACATAGAAGCCCTGGTGCGTGAATTTGGCAGCCAGGGCCGCATCCACTTTGGCCACCTGCGCAATGTCAAGGTGGAGCCGGACGGGACCTTCTATGAATCCACCCACCGGTCCTGCGACGGTTCGCTGGACATGGCGGCCATCGTAAAGGCCTACCACGACATCGGTTTCGAGGGCTATGTGCGGCCGGATCACGGCCGCATGATCTGGGGCGAGACCGGCAAACCCGGCTACGGGCTGTATGACCGCGCGCTGGGGGCCGTCTACCTGAATGGCTTGTGGGAGGCGATCAGCAAGTACTCGCCATCGGCCCGTTAAGCATCGAGCTTTCAGCCAAGACATTAGATCTCATGAACCCTGCGCTTGACGTTGTTAGCTTTGGCGAAGCATTGATGCTCTTGGTCGCTGACCGGCCTGGCCCGCTGGAGCAGGCCGAAATGTTTTACAGGCGGACCGCCGGTGCCGAGACCAACGTGGCCATCGGCTTGGCACGTTTGGGTCTGCGGGTAGGCTGGGCCAGCCGCCTGGGCACTGACTCCATGGGTCGCTATTTGCTTGCAGCCATGGCCAAGGAAGGCGTCGACTGCTCGCACGTCGTCTGTGATGCTGAGCAGAACACAGGTTTTATGTTCAAGGCTCAGATCACAGATGGCAGTGATCCGGAAGTCGAGTACCACCGAAAAGGCTCTGCTGCCAGTCGCATGGGTATCGCGGATGTTGACCAGGCGTGGCTGCTCGGCGCTCGCCACCTGCATGCCACCGGCGTATTTGCGGCCTTGTCGGCCACTACCTTGGCCGCTGCTCGGCACAGCATGGAGATCATGCGCAGTGCGGGGCGCAGCGTATCGTTTGACCCCAATCTGCGCCCGACGCTGTGGGCTGCACCGGCGTTGATGCGCGCCTCCATCAACGCGCTGGCTGCGCATGCCGACTGGGTGCTGCCGGGTCTGGAAGAGGGCCGCTTCTTGACCGGCGAACACAGTCCTGAAGGCGTTGCCCGCTATTACCGCCATCGTGGCGCCAAGCTGGTCATCGTCAAGCTGGGCAGTGAAGGCGCCTATTTTGATGGCGACGCGGGCAGCGGCTACGTTGCAGGCTTTCCTGTAGCCAAGGTCGTAGACACCGTTGGCGCTGGGGACGGTTTTGCGGTAGGTGTCATCAGCGCGCTGCTGGACGGTCTCAGCGTGCCCGAAGCGGTCAAGCGTGGCGCCTGGATTGGTTCACTTGTCGTACAAGTTCTGGGTGACAGCGAAGGCCTGCCCACCCGCGCCGAATTGAGCAAGGCAAGGCTCTAAACAGGTGAATGTCTGCGTGCCGCAGTGGCTGCTTCATGCGCCAGACGGGTGACCTCGGCCCAGCCGCCTTGTTGAATCAAATGGGTCGGAGTGAGCCATGAACCCCCCACCATGGCTACGTTGGGCTGCTTCAAGAACTCACCCATGTTTTCGAGGGACACCCCGCCGGTGGGGCAAAACCTCATGTCGCCGAAAGGGCCGCTCAAGGCTTTGAGCATCGAGACGCCACCGGCCTGGGCAGCAGGAAACAACTTGACAAGAGAGAACCCATAGTCTCGTGCCGCCAGCACTTCGCCGGGTGTCATCACGCCGGGTATGAATGGCAATTTGCATTCCAGTGCCGACTCTACCAAAGCCATTGTCATGGCCGGGGAGAGCGCAAAGCTGGCACCCGCAGCCTGTACTTGGGCTATCTCTTCGGCGCGTGTGACCGTCCCGGCGCCCACATGCATTTGCGGCACATGACGGGACACCGCTTCGATGGCTGGCAAGCCAGCGGCGTGGCGCAATGTAATTTCCATCACGTCGATCCCGCCCTCCAGCAGAGCATGAGCCAGCGGAACGGCCTGGTCGACGTGCGTAATGACGACGACCGGGATGACGCGTGAAGCAAAGGTCGGGCGATTGAACGTGGGGTGCGAGTTCATGTCAAGACGGAGAGTAAGTTTTCGTGCAAGGCATCAAGGAGGCGGAAGTGCCGGCGACGCGCCGTCTTGCGCCTGCATTGCATGGGCGCAAGAAAGTGCAAAGGGCTTGTGTCCGGCGGCACAATTCTAGGCCGGTGGATGGGAGGCAGGCGCAACGCGCGGCGCCAGTTCGGCATCGCTCACGCCGCCGCTTGGTACCTTGGATTCAAACGGTCTGCCAGATCTGCTCACCCCAACCGGGCCCGATGCCGTCGAATTTGCGCCCGCACCTGGTTCGGCGCGGTGCCGCCCAGAATGTCCCGGCTGTCGAGCGAACCGCGCAGGCTCAGCACCTGGTACACGTCCTGCTCGATCTTCGGATTGAACTGCTGCAATAGCGGCAGCGGCAATTCGGCCAGATCGAGTTGCCGGGCGCTGGCCGCCTTGACGGCCAGGGCGACGGTCTCATGGGCGTCACGGAAGGCCAGGCCCTTCTTCACCAGATAGTCGGCCAGGTCGGTGGCCGTGGCGTAGCCGCTGCGGGCGGCGCTCTCCATGCGCTCGGCATTGACGCCGATACCGCCTTCCTTGAGTCCGTTCTCGGGGTTGACTTGACCGCCCACCATCTCGCAGAAAATGCGCAGGGTGTCCTTCAAGGTATCGACGGTGTCGAACAAGGGTTCCTTGTCTTCCTGGTTGTCCTTGTTGTAGGCCAGCGGCTGGCCCTTCATCAGGGTGATCAGCCCCATCAGGTGGCCGACCACGCGGCCGGTCTTGCCGCGCGCCAGCTCGGGCACGTCGGGGTTCTTCTTTTGCGGCATGATCGAACTGCCGGTGGTGAAGCGGTCGGCTATTCTGATGAAACCGAAGTTCTGGCTCATCCACAGAATCAGCTCTTCGCTGAAGCGGCTGACGTGCACCATGCAAAGCGCGGCGGCAGCGCTGAATTCGATCGCGAAGTCACGGTCGCTGACGGCGTCGACCGAGTTCTGGCAAACCTGCGGCCGGCCCTGGTCATCGACCATGCCCAGCGTTGTGGCGACGCGTTCGCGGTCCAGCGGATAACTGGTGCCGGCGAGCGCGGCAGCGCCGAGCGGCAAGCGGTTGACGCGGCGCCGCACTTCGCCCATGCGCTCGCTGTCGCGGCTGAACATTTCCACATAGGCCAGCAGGTGGTGACCCAGGCTGATCGGCTGCGCCACCTGCAGATGGGTGAAGCCGGGCAGGATGACTTCGACATTCTTCTCGGCGACATCGAGCAGTGCCTTTTGCAGATCGCCCAGCAGGCCGCTGATCGCATCGATTTCGCCGCGCAGCCAAAGCCGAATATCGGTCGCCACCTGGTCGTTGCGCGAGCGGCCGGTGTGCAGGCGCTTGCCGGCGTCGCCCACCAGCTGCGTCAGGCGTGCCTCGATGTTCAGGTGCACGTCCTCCAGATCGAGCTTCCATTCAAACTGGCCGGCTTCAATCTCGGCGGCGATGGCGTCCAGCCCGCGTTGAATCGCCTTGTGATCTTCCGGGCCGATGATGTTTTGCGCCGCCAGCATTTGCGCATGCGCCAGCGAGCCCGCAATGTCGGCCTGCCACAGCCGCTTGTCAAAAAATACGCTCGCGGTGTAGCGTTTGACCAGCTCGCTCATGGGTTCGGAAAACAGGGCCGACCAGGCCGTGGACTTCTTGTCGAATTGGTTGTGTGTCATGGCGGTGGACGCTGGCTTTCGAAGGGCGGGTTTTCAGGTGCGATCGGGATGGTGGTGACAGATCATCAATAATCCGGGCTGGGACGCAAGCATACGCCGCGACTTTGCATGGATGACTCACAAATTCTATCGACCTTCGAGGAACTGAGGCCCGAGCCTTCACGGCCGGCGCCGCTGTTCGATGCCTGCCACGTCGGGGTGGCGCTGCGGGCCGTGCTGTTTGTCGAAGCGGTGGTCGGGGTCGGCGCGATGTTCGGTGCGTCCGGCTTTTCCGATTGGCTGTCACGCTGGTCCCTGATCACGGGTGGCGCTCTGCCCGCCACGCTGCTGTGGTTGCTGCTTTGTTGCGGGTTGAAGACCGTGCTGCGAAGTTTTCAAAGCGCGCTGCAAGTGGCCGCGGCTGTAACGCTGGGCGCCATGACCGGCCTGTGCGCTTGTGGCGTGCTGTACCTGGTTGGCTGGCAGGATGCTGCGCCGTGGCTGGCCTCGGCCTTTGCCGGCGCCTTGCTGGCAGCGCTGCTGGTGGCGGCCCTGGTTTTGCGCGAGCGCGGCAAGACGCCGGCCGATACCAGGGCGCGCTTGAGTGAATTGCAGTCGCGCATCCGGCCGCATTTTTTGTTCAATACGCTGAACAGTGCCATCGCCTTGGTGCGCGCCGAACCGGCCAGGGCCGAGGCCTTGCTCGAAGATCTGAGCGACTTGTTTCGGCATGCGCTGGTGCAGCAGGGCGAATCGGTCACGCTGGCCGATGAACTTGCCATGGCACAGCGCTATCTGGCGATCGAGCAGGTGCGTTTTGGCGATCGGATCCGGGTTCAGTGGTCGCTCGACGCGGCGGCGTCTGCGGCCAAATTGCCGCCCTTGCTCCTGCAGCCCTTGCTGGAGAATGCCGTGAAGCACGGCGTGGAGCCGAGTGCCGAGGGCGCGCAATTGAGGATCTTGACCGAGCGCCGTGGCTCCCGCGTGCTCATCAAGGTCATCAATACGGTGCCGGCAGGCCAGGGCGCGTCCGGCAGCGGACTGGCGCTGAACAATGTGCGTGAGCGCCTGCGTCTGCTGCACGATGTCGAGTGCCAGTTTCAGAGCACCTTGAAGAATGGCATCTTTCAGGTCAGGATCGAGGTGCCGGCGTGATTTCCTGGAGCGTCCTCTGATGCCGCTGAAGCTGTTGCTGGTCGATGACGAACCGCTCGCGCGCATGCGGCTGCGAACCTTGCTGGCCGACTGCCATGCGCCAGCGGCCAGCGTCGAGGCGGAGGCCGCGAATGCGGCGCAGGCCATGGCCTGCCTTCAAGGCCGGCAGTTCGACCTGGCGCTGATCGATATTCACATGCCAGGCGCCGATGGCCTGGCGCTGGCAAAGACGCTGCGCAGCTTGCCCGAGTCACCGGCGCTGATCTTTGTCACGGCCCATGCCGAGCACGCGGTGCAGGCGTTCGAGCTCGAAGCCTTGGACTATCTGACCAAGCCGGTGCGGCTCGAGCGCTTGCAGGCAGCGCTGCAAAAGGCCGAGCGATTTGCCGAGTCGCGACGCGGCGCCGGACCCGATGCGCTGCAGGAGGCCTTGCTGATTCAGGAGCGCGGCCGCACCGAGCTCGTGCCGCTGTCCGAGGTCTTGTACCTGAAGGCCGAACTCAAGTACATCACGGTGCGGACCCAGGCCAGGAGCTATCTGCTCGAGGGGTCGCTCAATGAACTCGAGGCCAGGTACCCGAGCCGCTTGATCCGCGTTCACCGCAATGCCCTGGTTGCCAGGCGCGCGGTGCGCGCACTGCAAAGGCAGCACGATGCGCAGGAAGGCGAGGGCTGGGCCGTGCGGCTCAGCGGTATTGACGACGTCCTGCTGGTCTCGAGGCGCCAGCTGGCGGCGCTGCGCGATCTGCTGGCTAACCCGTATTTCTGAGCCCGGCGGCGATGCCGTTGATCGAAATGTGAATGCCACGCTGAATCCGCGCATCGGTTTGACCGGCGCGGTGCCGGCGTACCAGTTCCACCTGCAGATGGTGCAGCGGATCGATGTACGGGAAGCGATGGCGAATCGAGCGTTGCAGCACGGCGTTGTGACTCAGGCGCTGCGTGTCGCCTGTGATGCTCTCCAGCGCACTCGCGGTGCGCTGCCATTCCAGCTCGATGGCGCCGAAGATTTTCTTGCGCAGGCGCGCGTCTGTAACCAGTTCGGCGTAGCGGCGGGCCAGGGTCAGATCGCTTTTGGCCATCACCATGTCCATGTTGGAGAGCAGTGTGCTGAAGAAGGGCCATTGCTGGTACATCTGCTGCAGCAGTTGCAGACGGTCCTTGCCGCCGCTGCCACCTTGCGCTTGCAGAAACCGTTCGACGGCCGAGCCGAAGCCGAACCAGCCCGGCAGCGTCAGGCGGCACTGGCCCCAGCTGAAACCCCAGGGGATGGCGCG
>Ga0315271_10000379_pt1 | contig 23828 bp, 25 predicted proteins | sample C3_top_MG_FD_204664 | JGI IMG/M metagenome (GOLD analysis project Ga0315271, IMG submission 204664) | Sediment microbial communities from Yellowstone Lake, YNP, Wyoming, USA - C3_top | ecosystem: Environmental > Aquatic > Freshwater > Lake > Sediment | place: USA: Wyoming | collected 2017-08-01
CGTCAAGATTGATGGTGGTGCGCATGGGGTATCCCTCTTGGAATATGATGCCTCAATATAGCATCAGTTGATGCGGATATTGGAGCGCAAGTGAGTTGGTCATGCTAGGAAATCGTGTCTGACCCTATTTGCTCTACCTCTATTTGCTCTACTATTTGCTCTCACTATTTGCTCTCAGCGGCAGCGACCAGAGGTATGCCTGTGTCGCGCGCTGGAAATCCATCTGGTCGAACAGCGTCTTGACGGTCGCTTGCGATGGATAACCACGCTCGAACTCGAGCCTGCCGATGCGGGTGTCGGTCGTCTGCAGCACCGGTCCAGTCATCGAGGCACCGGTTGGCAGTGCGGCGCCAGGCGTTTTGCCGGCGCCGACCCGAACCAACGGGGGCTGCTTCCAGCGGCCATCGAGCACCTCGGCCTTGGGCAGGTAGATGCGCAGGATGGCGTAAAACGGGCCGGCCGGCGCGGGCAGCCAGTTCGGCTCCAGCGCCGCGCCCGGCGAGTCCTTCTGCAGGTAGAGCGTCACCGAGCCGTCCCGATCGGCCTTGAACGCATTCGCCATGGGCGAGTTGATCAGGTAGCGCTTGAGCCGATTTTCGACCAGCAGCTTGGTCGTGCCGTCGTACATCGTGAGCGACCAAAAGGCGTTGGCCGGCGGCAGTTGCCCCTTTTCGAAGCGCAAGGTGTAGCGGTTGCTCGATGCATCCAAGGCCTTGCCTTCGCTGTCACTGAAGTAGTTCGGATAGACCGCCTCTTCCTTGGTGTTGCCGTAGATGCCCAGATCGGCCGCGACGAAGCGCCGCAGGTAATCGCCGTTCATGAACGTGCGGTCGCCGAAGATGTCGCTTTGCGAGAACTCGCCTGCGATCATGCGCGCGCGTCGATCCGTCTCAGCGTTCCATGCGGCCGCGATACCTTGATCCACGGCCTTGGCGGTGTCGGGAGCGAGCTTGGCGGGATCGAACGACAGCCCCGCACCGATGCCCAGCGTGGCAAAGCGCTCGCGCATCGCCTTTTCCGAGGGATGGGTCGGGCAGAACTGGAGCAGGAAGTTCAGGTACGCAAACATCGCCGAGGTCTTGGTCATGCCCGCCACGGGCTTGGGCCAGTCGATGCTCGGCGCCGCCGCCGGAGCCGGGGTACCCAGGTACTGGCTCAGCGTTCGCACCTTGTACTGCGCCTGAATGGCTTGCACGTTCTTCAGGTCGGCAGGGTTGAACATCTGAGTGCGGAACAGCGCATAGGCGATCTGGGTTTCCGACACGATGATCGCCTTGACGCCTCTGGGCTTCGCGCCTTTCCAGTCGGGTCCCGCGACGAGGAAATCGCCGCCTTCGTTGCCGTGGGTGCGCGTGCCCAGGTAACCGAAGTTGTGGGTGTACAGGTCGACGAGCTGCGCGCTGTAGTAGCGGCCCTTCTCGATCCTGGGCATGGTGATGACGAGAGGCTCGGCGCGCAGATCCATCCAGAGGTAGGAGTAAGGCGTGTCGGAGTTCGGCGTGACGAACTGCGTGTCCTGCGGCGTCGCGACTCGCGACGAGTGACCGATGCCGTTGAACGGCGCCTTGAAGTCAGGGCCCCCGCGGTCCACCGCCTGCTTGTAGAGCGTCTCGTAGCCGGCCACCACGGGGAAGCCGTAGATGAATGCCTCTTTGGCGACCGCGCTTATCGACGGCGTCTGTGCGCTTGCATACGGGACGACGATAATGGCAGCGATCGCCATGATGGCCGAACCCACGAACAGCCTGAGATTCATAAGTGCTCCCTAAAGTATCGCCGCATACGGTACGGACGCGTTTGTTTGAGCCCGCTAACGAATAGCGTTTATCTGCCGCTGAGGTCGCACCAAGAAAGCACATATCGTCATTGCGGCGGATAAACCTCGTTGGACTGAACCGCCGTGATGTCGGCGGCTATGGGGATTGTAAGCCTGGCGAATCGGATTTCAACTGGATGGCAGGGCGCACCCTCTCATGCCGCATGAGATTTAGGGTCAGACACGATAGTTTCAAAACCCCTTCGGCAACCCAGCCTGCCTGAGCACCGCATTTGCGGTATGACGCGACTTGATCTTTTGATCGACTGGAAAACGCATACCCGTAATCGGTGAATACCAGATGTCGTGATCGCCCTTGCCGGGGCGTTCGAATTTGCAGCCCGCCTCGCGTAGCAGGCGGATGAGTTCCGGGGTGAAACTGCCGCCCATCAGCAGCGGATGCCGTGGGCGATGGCGTATTTTCTGGCGAGCAGTTCGAAGGGGACATCGCCCACATTGAGGCAGCCGTTGGCTTCCAGCAATTCGGGCACCAAGGTTTCCAGTTTGGTGGACAGGGCTTCCAGGGTGTCAGCTTCGGTGGCGAGTCCGGGCACATCATCGGATGTGGCGACCCAGACCGACGCTTCATCGTCCCACTCGGCGCGAATGAATAGCGCTTTTTGCATGGCACACCTCTTTATCGTTGATTCGGTTAGGGAATTCTAATCTCATTTGTTGGGGCGAAGGCGATCGGGGTATCACCCCAACTGCTTGTACCCCCGATACCACTCCACCCATTTCCCGATCCCATACTCCAGCGTCGTCGCTGGCTTGAATCCCGTATCGCGTACCAGTTCGTCGATATCCGCGTAAGTCGCCTGCACGTCGCCGTCCTGCATCGGCAGGAAGTTCTTTTTCGCGGTCTGGCCGAGCGCGGCTTCGATGGTGCCGATGAAATCCATCAACTGCACCGGGGTGTGGTTGCCGATGTTGTAGACGCGGTAGGGGGCGTGGCTGGAAGCCGGGTCGGGATGCTTGTGGTCGAAATCGGGGTTGCCCTGCGGGATGCGGTCGAGCACTTTGACCGTGCCGTCGGCGATGTCGTCGATGTAGGTGAAGTCGCGCGACATGTCGCCATGGTTGAAGACGTCGATGGTGCGGTTTTCCAGGATGGCGCTGGTGAAGAGCCACGGCGACATGTCGGGCCGGCCCCACGGGCCGTAGACGGTGAAGTAGCGCAGCCCGGTGGTGGGCAGGCCATACAGGTGCGAGTAGGTGTGCGCCATCAGCTCGTTGGCTTTTTTGCTGGCGGCGTAGAGTGAAACCGGGTGGTTGACCGGGTCGTGGGTGGCGAACGGAATTTTGGTGTTGGCGCCGTACACACTGGACGAGCTGGCGTAGACGAAGTGCTTGATGCCGTGGTGGCGGCAGCCTTCGAGCAGGTTGGCAAAGCCGACGATGTTGGACTGCACGTAGGCGTGCGGATTCTTCAGCGAGTAGCGCACGCCGGCCTGGGCGGCGAGATTGATGACGGCGTCGAAGTGGCCTTTTTCGAACAGGTCTTCCAGCGTCATGCGGTCGGAAATGTCGCCATGGACGAAGCGGAAGTTGGGATAAGGCTTGAGCTGTTCCAGCCGCGCCAGCTTGAGCGCGGTGTCGTAATAATCGTTGAGGTTGTCGATTCCGACCACCTCGTCGCCGCGTTTGAGCAGGATATGCGCGACGTGCATGCCGATAAAACCGGCGGCGCCGGTGAGCAGGATTTTCATTGTTTTGCCTCCTAAAAGTGGCGTCGAGTTTAGCATCCATAACAGGACGTCTATGGGCGCACGCCTGACCCCGCTTACAATCCGCTGATGTCCACCCTGCGCCTCATCCTCGACTGGAGCCTGTATCGGCTGGCGCTGCTGCTGGCTGCGCCGCTGATCCCGCTGCGTTTGCTGTGGCGCGGCCGCCGCGAGCCGGGTTACTTGCGGCACTGGGGCGAACGGCTGGCGCTCGGCCCCGCCCCGGCGACCGGCGCGTTGTGGATTCATGCGGTGTCGGTCGGCGAGATGCGCGCCGCGCAGCCATTGATCGCCGCGCTGCGTGACGCGAATCCGGATACGCCGGTGCTGCTCACCTGCATGACGCCGACCGGACGCGCCACTGCCGAATCGCTGTATGGCGATTTCGCCCGCATCGTCTATCTGCCGTATGACTATGCCGGGCTGGCGCGCCGCTTTCTGCGCCGCGCCAAACCGCGCGTCGGCATCCTGATGGAAACCGAATTGTGGCCCAACCTCATCCACGCCGCCGCGCGCGAAAACGTGCCGCTGGTGCTGGCGAACGCGCGCCTGTCGGCACGCTCGGCGCGCGGCTATGCACGTCTGCCCGCGCTCACCCGTGCGAGTCTGCAACGCGTGAACTGCGTGGCGGCGCAGAGCGAAGCCGACGCGGCACGACTGACGGCGCTGGGCGCAGCTTCAGTCAGCGTGGTGGGCAACCTCAAGTTCGACATTGCGCCGCCGCCCGCGCAGCTTGAGCTGGGCGCTGCCTGGCGGCAGCGCTGGGGACAGCGTCCGGTGCTGCTGGCGGCGAGCACGCGCGAAGGCGAGGAAGCGCCGCTGCTGCGCGCGTTTGTCGAGGCCGCGCCGGACGACGTGTTGCTGCTGCTGGTGCCGCGTCATCCGCAGCGTTTCGACGAGGTGGCCGGGCTGATCGCTGCGGCGGGGCCGATGTATCAGCGTCGCAGCACGTGGGATGTAGGTCGGCCTTCAGGCCGACAAGTCGGCCTGAAGGCCGACCTACAAGATAGCGCTGCATCAATCAGCACCCTTTCAAACAATCCAGACACACGCGTGCTACGAAAGGGTCGCTGCGCAGCAGCGGGGCACCTGCCGACGTACCCCATGCGCGTGCTGCTGGGCGACAGTCTGGGCGAGCTGTTCGCGTATTACGCCGCGTGCGATGTGGCCTTCGTCGGCGGCAGCCTCGTGCCGCTGGGCGGGCAAAATCTGATCGAGGCGGCGAGCGTGGGGCGGCCGGTGCTGGTGGGGCCGCACACTTTCAACTTCGAAGAAGCGACACGGCTGGCCATCGAGTCGGGCGCGGCAGTGCGGGTGAATGACGCCGCCGGGCTGATGGAAGAAGCATTGACGCTGCTGAACGATGCGCCGGCGCGCACGCGCATGGGTGAGGCTGGCCTTGCCTTTGCCGCGCGCTATCGCGGCGCGGCGGCGTGCATCGCGGAACTTATTTCGCCGTTGCTGGCGGACGCAGCACCCGGTCGACCCTGGTCACATCATCGACATTGAGCGCGCCGACGGCGGCCTTGAGGCTGAGGCCGGCCAGGATGAAATCGTAACGCGCGGCGGACAGCCGCCGCTGCTCGGAAAACACCTGTTGCTGCGCGTTCAGCACGTCCAGACTGGTGCGCACGCCCACCTGCACCCCGAGCTTGGTGGATTCCAGTTGCGTCTGGGTTGACGTCACTGCACGCCCCAACGCATTCACCTGCGCCTCGGTGCTGGTCACATTGAGATAGGCCTGGCGCGCATTCAAGGTGGCCTCGCGCAGGGCGGTATTCAGATCCTGGCGCGCCTTTTCCTGATTGGCGACTGCCTGGCGCACCTGTGAATCGACCAGCCCGCCCTGATAGATCGGCAGATTGAATTCGACTCCCACGGTGGCGGTGTTGACGTCAATCAGGGTCACCCCCAGGCTCTGGTTCTTGTTGTAGCGGTAAGCCGCGACCGCGTTCAGCGTGGGATAGTGGCCGGCGCGGGCGCGCTCGATTTGCTGGTCGGCAATCGCCTTGTTGAAACGCTGAATCTCGACCTTCAGGTTGTCCTGTTCGGCGCGCGCGGCCCAGTCGTCGATGCTGCGCAGGTCGGGGGTTTTGATTTCGGCCTGGTCGGCCAGCGTATCCAGCATGGCCGGGGGGGTGCCGATGATGAGTTCCAGCGCGCGCAGCCGGATGTTGAGCGTGTTTTCCTCGGCGATTTCCTGCGCGATGGCCAGGTCGTAGCGCGCCTGGGCTTCCTGGGTGTCGATGATGGTGGCGGTGCCGACTTCGAAATTGCGCTTGGCGGCGGCCAGCTCTTCGGTGATGGCGGCTTTTTGCGCGCGGATGAAGACGATGCTGTCCTGCGCCTGCAACACATCGAAATAAGCGCGCGCGGTGCGCAGGATCAGATCCTGACTGGCGAGCGCCAGTTGTTTTTCGACGATCCTGACTTGCGATTCGGCCTGCTCGACCTGCACCGAACTGGCCTTGTTGTAGAGCGGCTGCGCGGCTTCGAGCCTGAGCTCGCCGTTGCCGTGCTGGGTGTCGCCGTTGGGCAGGGTGGTGCGGACATCGTTGTAACGCGCGTTGCCGCCGCCATTCACCTGGGGCAGCAGGGCCGAACGCGCCTGCGGCAATGCCTCCAGCCCGGCCTCGTAGGCGGCGCGGGCGGCGGCATACTGGGTGTCGTTCGCCAGCGCTTCACGGTAGATGTCGCCGAGGTTGGCGGCTTGAACAAGCGGGCTGAATGCCAGGCTCAGCGCGACTATCAAAGGTTTGAATTGCATGTGGTTCCAGTCAAAAAAGCTCAATAGCGCGGCATCGCCGGATCGACTTCGTCGGCCCAGGCGGCGACGCCGCCCGACAGGTTGATTACATTTTCAAATCCAAGCGACTCAAGATAGCGGGCGGCCTGATAACTGCGCACCCCATGGTGGCAAATGACCACCGTTTCAGCCTCTTTGTTCAATTCTTGCAGACGCACCGGCAGGTCGCGCATCGGAATCAGGATTGCACCGGGCAGGCGGCACAGGTTCCATTCCCACGGTTCGCGCACGTCGAGCAGGGTCGGGGCGTGCCCGGCTTGCAGATGCGTGGCGAGTTCAGCGGGGCGAAACTGACGCATGGCTCAGAAAACAAAAGCCGCCGGGTGCGGCGCGTTGGCGAGCGGCGCGACGCTGGTTTCGAACAGCGTGATGCTGCGAAACGCGCCTGGCGCGGTGCAGGTGATGAGCTGCGCCTGCATCACCGGCGCCTCGCCGGTGATGGCGAACAGGCGCCCGCCGACGTGCAGACGCTTGCGAAACGCATCCGACAGCAGCGGGGTCGAGCCGGTCAGCACGATGACATCGAAACCGGCTGCGTCCGGCCAGTCGCGGGCGGCGTCGGCGATGTGCAGGGTGACATTCCGGATGCCGTGGGCGTGCAGCTTGTGCCCGGCAGCGGCGGAAAATTCGGGGTTGATGTCCACCGATACGACTTCGGCGGCATCCACCGCCAGCAGTGCGGTGAGGTAGCCGCTGCCGGTGCCGATTTCCAGCACGCGATCGGTCGGACGGATCGCCACTTCCTGCACCACGCGGGCTTCCAGCTTGGGCGTCCACATGGTCTGCCCCGCGCCAAGCGGAATCTCCATATCGACAAAGGCCAGCGCCCGATGCGCTTCGGGCACGAAGTCTTCGCGGCGGATTTTGAACAACAGATTGAGCACGTCCTGATTCAGCACGTCCCACGGACGAATTTGCTGTTCCACCATGTTGTAGCGCGCCTGCTCGATGTCCATGTGCTGTGCCCTTGCCTGATAGAGAATTGAGTGACGGCGAAAATTGATTTACGACTCAATAAGTTAGACGATGTCTTGCCTTGCAATTATTCCACATTTCGGCTAACTTGAGCCGCTCGCCAGGGGTCTCTGCCCGGATGTTTTCCCGGATGGAGTGAGACATACCCTTTGAACCTGACGCGGTTGAGACCGCCGTAGGGAGGTGCGTAGCGCCTCCCATCATTATTTTTTAGCGAGGGGCTGGACGCCTCCCGTTATTTTTCCCGGAGCGCGCCATGAATGCCCCCCACCCCGCCGCAAAATTTCTCGCCGTCGATGCTCACGTCGATGCATTGGCTGTCCAGCCTTTACCCAATTCGCGCAAAATCTATGTCGAAGGCAGCACGCCCGACATCCGCGTGCCGATGCGTGAAATCAGCCAGTCGGACACTGCAACCGGGTTTGGCGGTGAAAAGAACCCGCCGATTTTTGTCTACGACTGCTCGGGGCCTTACACCGACCCGACGGCCACAATCGACATCCGCAAAGGCTTGTCCGCGTTGCGCACCCGCTGGATCGAGGCGCGCGGCGATACCGAAATCCTGCGTGACCTGAGCTCGGAATATGGCCGCCAGCAAGCGGCGAACCCTGAGCTGGCGGCGATGCGTTTTCCCGAACTCGCGCGCACCCCGCGCCGCGCCAAGGCCGGCGCGAACGTGACGCAAATGCACTATGCACGGCAAGGCATCATCACGCCGGAGATGGAATTCATCGCCATTCGCGAAAACAACAATCGCGTGGCCTATCTGGAATCGCTCAAGCAAACCGGCCCGCTGGGCGACAAGCTCGCCGCGCTGATGAACCGCCAGCACCCGGGTCAGAACTTCGGCGCCAATCTGCAAAACGAAATCACCCCCGAATTCGTGCGCAGCGAAATTGCCCGTGGCCGCGCCATCATTCCCAACAACATCAACCACCCCGAATCCGAGCCGATGATTATTGGCCGCAATTTTCTGGTCAAGATCAACGCCAACATCGGCAACTCGGCGTTGGGTTCCAGCATCCAGGAAGAAGTCGAAAAGATGACCTGGGCGATCAGGTGGGGCGGCGACACCGTGATGGATTTGTCCACCGGCAAGAACATCCACGAGACGCGCGAATGGATCATCCGTAATTCGCCCGTACCCATTGGAACGGTCCCGATTTATCAGGCGCTGGAAAAAGTCGATGGCAAGGCCGAAGACCTGACCTGGGACATGTTCCGTGACACCCTGATCGAGCAGGCCGAGCAGGGTGTCGACTATTTCACCATTCACGCCGGCGTGCTGTTGCGCTACGTGCCGATGACCGCCAACCGCATGACCGGCATTGTGTCGCGCGGCGGTTCGATCATGGCCAAGTGGTGTCTGGCGCATCACAAGGAGAGTTTCCTCTACACCCACTTCGAAGACATCTGCGAGATCATGAAAGCCTACGACGTGGCGTTCAGCCTCGGCGACGGTCTGCGCCCCGGCAGCATTTACGATGCCAACGACGAAGCGCAGTTGGGCGAACTCAAAACTCTCGGCGAACTGACGCAAGTGGCGTGGCAGCACGACGTGCAAGTGATGATCGAAGGCCCCGGCCACGTGCCGATGCACATGATTAAAGAGAACATGGATTTGCAACTGGAGCAGTGCGCCGAAGCGCCGTTCTACACCCTCGGCCCGCTGACCACCGACATCGCCCCCGGCTACGACCACATCACCAGCGGCATCGGTGCGGCGATGATCGGCTGGTACGGCACTGCGATGCTGTGTTATGTCACGCCCAAAGAACACCTCGGCCTGCCGGATAAAGACGACGTGAAAGAAGGCATCATCACCTACAAGCTTGCCGCCCACGCCGCCGATCTGGCGAAGGGCCACCCCGGTGCGCAAATCCGCGACAACGCCTTGAGCAAAGCACGCTTCGAATTCCGCTGGGACGACCAGTTCAACCTCGGCCTCGACCCCGACAAGGCGAAGTCCTTCCACGATGAAACCCTGCCCAAGGAATCCGCTAAAGTCGCGCATTTCTGCTCGATGTGCGGCCCGCATTTCTGCTCGATGAAAATCACCCAGGACGTGCGTGAATACGCCGCCAAACAGGGCTTGAGCGATGAAGACGCCTTGCAAAAAGGCATGGAAGTGAAGGCGGTGGAGTTCGTCAAGCAGGGCGCCGAGGTCTACCGCAAAATTTGAGCGAACCCGCTCCGGTCAATTCAGGCTTCAGGGTATGTACCGTAATCTTCTCGGGCTGATCGCCGGGTTCGTCGGCGTGCTGGCGTGCTGGTTCGGATCGGCGGTCGCTGCCGCGCCGCTGTCGGCAGCCGTGGATCACGCATCCGCCATCGGCCTGTCCACGCAGTTTCTGCAAGAGCAAGGCGGCCGCCTCACGTTGCCGGATGTGCTGGCCGCTTATCAGGCGGGACAATTCATCCCCGGCAAAAGCCCGGTGCTCAATTTCGGCATCGGTGCGAAACCGGTGTGGATCCATTTTGCGGTGGACAACCCGGCAGCGGCGCCGGTGCAAAAAAAGCTGTCGATTGAAACCGCCTGGCTCGACCGGATTGACGTCTATTTCCAGTACCGGGGCAGCACCGTTGCGAGCATCCGCGTCGGCGACCAGCAGGCGTTCACGCAGCGCCCGATCACGAGCCGCTATTTCGTGTTCGACCAGGCTTTCAACGCAGGCGTGAGCGATGTCTTCATCCGCGTCGAAACGCCCGATCCGATGGTCGTCCCCATTTATCTGCTGAATCCGGAGGCCTCGCGGATCCGGCAAACGCAGCAGGAATTCAGCTACGGCATCGTGTACGGTTTCCTGCTCGCCCTGATGGCGTACAACGCCATTCTGTTTGCCAGTCTGCGCAGCGCCCGCTATCTGTTTTACGCCGTCTACCTGGCGATGTTTATTGTGATGAACATCGCTTACACCGGCCATGGTTTCGCCTGGCTGTGGCCCGGTTCGACGGGATGGCAGCAATGGTCCAACCCGGTTCTCATGTATTTTTACGGCGTCAGCGGCCTGTTGTTCGCCTGCCGGTTTCTCGATTTGCGGGTGTATTTCCCGCGCGTGCGCACTGCTGTTTTCGGCTATTGCGCGGTGTTCGGCGCCTTGCTCGCCGCCGCCATTGTGCTGGGCAACCAGAAGCTTGCGCTGCTGCTTACATTCAGCTTCGTATTTCTGTTTACCTGCATCATGCTGTTGCTCGGCGCCATCTCGGTTCACGCAGGCCAGAAACCGGCCAGGTATTTCCTCATCGCCGCCATTGCCGCCATGACGGGCGCCGGGCTGACCACGCTGTCCGTCTGGGGCTTCATCTCGCACAACACCTGGACCTTCCGTGCGGTGGAAATCGGCATGTTGATCGATGCCACCCTGCTCGCTCTGGCGCTGGCCTATCAGCTTCGCGTCGGCCATGAAGAGCGGTTGCGCGCCGAGCGGCTGGCGCAGCTCGACCCGCTGACCGGGCTGAACAACCGGCGCGCGTTTTACGATAAAACCAGCCCGTGCTGGAATAACGCGCTCCGCCATCAGCACGACACTTCGGTCATGCTGCTCGACATCGACTTGTTCAAACAGATCAACGACGCCCATGGTCACGCGCACGGCGACGAGGTGTTGCAAGCCTTGGCGGACATCCTCAAACAATCCGTTCGTCAGGGCGACATTCTGGCTCGCTGGGGTGGCGAGGAATTCATCGTATTCCTGCCGGAAACCAGCATGCAAGAAGCGACCGCGCTGGCGGAACGGTTGCGCACGGCGATCGCGGACATGCGCATCCCGCGTGAATCGGGTGCAACTGCCGTCACCGCCAGTTTCGGCATCGCCCAATTGGAGCGCAACCAGAGCACGCTGGACGCGCTGATCGCATCCGCCGATGAGTGTCTGTATCAGTCCAAGCAGCAGGGCAGGAACCGGGTGACCGGCAGTTTGGCCGTGCGCGCGGGGGAGCCATAGACGCCCGCATGGCTATCGAAAAGCCGTGACCCGTCCCGCGTATAATCCGCAGGCGCGCCCCGTTGGCGCGCCTTTTTTATGCCCAACTTGCCATGACCGACCCCACGCTGCTGTTTCACGCTCTCATCCTCGGCATCATCGAAGGCTTGACCGAGTTTTTGCCGGTATCCAGCACCGGGCACTTGATCTTGGCCGGGCAGTTGCTCGGCTTCAACGACGACAAGGGCAAGGTGTTCGAAATCGCGATTCAGTTCGCGGCGATTCTGGCGGTGGTGTGGGAATACCGCGCGCGGCTGGGGCACGCGTTAATGAGCGTGACGTCCGAGCCGGCGTCGCAACGGCTGGCGATCAATCTGTTGGTGGCGTTTCTGCCTGCGGCGGTGCTGGGTTTTCTGTTTCTCAAGCAGATCAAAACCTATCTGTTCAACCCGATGGTGGTGGCCACGGCGCTGATTGTCGGCGGCGTGCTGATTCTGTGGGCAGAGCGGCGCACGCATGTGGTGCGCGCGGAGACGGTGGACGACATGAGCTGGCGCGATGCGCTGAAAGTGGGCTTCGCGCAGGCGGTGGCGATGATTCCCGGCACCTCGCGTTCCGGGGCGACGATTATCGGCGGCCTGTTCTTCGGGCTGTCGCGCAAGGCGGCGGCGGAGTTCTCATTCTTTCTGGCGATCCCGACCATGTTCGCCGCCACGTCGTATGACGTGTACAAGAACTGGCATCTATTCAACGCGTCGGATATTGGCCTGTTCGCGGTGGGCGGCGCGGCTTCGTTCATCAGCGCCTTGCTGGCGGTGCGCGGGCTGATCCGCTTCATCAGCCGTCATGATTTCACGGTGTTTGCGTGGTACCGCATCGTGTTTGGCGTGCTGGTGCTGGCGACGGCTTATTTCGGACTGGTGGACTGGGGCACGGGGCACTGAGCATGGCAGACCCGGCGCGAGGTTAATGATGCCGGTGTTTTTGTCGCGCTGCGTAGTCAAGATCGAGCTTGCTGTCGTGCCATTCGGTCTGCCATTGGCCGAAGCGGGCGCGAATGTCGGCCATGCTGCGGGCGTCGTTCAGAATGTGATGGATTGACAATAATCCGCCACCTTTGGTGATGACCGCATCCAGCATGTTCAGCAGTTCGGTCTTCTCAAGATTCGCGTGTTGCGCCCGCTGCGGCGTGTTTTTGGAGTTGGACATGGTTGATCTCCGGGTGAGTGCTACCCGTAGACCAGCGAATTTCATGCCAGGCTACCGCCTTACGCCACGGGAACCCGCAGTGGCATCCGTCGCAGATGGATCAGTCCGCTTTGGGGGGATGCTTGTCGAGTTTGCGTTGCAGGGTGCGGCGGTGCATTTTCAGCGCGCGCGCGGTGGACGAGATGTTGCCGTCGTGTTCGTTCAGCACTTTCTGGATGTGTTCCCATTCCATGCGGGCCACCGATAAAGGCTCGGGCGCGATATCCATTGCGGCATCGGGCGCGTCGCGCAGCAGGGCGGCGAGAATTTCGTCGGCGTTGGCGGGCTTGGCCAGATAATGCCGCGCGCCCAGCCGCACCGCTTCGACGGCGGTGGCGATGCTGGCGTAGCCGGTGAGCACGACGATGGCGAGCGTCGGCCAGCGTTCCATCAGTGCGGCGACGACATGGAGCCCGGATTCGCCGGGCAATTTCAGATCGACAACCGCATGGCTCGGCATGAAGTGCGGCGCGATGCTCAGTGCGCCGGCGGCGTTGTGCGCCAGTTCGACTTCCGCGCCGCGTTTCTGCATGGCGCGGGCAAGCGTCTTGGCAAAATCAATGTCGTCTTCAACGATTAACAATTTCATAGCGGGCTCCAGGGAAGTTGGATGCGTGCCAGGGTGCCGCCGCCTTCGCGTTCGGTCAGCGTGAGCGAGCCGCCGGCTCGTTCCAGCGTGGCGTGGGTGAGCGCCAGCCCTACGCCCCAGCCGCGCCCCGGCTTGCCGCTGAACAGCACGCGTCCGGCCTGCGCCTTTTGTTCGGGGGTGAAGCCTGCGCCGCGGTCGGCAATGTCGATGGCCAGCGTGCCATCGGTGGCGGCGGCGCTGAACGACACCGCGCCGGGTGCGGCGTCAGCAGCATTGTTGAGCACGTTGAGGATGGCCTGCTCCAGCCCGTCGGGCGGGACGAAGTCGCGGCGATCGGGCGGCACCTGCGAGGTGATTCGCGCATCCGGGCGCATCACCTGCCAGCGTTCGAGCAGCGCAGCCAGCCAGGTGTCGAGCGGCTGCGCGACCGGCGGCGTGTCCTGCGCGCGCGCGGCGAGCTGAGTGAGGATCTGCTTGCACGCCTGCGCCTGCTTTTCGAGCAGTTGGCAGTCGGCGCCGATGTCGGGGTCGTTGGCGAATTCGCGCGCCAGTTCGTGCGCAGTGGTCTGGATGGTGGCAAGCGGAGTCGCCAGTTCGTGCGCCGCCAGCGCGGCCTGGGTGCCGAGCGCCAGGATGCGTTCGTCGCGCAACTGTTTTTCGCGCAGCGCGGCCAATTCGCTGTCGCGCGCGCGCAATCCGGCGTGCATACGGGTGATGAAAAACGCAATCAGCGCTGCACTGATGAGAAAGTTGAACCACATGCCGCCGAGGTGCATGGCGGACGCGGTGGCCGGGTCGGCGACTGCCAGCGGCTGATACGCAAACAGCAGCAGCGCATAGTAGCCGCCCGCCACCCCCGCCAGCAGCCACACCCAGCGCGGGCGCAGGCTGATCGCCGCGATTACCACCGGCACCAGCATCAATGAGGCAAAGGGGTTGGTGACGCCGCCGCTGAAAAATACCAGCACCGCAAACGCGGTGAGGTCGGCCAGCAGATGGGCCAGAAATTCCAGTTGCGTAGCGGGCATCTCCTGCCGCAGCCGCCACGCGGTATTCAGTGCAAACGCGCCCAGCAACAGCAGCACCGCGCCCATTGGTAGCAGCGGCAACGGAATCTGGACAATCCAGTGCAGCCAGGCGATGCCCGCCAGCCAACCCGCGATCAGCAGTCCGCGCAATACCAGCAAACGCCCCAGCAGCGCGCGTGCAGGCAAGGTGGAAAGCAGCGTGGAATCGGGTGCGGACGGCATGGCGGCATTGTAATGCGCGCGCCATCAGCGGCGAGGCGGGTGCGGCAATTTGTCTCATTGTGTTCGCGGGAGTCCCCGCCTAAAGTGAGGGTGTGCGTTGGTTCATTGCATACCTCCCCCTTTCCCGCCCGCGTGGCGGGATTTTTTTGCCTGGGCAATAAAAAGCCCCGTGCATTGCACACGGGGCTTGGGTTGTCAGGCTCTGGAATCGTTTCCGTCGCAAGGCTTTAAAACTGATAGGCCACACCCGCATAAATCGAACGGCCCATTCCGGGAACAGCGGCGCCCCACTGCGGGGAAATGCCCGGCGGCGGGTTGATCAACATCGTCGTGCCCTGGCCGAGGTACGCGCCGCCCAGCGGCAGCGCGTAGTCTTTGTCGAGCAGGTTATCGATGCCGACATCCAGACGAACCTGCTGCCATTGGTAACTGCTGCGCAGATTGAACAGGCTGTAGCCCGGGGTTCTGATTTCATTGCGGACAGCCGAGACATCGTCTTTCGCCGCAACAAATAGCGCTTCCAGCGTATTGCTCCAGCGCCCCAGTTGTTGGGTCAGCGCCAGTTTCGCGTTCAAGGGCATGATGTTGTACAGGTTGTCGCCGGTATCCTGATTCTCGCCCCGGATGACATTCACGATGCCGCTTGCGGTGAAGTCGCCATAATCGGCCGTGCGGGCGGCCAGGACATGGCCGGAGAGATCGACGCCATACAACCGGGCCGACTGGTTGGCGTACTGGAGTACGTTGAATTGATGGACCGTGCAGCTCGTTCCCGGCAGGCACCGGGCGTCGATGTAGTCCCGGACATAGGTGTAGTAAGGCGCGACACGCACGCCCCAGTCCTTTTTCCCGGCATCGTGCCAGTCGGCGGCGAAGCTCAGCGTGCGCGCCACTTCCGGCTTGAGGTCGATATCGCCCACGTAGCCGTTGCCGTCGCCGACGAAGTTGTTCATGACTGCCGCCATCGACCAGGTAGACCAGGTGTAGCGCTCATACAAATTGGGCGAGCGGGTTTTTTGCGCGACGCCCATCTCATACGCCTGCGTGGTGTCCGGGCGCCAGCGTGCCAGCGCGGTGATGTCCCAGTTGTGGTCGGTCTGGCTGTGGTTCTGGGCATTGAAGGCATCGGCGTCCCGCTTCTGGTTGCTTCCCATGGCATTCGTGGCGGGGTTGTAGCCGCGCACATCGCCGGCATCCATCTTGACCATTTCATAGCGCAGGCCGAGCAGGCTCGTCCACTGCGGGTTGATGGCCGCCTCCCACTCGCCGAACAGGGCGCTGCGATCGCGCTGGCCATCGTTGATGTTCCAGAAAGTGCCCGGCCACATCATGGCGCCGGAAGGCGACCACCAGTCATCCAGGTGATAGGCCTGATATTCGGCGCCCACCCGCAAGTTGTCGGCCTCGGAAAGCAGGATGTCGGCGTTGAGCGACAGACCGGTGGTGCGGCCATCGGTATTCATCGGCATGCCGGCGGCGCAATTGGGTCCGATCGGCGAACACGGCTTGCCGTTGATCGCCGTCGGCCCGCCCGAGGCCATCCCGTACCAGAATCGCTTGTCATCCCCCATGTCCATCTCGTGCCTGGTTTCTTCGTAGTAGGCGCGCGCCTTCAACACGCCCCATTCATGGTCGCCGGTATAGCTCAGGTTGGCCAGACTGCTTGTGTTGTCCGTCATGTCCATGCGCTGGTCCGGGAAATTTTCGTAGGGGACGTGCTGGTAGCCCAGTTTCAAATCGAACAGGTGATTTTCGTTGCGTAGCGCAAAATCGAGCGCCTGGTTGATCGACTCGTAAGCGGTGGAGCCGACTTCGTCGAGCGCAAGCGTGTGCCCCACTTGCCCGGTGGCGGTGGAGGTCTTGAAGTCGCCGCCCGCCGTGTAGTTGCCGGACTGTGCGACCGATCCGGTATACGTCACGGAAAGGGTTTCGCTGGCCATCGTGACGTTGGCATTGGCGCCGATGGCGTTGCCGTTGCTGCGATAGAACGCGCCGACCTCGCCGGTGGTCAACATGCCGGTCTCGGCATCGGCGAATTGCGGTTGAGCCGATTCCACCATGATGGCGCCGCCGATGCTGTCGCCGCCGACGCTGACCGGCGTGATGCCGGCGTAAACCTGAATGCGTTCGACCCGGGTCGGGTCGATGTAGGACAACGCCGGATTCATGTGGTTGGGGCAGGCCGCGATCAGGTCTGCGCCATCGACCTTGATGCGCAGGCGGTCGTCGGCCAGACCGCGAATCACCGGCAGGCTGGACACGCCGCCAGCGCCATACAAGCTGACCCCGGGGATGTCCCTGAGCAGGGTGGCGGTATCGCTGGTGGCGGCGCGCATCGGTTGCAGCTCGGTCGCATCCAGCATCACGCTGCCGGGTTCGACGTCCACGGGTTCCGAACCCGTCACGACTACGGTCATGAGAGGGGTATCGGATACCACGGTCGCCGCATCGCTCTGCGCGATGGCGTTGTTCCAGAGTGCGGACAGGGTAAGCGAGACGGCGAGAGCGACCGGTTTTTGGCTGAACAGCATGATTTTTTTGGAGGGTTGAAACCTTGCCGAGTGTATGGAAATCACGTGCGCACGAGAATGCGGCAAATTGCCGCAAGCAGCCGGGCAGGCGGCTGTCCAGGTGGCGGTACAAGACGCTGCGACAATTTGACGCATCGCGTTTTTCGCCCCGATTGTCTATCGTTCTCTATCCCCCCATGCTGTCCGGTTTTCAATGAAGAAAAACATGAAACTGAATGCCTTGATTGTCACCGTCATCGCTGTCCTGGCCGTGCCCTCCGCGTGGGCGGCCAAGGTGGGCATTGACGAAGCCTGGGCGCGCGCCACGGTGCCGGGGCAGCCGGTGGGCGCGGTTTACATGGTCATCGAGACCGATGCCGACGCGCGTCTGGTGAGCGTTTCCAGCCCAGTTGCAGAGCGGGTGGAGGTGCATGAAATGAAAATGGACGGTGGGGTCATGCGGATGCGCGAGGTGGAAGGGGGACTCGATCTGCCCAAAGGGCAAGCTGTGTCGCTCCAGCCCGGCGGCCTGCACCTGATGCTGATGGATCTGAAAAAACCGATTGCGGCGGGCGAGGTGATTCCGTTGACCCTGATCGTGGAGTCAAACGGTAAACAGCAAACGATCGAGGTCAGGGCGCGCGCGCGCTCGGTGGGCGGCGCGATGCCGCCCGCGCAGCATTAATCCGCGCTACCGAGAATAGCGCCGCGCGTGCGTAAATCTTGCAACAGCGCGCCACCCGCCTGAACCACCAGCGCGGGATCAGGATGGCGGCTTTCGCTTGCAATCGCCTGCAACGCGGCGCGTCCGCTGAGGCTGCCGGGTTCCAGCAGCGCCAGCAAGCGCGCGGTGAACGCGTTGATTTCGCTGAACTGCACCTGATCGGCGGCATCGCGAAATACCAGCAAAAAAGTTTCCGCCGGCAGCACCTTGCGGCGCGGCGCGATGCGCTGCACCGGCCAGTCGTAGCGCAGATTGGCCAGCACCGGATTCAACAGCGGCGTGCCGTCCATTAAATCGCCCGCCGGGTCGAACGCGCGATCCGCGCTGCGATTCGACACCGACAACACCAGCTCGATCCATTCGTAATGCGCCAGCGTCAGGGTGAACGGCGGATAGCCCTCGGGCGGCGTCCATTCGTTTTGCAGGAACTGGATGAACTCGTCGGGAATTTGCCGGAAGTAGGGCGTGTGGCTGCGGTGGGTGCGGAAAAATGCGCGCACCAGCGCCGCCCATTTGCGCACGCCCAACACCTGCCGCAGCACCGGAAAACACGCCAGCATGAAACCTTCGATGTTGTTGTAGAGCAGCTCGTTGTAGACGTTCATGCGCCGCGCATCCACGCCGGGCGGGCGCGGCTGCGTCTTCGGATCGCGGATGTGCGCGGTGAAAGCGCGCTGGTAACGCTGGAACTCAGGAAGCGCGGACGGCTTGTTCATGCGGGCGGTGCGCGGCCTGGATGCGCGCGATCTGTTCGACCTCGCGCACCAGATCATTCAGCGGCGGAATGTTGAAATCGCGTTCCAGCAGCGTCGGCGCGACGCCGTGAATGCGATAGGTTTCATCGAGCAGCGCCCACACCGGATCAATCACATCGGCGCCGTGGGTGTCGATAATCAAATCCTCGGCCTCGTTGTAATGGCCGGCCATGTGCATGTAGACAATGCGCTCGGTCGGCAGCGCGCGGATGAATTCGACCGCATCGTAGCGGTGGTTGACGCTGTTGACGTAGACGTTGTTGACGTCCAGATGCAGGTCGCAGTCGGCCTCGGTGAGCACCGCGCGGATGAACGCGAGCTCGCCCATTTCGGCGACCGGGCTGGGGGTGTAGTAGGAGGCGTTTTCGATCGCGATGCGACGCTCCAGAATGTCCTGCGCGCGGCGGATGCGCGCAGCGACGTATTTCACCGCCTCTTCCGTAAAGGGAATCGGCAGCAGATCGTACAAATGCCCGTCGTCCGAGCAGTACGACAAATGTTCGGTGTAAAGCTGCATGCCGTGTGCATCCATGAACTGCCGCGTTTTGTGCAGCAGCATTTCGTCGAGCGGCGCGGGACTGCCGAGCGACAACGACAGGCCGTGGCAGACGAACGGATAGCGTTCGGTGAAGCCGCGCAGGTCGCGGCCATGCGCGCCGCCCAGGTCAATCCAGTTTTCCGGAGCGAGCTCAAAAAAATCGATGGCGGCGGGGACACGGGTTTTCAGCGCGGGCACAAGCTCGCGCCGAAACCCCAGCCCCGCGCCGCACAGGCGCAGGGGGCTCATGGCAGGGGGCTTATTTCATGCCGCCGCACTTGCCTTCCATGGCTTTGGCTTTGTTGGCGCCGCATTTGCCTTCACCGCATTTGCCGTCTTTCATTTTGGCCATTTCAGATTGGTCGACGAAACCATCCTTGTTGGCGTCCATTTGGGTGAACATGGCTTTCTGCTGTGCGGAGGCTTCTTCCGGGCTGATTTTGCCATCCTTGTTGGTGTCGGCCATCGACATGCCGCACTTGCCTTCACCGGTCTTCATGCTGCCGCACTTGCCATCCATCGGCTTGGCCGGGGTGGTGGTGTCGGCTACTTGATAACCGGAAGACAGGCCGGACAGCGCGAAGGGGTTTCCCGCAGCCGATGCGATGGGCGCGACAGCCAGGCTGGAAACGAAAGCAGTACCGACGGCGGTAGCGATCAGGGTTTTCTTGGACATGGTGTTCTCTCCTAAAAAGTTTAACGACAGTACTACGTGATTGCCGGACGATTCCGGCTTTTTGCAAACGGCTCAATCGTCGAGCTTGTTCTGCAATTCGGTTGCGATGCGCTGCCGGGCTGCGGGAGCAAGCCCCGGCGCGTCATCGTCTGCCGTTGTTTCGCTTTGAAACAAACGACGCATATCCTGTAACTGCCGGGCGAACCGCGCGCAATTCTCGCAAATGGCCAGATGCAAGCGCATCGCCACCCGGTCGACAAACGACAGGCGTTCGTCCATGGCGCGCGATGCAAGTTCCGTGGTTTCTTTGCATGTCGATAACCATTTCATGCGACGCCCGCCTTTGCAAATCCGTTCAACTCCATGCATTGCCGCATGAACAAGCGTGCCCGATGCAACAGTACCCAGCAGTTGGTCGGCGTAATGTTGAGTTCCTTACAAATTTCTTCAGTTTCCATCCCCGCCACTTCGCGCAGGCTGAACACCTGCGCCATCACCGGTTTCAGGCGATCGGCGCAGTCGTCCAGCACGCGCCGCAACTGGCTCAATTCAGCTTCGGTTTGCGGATTGCCCCAGGGACGCAGCGGCTCGGCCCAGTGACCATCCTGCTGGAACAGGCGGTCAACCGCTTCCTCGCCATCGGCGTCGCGCGGAATTTCGACTTCACGCACCTGCCGCCGGATCAGATCGACGATCTTGTGTTTGAGAATGCCGGTGAGCCAACTGCGCGGGCTGGCGTCGCCGGCGTAACGGGTCTGTGCCGACAGTGCGGCGAGCAGGGTTTCCTGTACCGCATCCTCGGCCAGTTCGTCCGTATGCAACTGGCGACGCGCCACCCGGAACAGGTAGTCGCCGTGGTCGTTCAGCCAGCTATGTGCGTCAAGCTTGTTCATAAAACATCCGGACATATCCGCTACGCAGGTGCCCGCACTGTAGAGGCAGTCGCACCAAGCGGCAAGCCCTGGCGTAAAATCCGCGCAGACTTTTCCGGAGCTGACATGACTATTGTTCACACCGCCGCCGACAAGGCTCACATCCTGTCCGAGGCATTGCCCTACATCCAGCGCTTTTACGACAAGACCATTGTCATCAAATACGGCGGCAATGCCATGACCGAACGGCATTTGATGGAGGCCTTCGCCAAGGACGTGGTGCTGTTGAAGCTGGTGGGGATGAACCCGGTGGTGGTGCATGGCGGCGGCCCGCAGATCGCCGACTTGCTGAAAAAAATCGGCAAGCAGAGCGAATTCATTCAGGGGATGCGCGTCACCGACGAGGAAACCCTCGACGTGGTGGAAATGGTGCTGGGTGGTCTGGTCAACCAGGACATCGTGACGCTCATCAACAAGCACGGCGGTCGCGCGGTGGGTCTCACCGGCAAGGACGGGAATTTTATTCACGCGAAGAAAATGCTGGTGCCGAGCAAGGACAATACCGAGGAAATGCTCGACATCGGCCAGGTCGGCGAGATCACCAGCATCGATCCGGAAATCATCCAGGTGCTGGATGCGCGCGACTTCATCCCGGTTGTGGCGCCGCTCGGCACCGACAAGGAAGGCAATGCCTACAACATCAACGCCGACGTCGCGGCGGGCAAAATCGCCGGGGTGTTGCAGGCGGAAAAGGTGATTTTCATGACCAACATCCCGGGCGTGCTCGACAAGCAAATGAATCTGCTCACCGGGCTGACGCCGCGCCAGGTGGACGAACTGATGGCCGACGGGACGATTACCGGCGGCATGATTCCCAAGGTCGGCTACGCGGTCGATGCGGTCAACAGCGGCGTCAAAACCGCGCACATCATCGACGGCCGGGTCGAACACGCGCTGCTGCTGGAAGTGCTGACCCCGGAAGGCGTCGGCACCCTCATCAAGCGCGCCTGACTACAGCGCACCCGGCTTTTCCGCTTCCTGTTTACCGCTCACCGTTCACCAAAAAAATGCGCTACTGGCTGATGAAATCCGAACCTGGCGACGTCAGCATCGACGACCTCGCGGGCTTTCCCAATCAAAGCGTCGCCTGGTACGGCATCCGCAATTATCAGGCGCGCAACTTCATGCGCGACCAGATGCAGGTCGGCGATCAAGTGCTTTTCTACCATTCGTCGTGCGCCGAGCCGGGCATCGCCGGGCTGGCGCGGGTGAGCGTGCTGGCGTATCCCGATGCGTTCCAGTTTGAGCCGGGGCATAAGTACTTCGACCCCAAAGCCACGCCGGAAAACCCGCGCTGGGTCAACGTCGATGTGCAACTGGTGAAGAAGACCCGGCTGATGCCGCTGTCCGAAATCCGAAGTTATCCCGAACTCGCCCACATGCGCATCCTGCAACGCGGCAACCGGCTGTCGATCACCCCGGTCGATCCGGCCGAATACGCCTTCATCGTCAACCACCTGTAATGCCCGAATTCGCCCCGGCACTGTTCGCCGCTTATGTCGGGTTGGGGCTGGTGGTGGGGTTTGTTGCCGGCCTCCTGGGCGTCGGCGGCGGGCTCATCATTGTGCCGGTGCTGATTTTCATGCTGCACGCGCAGGGCATGGCGAGCGGCATGGAGCCGCACCTCGCGCTCGGCACCTCGCTCGCCTCGATCCTGTTTACCTCGCTCGCCAGCGTGCGCGCGCACCATCGCCACGGTGCGGTCGAATGGCCGCTGCTGCGACGGATCGCGCCCGGCATCATGCTCGGCACGCTGGTCGGCGCGGTGCTGGCCACGCAAATGCCGGCGACGCTGCTGAAGGGTTTTTTTGTCGTGTTCCTGTTGGTTGCCGCGATCCAGATGGGGCTGGATTTCAAACCAGCGCCGCACCGCGAATTGCCGGGACGCTTCGGCGCCACGCTGGCGGGCGGCGTCATCGGCGCGGTGTCGAGCTGGGTCGGTATCGGCGGCGGCACCCTGTCGGTGCCGTTCATGCTGTGGCACAACACGCCGCTGCACCGGGCGATTGCCACCTCGGCGGCGATCGGCTTTCCGATTGCGCTGGCGGGCGCGGCAGGCTACGTATTGGGCGGCTGGGGGCTCAGCAATTTGCCTGCGGGCAGCGTGGGTTTCGTCCATTTGCCCGCGCTGGCGGGCATCGTGCTGGGCAGTGTATTGACCGCGCCGCTCGGCGCACGCACCGCGCACCGTTTGCCGGTGCGCCCGCTCAAGCGGATTTTCGCGCTGCTGCTGATGGTGCTGGCGCTGCGGATGGCACGGACTTTCTAGGCGGACGGCTGCTGAATCAGCATCTGGTGTGAAAAAGTTTAAATCACACTAGATATTGAGGTTTTCCCACGCGTAATGATTTCCTGCTTGAGTCAGGGCAGGGCGCGCGTTAGGCTTCCGACCCATGCCGAGAATTCGTCGCATGGCTGATTAACCTCGATACACGGAGATCCTCATGGCGCATTTGCATGCTGTTCGCACCACCTTGCAACCGCAATCCAACAGCTACACCCAGCTCACCACTTATTTTGATGAGCATAACCAGATTGCCTGGGGCTACATGCATGCGGAACCGCGACCGTGTTTTACGCCGACCTTGCTGCGCGAATTGTTGGCATGGGGCAATGGTCTGGTCGACAGGATCGACGACCCGCAGCAGGCCGCTGCCAAGTATTTTGTGGTGGCATCCAGCGTGTCCGATATTTTCAGTCTGGGCGGCGATCTGGATCTGTTCATGCAGCATATCAAAGCGCGTGACCGCGATGGCTTGTACCGCTATGCCTTGTCCTGCATTGACTGTTCCTACGCGGTGCATAGCCACTTGAACCGTCCGCATGTGACCAGTATTGCGCTGGTGCAGGGGCAGGCGCTGGGCGGCGGGTTTGAGAGCGCGCTGGCGGCCAATGTGCTGATTGCCGAGCGCGGCGCGAAAATGGGCTTGCCGGAAATCCTCTTTAATCTGTTTCCCGGCATGGGGGCGATGACCTTCCTGGGGCGCCGGGTCGGGCATCACAAAGCCGAAAAAATCATCCTGAGCGGCAAGCTGTACCTGGCCGAGGAATTGTATGAAATGGGCGTGGTCGACGTGCTGGCGGCGCCGGGAGAAGGCGAGGCTGCGGTCTACAATTACGTGCGGCGCGAGGAGAAATCGCGCAACGGCACGCTGGCCTTACGCGCCGCGCGCGAAATCAGCCAGCCTTCGCCTTATGAAGAATTGATCCGTATTACCGAAATCTGGGTGGATGCGGCGCTGCGCCTGGAGGCCAAGGATTTGCGCATGATGGAGCGCCTGGTGGCGCGTCAGACCGGCAAGGCCGATACAGGGCCCACCGCACCCTCAAGCGTTTTCAGCGCGTAATTTGCGGTCGGT